>Ga0233437_1005248_pt1 | contig 14262 bp, 14 predicted proteins | sample SI_122_August201_FD_182714 | JGI IMG/M metagenome (GOLD analysis project Ga0233437, IMG submission 182714) | Seawater microbial communities from Saanich Inlet, British Columbia, Canada - SI_122_August2016_200_MG | ecosystem: Environmental > Aquatic > Marine > Inlet | place: Canada: British... | reverse complement strand
ACTTAGAAGATATTTTTAGAAGACTTCCTGGACATCCTCATAAAAATTTAAATGAACTTCTACCTGATCAATGGCAAAAAGCACAAATTAAAAAATAGGTGATATGGTCTCTAGTTGCCCCTTACATAAAGCTAAACAAATAGAAAATTTAAAAACATTCTAAAGGAAAAAGATAAAGGATAAAAATGAATACATATACATTAATTCTACTTTTAGTATGCATTATAGTTTTTATTTTAATAATGCGGATAAAACTGTCGAATGCATGCAACGGTAATACCCCAGGAGCTGTGTGGCAGCTGACTATTGCAGGAATAACTTTACTGGCTATTTTTATAGTGGGTTTCTATTTGCTTAAAACACCAATTGTACCTAAAACTCCATCTAAAATTCTTCACTCAAAAAAGGGGAAAAATTGAACAAAAAGAAATATATAAAATTACACAAAAAAGCCTTGCTTGAGGAAATTAAGTATGTAAGTAAAACTTCCTTGCCACTCAGTATTATAATTTGGGCTTTTTGTAGTGCTGCACTTATTATGTATACAGTTTACCTAATATTAGCACCAATTTCATTTAATTATCTTTTGGCGTTGATAACCATACCTGTTTTGATCTGTATAACACTTAAAATGAATGCATTACCTGATTATATACGATTATGTAAAGAATATAGGAGTATATAAAAAATGAAAAATATCCAACCTGAAACATGTATTATAATTGGTTCTATTTTATGTTTTGGGATTCATAATATTTACCTGAAAGGGGTATTACTAATACTTTTGTTGCTAATGTATATATACAGTAATAAAAAATCTGATAATAAAAAATTGCAGATTATTTCAATAACAATATGGGCCGTCATTCTTATATTTGGATGTTTATTGCCTTTTTTAAATATTTTATAATTAATTTAACAAAATAACTCGAGGTGTATAAATTGATATTTTCACTAATATTTAAGATTTCCGCTGCTGTAACCATGGTAGGCATTCTTTTTTTTATCGCTGGTTTTTTCTATATGATGTATCACTCAAAAGATGATTTTAACATCATGTTAAAGATTGGAAGTGCCCTTTGCTTTGTTGGGATCTTTATGATGATTATTTCTATTTTCTTTTAATATTATCAAAATATATATTAAAACTAACCATGAACCCAATTAAAAGAGAAAGGATAACGGAATATCATAAATGAACATATTCAGTTTAAATAATATTTTACCAGCCTTAATGATGTTGGGATTTTTATATCTAGTAATACTTACTATTCAGTTATTTATTTCAAAAAAGATAAATAAATATACTTTACTGGTTACTCTTCTTTTTATTCTTGTAGGATATATTGGCACTACTTATATAAATTCACAGGAAAGACAGGCAGAATATACTAAAGCGTACCGGGATAGAGTGATTGTCTCACAAATTAAAAATTATACACATTTCATTTTTGATACAAACCTAATGGGCAGATTGTGGAGTTCTGATAAAGGTTTTATTAAAATGAATGATATTAACAAGAAAAACTTTGCTGGTAAATCCTGGCAGGAAGCGAATGAGATCTCAAATAAGTTAGCTGAAATGTGTAAAAAATATAACTCGTCAATGACTGTTAAAATTAATAGAATTGATGCCGGCATAAAATATGATAATGAATTTTCTCAAGTTAATATAACAGGAGAAACTGTAAGCAATAATAAAAACATTACGGGTAAACAGTTTACACTAATATTTATATCTAAAATTCAACCATTAGCAACATTAACTATTCATTCTGTTTTAATCGATTGGGGAGATAAAATGAATTTAAAAGGATCTACTTCATGAATGCTGTAAAATGGACAGGTTTTAATGCAGCTTTACTTAATAAGTTTACAAATTGCAGAGCCGTTATAAAAAAGACATCCTGTGCATACGATTTATATATCAATTCTATTAATGGATTCAGAAAAGTGAATGTCGGTGAATGGCTTGTTGAAACAGAGACCGGTCAGTATGATGTACAGAAATATCAATAAGGAATAAGTTGTTATGAGAATAAAAAAAGAAGGTCGATATAAAAAATCTACCTATTCAGTTAATTTAGATCTGGTTGAAAAAATTGCGGAGGAATCAGGAATAACAAATGAAACTAGAATTATTGAAGATTCAATGAAAGCATACCTAAGGTTACTTAAAAGAGAAAAACTGTTGAAGCTACAGGGAAATATTAATAGAAAAGAGAAGTAAAATATGAATATGATAATGCCGGATCTCAATGCTTGGTTGGACTTCTTCAAAGATAAAAAAACGTCAAAGTACAGATTAAAAATGCTTGATGCGTTTCATTATGACAAAGTTTGCACTACAGGGATAATTATAACTCAGCTTTTAGGTTCAATGCCTATGGCCCATGTTGAAGAAATTAAAAACGCTATCACAGGCGTGAAGTTTGTTGAATTCTCCATTGGTGATTATTTCTACAGTGGCGAGCTTAGTGCATTCATGGCAGAAAACAACAAGGAGGCTGTTACGTCCTCTCTTCTTCTTCATGTCAGGTATTGTGAGGTTATGGAAGTAGAGTTCCTTAGTAGCCTGTATAAAGACAAACAGTCACTCATTGATGAAACAGTAATAGAATATAAAAAGTATACAGGTAAATATGTTGATTTTATATATAAATCAAAAACAGGAAAGCTTTACAAAGGAGATGGCTATTTAGATAAAGATAGAGCAGACCGGTTGAATATTTCATCTGATACTATTTTTAGTAACAGTGAGTGTGAATTTGATTATATCCCTGTCAAAGATAGAAAACCTATGCAGGTTTCTGAGTCTTCTGATTATACGCTTTACAAAAAAGAAGGGCAGGTCTCTGTAGTATGAATAGTTCAGTCTGATAAAATATGTTTATAAATACATTCAACTTTTTCCCACGGTATGAAAACTGAGTTTTTCATAATTCTTTTTTCATCCCCTCCATATATAAGATATCCATTTTCACTATTATCCGATATATCATTAATCCATATATTAAGTTTAGTAGCAAAACTTCCTTTAGGAGTTTTAGATGATTTTATTTCTATGGGAATATATTTTTGGTTTTTTTCAATTAGAAGATCCACTTCATTTTTACCTTTGTCGTCTCTCCAATAATAAAGGTTATTCGATAATCCTAGGTTGTGAAGTTCTTTCTTTATTTCCGAAACGATCATATTTTCAAATAAATGTCCGTAGATACCTATATTGTTTATATTTTGAATATTTTTTTCAGTTAAATTAAGCAAAGAGCATATTAAACCTGTGTCATAGAAATATAATTTAGGCGATTTGACTATTCTTTTTTTGTAATTCTTATGGCTTGGTCTTAGAAAATAAATAATAAAAGTTTGTTCTAAAACTCCTAACCAGTGATAAGCTGTATTCTTAGAAATACCTGCTCCTTTAATTATATTTTCAAGTACAAATATCTCTCCTACAGAGGAAGCACATATTTCTAAAAATTTTCTAAATTTATAAATATCTCTTATATTAAGAAGTTTTCTTACATCTTTTTCAATATAGGTATCAATATAATTAGGATACCACAGCTTGGAAGGTATGTTTTTGCTATAAATAGGAGGGTACCAGCCTGAGCAGATAGAGTTTATAGTATCTTTAAGTAAATCAGCTTTTGCCAGTTCATTTAGAGTAAAAGGGAAGAGTTTGATTATTCCGACTCTACCACTTAAGCTTTCTGCAATTTTTTCGTTTATAAATAAATTTTGTGAACCTGATACAATAAACTGTCCGGCTAATTGGTTGTTGTCTACAGTTGTTTGTAGATATGAAAATAAATCTGGAACATGTTGTACCTCGTCAAAAAAAGCTCCATTTTTAAAACGTTCAAAGAAAGCCCATGGGTCATTATTAAAGTATTCGCGGTTAGCTATAGGTTCAAAAGAAAAGTATTCTTTCTCTGGAAAACATTTTTTTATTAGTGTAGTTTTGCCTACCTGTCGTGCCCCTATAATAGCAACAATAGGAAAATATGTTGCTGTTTCGAGTAATTTATTTGTTATTGTACGCTCAATATAAATCATTATTTGATCCTATAATCTGTGTATTTAGTTCACTAACTATAGTGTAATTAGTTCAATAGGTCAAGTGTAATTGGTTCATTACATTCTATTTCTCAAATCCATGAATTTACTTTTTATTTTATAGTTTGGACTAGCTCCATGGTTTAAAATATCCATTCTTATATGTTTTTGATCTATTTCATAAAGGGCCGTTTTTGAGACTCTTCATAAAAACAAATTATTGAAATTAGCTTCTATCTATGATAATGTTTTATTAAATAGTTGCAAAAACATAATCTTAATAAAATCATAAAATACGAGTTTTGAAACATGTTAGTTGGATATGCGAGAATTTCTACGACAGATCAGTCTTTAAATCTTCAAAAAGACAGTTTAGAAAAAAATGGTTGTGAGAAAATTTATCATGATGTTGCCAGTGGTGTTGCAGATAGCAGACCAGGTCTTGAAGAATTAATGAAATATATCAGAGAAGGGGACACTTTAGTTGTCTGGAAACTTGATAGACTTGGCCGTTCATTAAGAAATCTAATTGATACAATTAATAATCTTAATGATAAAGGTATTGGTTTTAAATCTATTCGGGAAAGTATTGATACAACAACAAGCGGTGGAAAATTAGTCTTCCATATTTTTGCATCACTTGCAGAATTTGAAAGAGAATTGATCACAGAAAGAACACAAGCTGGACTTAAGGCAGCTAGGGCACGAGGTAGATTAGGTGGAAGACCTTCTAAACTTGATGATAAAGGGATTGAAACCGCCAGAAATATGATGAAAGATACAACTATTTCTATAACTGAAATCTGTAAGATTTTGAAGATTTCTAGAGCTACATTGTATAGGAGTGTAAAGAAGCTGTAATCTTATTTATTTGATAGACTCTAAAACTAATAATGCGTAAAAAATAAATTTGAATAGAATATGCTATATGAGTATTAAATTAATTAACACTTAATGTACGTTAAAAATATTGTAATTTTTTGAAATGGATATTATATTTAAAGCTAAGAAGCTGGAAAAAAATTTAAATGACGACCGAAAAAGACAAAAGGAATATGGCAAAAAAAGGTCGGATAAATTAAGACAAAGGCTTAATGAATTAATTTCAGCAGATACATTGGAAGATGTTAGGTATTTACCAGGTCATTATCATGAATTGGTTGCTAACAGAAAAGGTCAATGGGCTTGTGATTTAGATCAACCATATAGGTTGATTTTTACACCGCAGGAAATACCTATACCAACAGATAATGATGATAAATATATTTGGTTAGAAATAACAGGCATTGAAGTTGTAGAAATAAATAATTATCACAAGGAGAAATAATCATGCCTAAAAATCAATATAAACCACAGTCTTTTACGCATCCTGGTACGACTTTGAGGGAAAAACTTGAAGAAATACAAATGGGGTCTAAAGAGTTTGCAGTTAGAACTGGAAAACCTGAAAAAACTATAACAAAGATATTGAATGGGAATAGTTCAATTACCCCCGAAATGGCTGTCAAGTTTGAAAAAGTATTAAAAATACCAGCTCATTTTTGGCTAAATTACCAGGCAAAATATAGTGAGTATATTGCTAGAGTTAAAAATGAAGAAGAAATACAGAATGCAGCAGAATGGGCAAGGTTTTTTCCGTATGCGACTATGGTTAAATTAGGCTGGATAAAACAAACTCTAATTATTGAAGAGAAAGTAGAAGCTCTTCTTGATTTTTTTGGTGTTTCTAATAAATCAGCTTGGGAGGATTATTATTTTAATACAGAGTTGAAAGTTAACTTTAGAATTTCTCTTAAACATTCTAGTGAAGCTTTTGCCATTTCAACTTGGCTTAGAAAGGGAGAGTTAGATGCTGTCAGACTTCAGAATTTTCCTGAATATAATTCTGATAAATTTAGAAAAAGTATTGATAAAATAAAAAAAATAATGGTTGAACATCCTGACAATTTTTTCCAAAAGCTGCAGAAAACTTGTATGGAAAGCGGGGTGAAAGTTATATTTACACCTGGTCTTCCTAAAGCCCCAATACATGGATCAACCCGATGGATTGGACGTAATCCAGTAATACAACTTACTGCTAGATATAAAAGAAATGACAACTTCTGGTTTACTTTTTTCCATGAAGTTGCTCATATTCTTAAACATGGTAAAAAATTTATCTCAATAGAAAATGTTCATTACGATGAGGAAGATGTAGAGAAAGAAAAAGAAGCTGATAATTTTGCTATAGAAATTACTTTTAGCCAGAAAGATGAAAAAGAACTTTTAAAAAATGTGCCTATTACAGAGGAAAAAATAATAAAGTTTGCAAAAAAAATCAATACTCATCCTGCTATGATTATTGGTCGTTTTCATCATAAAAATTTATGGCATTATAGTAAAGGAAGAAAATTTATTGAAGCTATCAATTTAAACAATTAATTATTCTGAGTCATAATGTTTATTTTTGCAAAGAAGTATCTTTTATGACTAGATAGTTGATGTAGCAGATCACGTCTACTATATTCAAGATTTTCTGAACAGTGGAAGAATATATTGGAAAATGATTCACGAGGGAAATATAATCATATGCTGAATAATTTTAAAATTCAATTATATTACAAATTATGCCAAAGTAGAGTTTTTTGGATTTTTAAAAATAAGCTAAGTAGGTTAAGTTTTTTATTTTTATCAAAAATATTTGGTTTTAAAACAACGTATGAAGAGAACGTTTTAAAAACTAAAGGGTTTTTGTACTTAATAAGAACTTCCATAAAACAATTTTTGATGGTTTTATTGTTAGCTTTATTAACTCTGTATATTGAGAGATATATCGCACCATATATTTGCCTGATTGGATTTAAAATTCCTACTGATACAACATATGTTACATTGCTTGGAACAATATCAGGAATTGGGGGAGTTTTTATAGCGTTATATTATACTACTGTATGTACAATTAATAGTGTAGTTTATTCTAAAAGTCCAAACAATATTAAAGAACTGATTATACATGAACCTTTAGGCAATACTTACTTAAATTTTTTAGTCTTTATGACACTATATTGCCTTATATTAATTGCATTCTACTTACTTGGTTCTAATAAATCGTTTCTTGCTATTGTTGTTTCAATTATTTTTGCTGGGTTTAGTATCATAACATTTGTGAAATTAGGACAGAGAGCCTTCTATTTTTTTGATCCAACCAAATTTTCACCTTTTTTGATTCAAAAGTTAATATCTCTTTATAGAAACGTCAACGTTAATAAATTTAGATGCTTTGATTCATCTTTTCAAAATCACCAAAAGAAAATTGCAGACAACCTAATTGATACATTTATAGGTATTGCTAAAAGCTCTAGTGATGACAAAATTATAAACAAAAAATCATATATTGATTTATCAAAACAAGTCTGTGATTTACTTTCTAATTATAGTAATAATAAGAAAAATATTGTATATGATAGTAAGTGGTATAAAGAAAAATACATTCATAAGGATATATATGAACCTGATGGTTATAGTTCCTTGGATTTTCTTGTTAAAACAGGAACTCTTCCATTGCCCAAAAATGAAATAAATTATGACTGGTTTGAAGATAAGCTGATACAAATAATTATCAAAAATATTGAGTTTAATTTTATAAATAGAGAGTATGATTCTGTTTTAGAAGTATTGACTTATTTAATAAATTATTTTAAATATTTAGCTAAAAATGGTTCTACTTGTAAAGCATTTTCAATTTTAGATTCATTATTTTACTCTTTTATTGATAACTTAGACGCTCTTGAAAATGATAAAGATAAAGAGTCATTAGAACTTATAGGAATATTTGAAAGCATTTTATATGGATATTTATGTGTTCAATTAGCTTTTGTTAATGATTATTTATATAATTCGTCAGAAAATGAACTTACCGCTAAATTAAAAAAAATTGATTGGAACAAAAGAAGTTCTATCTATAATAGTGGTTTCCAATTTCATTTATTAAAAGAATTGGAATGGTTATTCTCAAGAATTTCTTTTGAAATATCTGTAGAAGGCAAACCAATTACTCCGTTTTGGTATCAACAAAGTTATATTGCTTATTTTGAAGCTAGAAAGCTCAAAGAAGATATATTGGATATTGTTGATTTTTCAAATAAAAGATTTGATAATTTATACGATGCTTGTAAAAAGAAAAAATATTATTGGTGTTGTTCAGCATTATTAAGTAGAGAATTTGAATATTGGAATAAAATTTCTTCTAATTATATTTTTTTAAAGAAAACTTGGATTTCTTTAGCTGGTCACTATAAAATCATAGATTTTGAAAAAATAGATTTGGATTTTGAATTAATCGAAAAAAGAATCAAAGAAAAAGAATCAAAACTAAATATCAAGATTATAGAACAATGCATTAATTTAATTAGTTATGAACGGTCTGATACTTGCCCCGATTATTTAGGACAGTTTTTGCATTTAACTTCTTATAGTACATTTAATGCAATATGTAATAATGATTCAGAATTATTAGAAAAACTATTCCCAAAATATTTTTATGCAAGTTTAGAGAAAATGCAAAATCTACATAAAAAAATCAACCTGGATGGATGGACTATTCAGAGTCGAATGAACATCGCCAGAGCTCCAATTTTAGATTTACTCGATATATCCGGATATGCTAAGCTAATGAGTGATTATTATCATGAACCTAAAATATGGAACTTAGTAAAAAATACTTTTGATAAGTATTTAAGGCTTAGTAAAGATACCAAGAAAACGTTAGAATTTATTATTCTTTGTGTTCAATTTGCTGACGATTCTTTTGCGTTACCTTTCAGGCACGAGGTAAGATTTGACTGGCGTAGAACAATAAACTTAAATTTAGATAAACTTCCATACAAAGAAGTTATTGATAATAGTTTTTTTAGGAAAGAAAAAATAATTGAGCACGATTCTTATCTTGTTCGATGGTTTGCATCACAAGATATTACTAGTCATCCTGACGGTATCGACATATTTATTTATGAGTACTTATCAAAAAGAGATGAAGTGTGTGATATTAAATTCAGCATAGAACGAAATCGATTTAAGGAAATATTAGAAAAAGAACAGGCTGAAGATAAAGAAATGAATCTAGGTAATAATAATGAGGATGTTAAATGAGAAAAAAAATACCTCAAATTTTACCGAAAACTATAAGGTTTTTTCAAGGTGAGTCGGAATATAAGATACCACCATATTTTACAAGTATGTTTACTGCCGATATTTATAATGGGATAATGCCATACAGATTTTGTAGTGATGAAAGTGAATTAAAAATAAATATTACAGGTACAAAGAAAGACATTGAATTAGCTTATAAATTATGTGAATCATTGTGTGATAATGTTTATAGAGGTTCAATAGAAGATTTAATATCAAAAGCTATCGAAAATATTGTAAGACAAATAGTATGGGAAGATAAAGCTTATTATGAAATTATTATTGGTGATGATATAACATGTCCATATTTACATTCATTTACATCTAAAAGACTTTTTAAATTTCTTAATTACTATATTCAACTAGTTCCTAAAAAAGATATTCAATTACATTCAAAACGTTTTGTCGCAATTAAGGCAAAATATGTTTGGTCTATTACATTTCCCAAAAGTTTAGGAAGATCAAAAGCATTCAAAAAAATTGTAAAAAAACTATTAAAGATTAATTCGAATAGTCCAAATTTTGCAAAAAATAATATTGTAGAAACTTTTGAAATGCCTGGATACAATTTTAAAGCTTACCACCGCTTAACAAATGTTATTGTGAATAAAATTGTAAAAAAATGGGGGTGGAATAGACGTGATTCGAGTAATGAGTATAGTACTGATATTTATAGGGTATATAAATACATAAGTTTTAAGTATACTCAAGCTTTAATAAGAGAGCATATTGTTTATGAGTTAAATAAATTATTGAAAAAACTAGTAATAAACTCTTCAATAACAATAACAGGGATAAAAACAAGCCAAGATATTATTGATATAAGAAGAAAAGTATTTAGTAAAGAAATTTCTCTAAATGACGTGTTTGAATTATTTTAAAATAACTTTAGTCATTGGTTGAATATATTTTATATATAAAACCTCCCTTTTCTTGTCTAATATATTGTTATATAAACGGCCAATTAAGGTAGTGTTGCATAAAATGTAAGTTAGGTCATTGCTTTTTCATGAATTTACCTGTGGCTTTTGCCATGGGGGAATCTTTATATACAAGTTCAGCTTCAGTATAAAATATGAATTTATGATTTTTAACAATTCTACCATAAAGGCCTATGGGGAACATACGTGTCACAAACGGCAGAATCGTTTTGACACCAAATAACTTTCCTCATATCAACAGCTTAATCTATAGATTTTAAAATTTTCATTTTTAGTATATACGCTATTCCTATTTATATATTATATAATATACTTTTCTATTTATAGGTTGATTTATTCCAATATAAAGGTCTAATATTGGCTATTAAATAACAAATAGTTCCGTAATTACCAAAAATAGGAATAATAAATGAATAAACTAAAGTTTTTGCTGTCAAAGAAGCAACTTAAGTTAGTGCAAGCCAAAAACCATGAGAATAGATTATTATTTGCTTGTATGCTTAAACATTATGAAATTAATAATCTATTTCCAGCAAAAGTAGAGCACCTACCTAAAAAGTTGCAAAAAGTTTTATCATTACAGCTGTGTGTTAAAAGAATAATTGCTATTCCTAGCCAAAGGAACTTAAGAGACTATCGAAAACAAATAAGGAATCTCATAAAACAGGAACCTAAATTTAATGAAAAAGAAGAAAGTTTAAAGAAATGGCTAATTACTGATGCTCTTCCAAAAGATTTATACACCGAAGATCAGGCTATTAATATAATAAATTCATACTTTAAAAAGAAAAAAGAAAAAAGGATTTCACTTTCTCGGCAGAAAAGAGTCTACCGTTCTGCTCTTGGAGAATATGAAAACCAATTAATAAAAACCATTATTTCTAAGATTAAAGGTAAAGATATAGCTTTACTGAATGGATTACTTTTGAGTGTACCAAATGAAGTCAACTTTAAGAATTATTTAACTTTCTATAAACATGGACTTAAAAAAATATCTTTGGAGGCCATTTTACATGAATCAGATAAGTTAGAACATTTAAATTTAATCACACTACCTGAAGGTCTAAGTGGAATATGCTCAAAACAGTTAAATAAATACTATAAATATTTATGTATCCAAAAGCCCAGTAGAATTAAATCTATGGATGATGACAAACGTCATTTTTATCTTTCTTTGTTTGTTTATATCAGAAGAATCCAAATGAGAGATGATATGATTGATTTGTTCAATTCGTTATTGCAAAAGTCAGGAAGAAATGCAAGGAACTACATAAAAAAGCAATTTTCAAATATATCCGAAATAAAAAAAGTTTACAGCAAAAATGAATTATTATATAAGATTGCACAAGCTTGTATAAATTACCCTGAAGGAAAAATCAACAAGCATATATTTCCTTCAGTTCCAGAAGCAAAATTTGTAGACATTATCAATGAATATTTAAATAAAAAAAATGCATCTTCTTTCAGTGAGGTTGTCCATAAACGAGCAAGAAGTTCATATGTTTGTCATTATAGAAGAATGCTTGAGAGAATATTAAATTTATTTGAATTTAATGCTAATAATGATTCTGTAAAAACATTTCTAGATGCAATAGCACTTATTAAAGAATATTCTTCAAGTCGAGTCCAATATTTTCCTGAAGGCGTTGATATCCCGATTAAGGGAGTCATTAAGAAATCACAAAAGAAACTTATAATCTCAAAAGAAAATAAAGAGAAAATTAACAGAATAGACTATGAAATATGTGTACTTAAGAATCTTAGAGATAAACTGAAATATAAAGAAATATGGATTGAAGGAACCAATAAATATAGAAATCCGGAAAAAGATCTTCCTCAGGATTATGACAATAATAAAGATTTTTATTATGAATTACTAAATAAACCACAAAATGCAAGTGAATTTATTAGAGAACTAAAAGAGCTTTTAAACAAGCAGCTATTTAACTTTAATGACTATTTGAAAAATTCTCAGAAGGTCAAAGTATTAACAAAGCCAGAAGGTCATATTTATGTTGCTAAATCCAAAGCTCAAAAATCACCAGAAATGCTTGATGATATAAAAAATCATATTTTAGCTTTATGGCCTTCAACAAACTTACTTGATATTCTAAAAGAAGCAGACCTTTATGTTAACTTTACAAATCAATTTTTAACTAGCGGTGCCAGTGAAAAAATAGATAAGGATGAACTTCAAAGACGTATTCTCTTAACGATTTTTTCTTACGGAACTAATACAGGGCTTAAAAGAGTTAGTTCTGGTAATACAGGTGTAAGTTATGATGATTTAAAGTACACAAAAGAGAGATATCTAGATAAAGATAATTTAAGATATGCTATCTCAATGATAGCGAACAAAATATTTAAAATAAAAAATAAAGAAATATGGGGCGAAACCACTACAGCATTAATTTCTGATTCAAAGATATTTTCTTCCTGGGATCAAAATCTATTAACACAATGGCATCCTAGGTATAATCGAAGTGGTGTTATGATTTACTGGCATGTAGATAAGAAAGCAACATGTGTATATTCTCAGTTAAAGACTTGTCTCTCGTCAGAAGTTGCATCAATGTTTCAGGGAGTTCTGCATCACTGTACTGATATGAATGTAAAGAAAAACTATGCTGATACACATGGAGGCAGTGTAGTAGGATTTGCATTTTCTTATTTGCTAGATTTTGAACTTCTTGTAAGGTTTAAAAATATTCATGCTCAAAAATTATATATATCTGATGATAATGATATCGAAAAGTATCAAAATATAAAACCAGCTGTGTCAGGAAGTATAAATTGGGATCTTATAGAAGAACATTACGATCACATGATCAAATATGCATCTGCATTAAAACAAGGAACAGCAGATGCAAGTGCAATATTAAGACCGTTTGCCAGAAAAAACTATACTCACCCAATATATCAGGCATTATGTGAATTAGGCAAAGCGATAAAAACAATATTTCTCTGTAGATATTTATCGACTGAAAAATTGAGACTGGAAATTCATGAATCTTTAAATGTTGTAGAACGTTGGAATTCAGTTAATAGTTTTATTTTTTATGGAAGATCAGGAGAAATTTGTTTTAATCAAACGGAAGAACAAGAACTATCGGTTCTATCGCTTCATTTGTTGCAAATGTCAATGGTTTATATAAATACCTTAATGATACAACAGGTACTTAAGAATAAAAATTTAATAGACAAACTATCTATTGAAGATAAACGTGCAATTAATCCACTTGGCCATGAACATATCAACCCTTATGGATTATTCCATCTGGATTTGAGCTTGAGATTAAATTTGGAATATCAATATTTAAGTGAGGTTGCATAATGGAAAGAACTTCTGCAAAAAAGAAAGCTGAAGAGCTAGCAAAATACTTGAGACATGAAAGACCAGATTATAACTATCTCCTTGCACTCTTTCAAAACCTAAGAGCAATACTGGACGTTGAAGTAACAACTAAGCCTAAAAAATTACCATATGTACCTACAGAAGATGAAATTAAACTATATTATCAGGCTGTATGGGAAAGCGAAAGTAATGTAAAAATGCAGCATGTTATCTTGATTAAAACAATAATCTATACAGGCGCCAGAGTTAGTGAACTTATAAAAATTAAACTAAATGATATAAACTTTGGTGAGTGCCAAATAAGAATAAATCAAGGAAAAGGTAAAAAAGATAGAATAGTTCCTTTTCCTAAATCATTTAAGGAATCATTAGCATTATATGTAGAATCAATACGTTGTAGTGGAAGAAAATACCTTTTTGAATCATCCTGGAAAAAACCATATACGGATAGAGGAATAAGGCTAATACTTCATAAATATACAAAAATTGCCGGAATTAGCACACCAATATCACCTCATAGATTAAGGCATTTTCTATTTACATGGCTAAAAAAACAAGGTATAGATGATGCTTTAATACAACCATATTCAGGACATGAAAGCAGGCAATCTCTGGAAATTTACTCTAAACTTAGCCTCACTGAAGCTCAACAGGAGTATGAAAAAGTCATTGGAAAGTTTCCGATATAGAAAACTGGTGATTCTGCCATTTGTGACACGTATGTTCCCCATAGGCCAT
>Ga0233437_1005246_pt1 | contig 14267 bp, 18 predicted proteins | sample SI_122_August201_FD_182714 | JGI IMG/M metagenome (GOLD analysis project Ga0233437, IMG submission 182714) | Seawater microbial communities from Saanich Inlet, British Columbia, Canada - SI_122_August2016_200_MG | ecosystem: Environmental > Aquatic > Marine > Inlet | place: Canada: British... | reverse complement strand
CTCGTTGGGCTCATAACCCAAAGGTCGTAGGTTCGAATCCTACTCCCGCTACTCAAGTAAGAACAACAACTTAAGCCACCTTTTTAGAGTGGCTTTTTTGTTTATAAGCGAGTCTTGGACAATTATCTTATCCTATTGTTTTATAAGTACTTATAATTCCTCTCTCCAGTGAGATCTTTGGAGAGGATAGCTGGAGCCCAATAATAGCCCCATTCTTAAGGAGGGTTAAGTACATTTATATTCAATAATTTAGGATGTGCTATATTGTGTTCTATTGTGTCGTTTCGTGTAGTGCTGCGTGACGACGGATGTCACGTATACGTCACGCTGGGCTTCCATAATTTACGCTTAACAACCTCCTAAACTCAGGAATCTTTCAGAGTGATACAATTAATTTGGGAATCCACATTTAGCCCAAGAAGTTAAATTCTTATTTCCACTCGATACCAATCTCTCCGAAGGCACTCACCACTTGATCATATCCCAGAGTAAATGATAGAGGTTTAAAGGGATCATTAGTATTTACCTGAATTCCAGCTTGTTTCACTTCTTGGACCTTTCTTTGTAGCAGAAGCCAATTCAACTTTCTCATACGAGAACGATCGGGCTCAGACCAGAGCTTTTTGACTACCTCGAACTTGATTAAGATCGCATTATCTCCAGCATCCTTGCGAACAAATGACTTCTTCGATCTACCTTTCAGTTGAATTAAAGAAGGAATCTGCTCTTCGACAGTTCCTGCGAATACTGGTCGGGGTTTGCCATACACACCTGAGTATGTAAAATATTGTGGCATATAAATACCGATCGCGAAATCAATTTGGTTAGCTGTAATGCTCCTATATCCTGGTTCCCAAGCGTTTATTTTGGCAGCCTGTCCAAACTCATATTCACAACGATCTCGGTCATCCCACACTCTAGTATGAGCAAATGTTCTCAGAATCAGAACCCTCACATCAATTCCCCCTCGAACAATTGAAACATGACACACCACAAGCTCCTGAATCTTCATCACATGGCATCGTATCATAATCACTTCCACTAAGATCCCAACCAGGCTCATCATCGATATGGACGACCCTAGCCAATTCCATCCACTCTTCATCCAAGACCAACTCACCAGGCTGATTTTCTATCATCTTCACAAAGTGGGAATTTCCAGTATTATGATTGATGCACAACAACCAACGACCATACTGATCAAAATCTCTAAATTCACCTGTAGAGGCCGCTGTGAAAGTTACATCCTTGTCTTCACTTTTGATCGTGATGGTCATTCTGAATTCTTCGTTTAACCAGACATCGTAGAATTGTTGAAGATACTGATATTCTGCTTCTTGTTTCTGTATCTGTTCATCTGTACTCTCCATATTCACTAGCATCTCATGTTTCTCACCGAGACTGCGAATAGTTTTTAAATCTCTCAGAGTTGTTTCAAGCTCCAGTCTACGCATAAATGAAGTCATAATCTCGTTAATGGGCTTCATTTTATATTGCCCATACAATCCACTTAGCGGTGTGAGGAGAATCTGTCTCTGCCAGTAGGGTACTAATATTACTGATCATTTTCATGCCTCTAAGATGGAACAGGAACAATAAAGGTGGAACAATCACAAGCTTGTTGTTTGATTGATCTCTGCTGTATCTAAAGGTGGATCGGTGATTAGAGACTGTCAAGTTGTAATAGGAAATTCCCATTGGATAGGAATTTCAACAACTCTTCTGACAACTTATGATGTATGAATGCTGTTCGAGGAAATCAGGATCCAGCTTGGCGTAGATGATTTCTGTGCTATTGTGCTGCTAGCTCAGAACTAGACTTTGGCTCTCTACCTCTGGGACGGGATATATTAGCTTTACAGCAAGCACCACAAGAATTGAATCCTAGGTTTTCAAGGAAATATCCTTCCATCTTAATTTCAGGATTTAACCTCACTCGATAGTACTCAACTAGATCTTTCTTAAGGGGCTTTTTGAATTGCTCGTTATAATACCTTAGGAGCTCCTTCACTTCATGATCAGGGACGCCTGTTCTGTTGTTACCAATGGGGTCATCCTGATATCCCAGGAAAGCATATTTGGAGAACTGTTTTAATACTGCCTTAGTCTTCTCTGATCGATAATAAAACCTTCCTGCATCTCTGATTCGACTATCTATTCGAGCCTCCAGCTTTTGTATGGTCAGATTCTCCATTTCAAAGTGTCCAGAATTTCCTCTGGAAATTGCATTTACATTCGTCAGAATACCCCATCGGGCTTGCAAGCGCATCACAAATGCATCAGGTTTATCTTTGATCAAATGTGCTACGGTCTCAAACCATTCACGAAATTCAATCACTGCACCTTCTCCACGATCGCGAATGTCAGAGGGTATCTCGTAGTTTTCCCAATCCGAATTCAGCCTCTCACAATTCGAATCATTATGGTAAGCGGGGCGCTTACCCTCATACACGTACTTATATGTGTCAGTGGGCTTATACGGTTTGTATATCTCGGTGAAATAATGCTCAGGATTCTGTAGTAATTCCTGGATCGCCAGTAGAGATTGTTCTTCATATCTGCTAAAGAAGTAGATCGGGATTTTATATATCTTCCCGGAAAGATCCAAGTCTTTCAAGTCGGTATTGAAGACAATTGAGTTGGCATTTGCTAGTGTGATATAAGCCATGAAGTATAGGTCAGATTAGGTGTCGGACTTTAATAGACAAATCCATATATCAAGAATAGTATCTAAATCCGAAGGCATATATGGTTTTCCTCCATCGCCTGGATCAATTCCGTGGATATAATCCAATGCTTGCCTTACCTCTCGCAATCTATTGTACTCCTTGTATTCTTCATTCATTTCCCTTATGTAGAAGAGAAATTTCATGAAACGAAACTCAAAACTTATATAGCCAAACCATTTATCATGTCCAAAACTGTTTATTAGATCCTCAGCAAAGTTGGATAACTTATACTTTTTATTGTCCCTGCCTGATTTATCAGGTACGTATGTGCAGAATTCCTTAAAATCATCGTCGTAAGGAGTAGAGAACACGTCTTCCTCTTCGTGTGTGAAGTACTCCACCAATTCGTTGACGAAACTCCATACAATCAAAAAGGCTAATTTCTCACTGTCCAAGTGATAATGCTCTCGAATAAATTTACTAGGGGGCGTTTGAAGTTGACCAACAATAACGTCTCTCTTTTTCTGAATTTTACCGCGACACACTGGATCTTTCACTAATCGAAGGATTTCTTCGATTTTATTGAACACTGGTGATATTCTCCAAGACCAGGAGAGGACTCTCTCTATTGTCAAAAGTAGATTGAGTGTGTTCTTAAGATTGTAATCAGAGCCTATTCCGAAGTCTGGAGATTCTTTTTCCCAATATCCGTTGGCACCATTATCTAAGGCGGCTTGATAGCTCCACGATTTATTCGAAGCAGTGCACATAATAACAGGAACCAAAGGCGCTACCTTGCGAATTTCCTGCAACTTCAATATCCCCGACATCTGCTCATTTCCTACTATAGCTGATTCGTCATGGCGAGGATCTTCAGTAAGTCTTAAATCTAATAGAATTAAATCGAATTTATGTGCGGAACCTACTGGGAAGGGTTCTCCACCCTCATACTCATATCCCGTTACTCTAGAATTTGGGAATAATGCAGCATATGCATAATCCCAGCCATGCTGATAGTCATCGTCAATAATTGCGACCTTGAGATTACGTGATTTAACCGTATTAAAATACTCAATAACCTCGTTTTTCACTTCAGGACTAAATTGTCTATTCCTCTGTACTTTTAATAACAATTTCCTGAAATAGACGTCCTTGCTAATTCTCCTCTCAAGTAGACTTGTTTCCGGATGACTGAATCCCACCTGGTCTAATTGATCCATGAGTCGATATGGTCCCCAAATATTCGCAAGCGAATGCCGATCACGTAATTGAGGAGAACTACCTAACAGAGGGAAAAGTTTAGTAAACTCAAGGTCACTAATCTCAGGCTCAAAAGCAATAGTCTTATCTTCAACACCTAAAAAATTGATTGAGTTACTAATATCTTCAATACTTTTAAAGATTGGATCAAAGTCATCTTCCTTCTCAAGAATGATATATACAGGTAAACGGCTTATTCGCATGTTATCGTTGGATAGTCGAATATGTTCCACTAAGACTCGAATCGAGTAATCATGTTCTGCGTGAGAAGGAATAATTACTGCATCTACCTTTTGAATATTGGTAAATTGGAGTAGGGTCTCGTGATAGTTTGGTACTCTTGGATAGTCATCGGGATCGATCCACTTAAACTCTAGGATACAATCCGCAGCAGTGTGTTGGACTCCTATCGCAGCGATCATAATTGGAGATGCTCTTTCACTTCTTTAAGTGCAGTTACTAATTCATTCGGAGTAGTGTGGTGCTCATAATCCGATTTCTTGAAGTGACCAGAATAGCCACCACTGAAAAATAACCTATAGGAGCCGATGGATGGGCTTCCAAGTATTGAGCGATATTCAGGATTGTTTCGATGGACTATTAATATATCCGGCTCTAGTAAGGGCAAAGCAGTTACATCAATACTCTCATAAAATGATATCTGCACATCCGTAAATACAGATAGAATGAGCTTCTCAAATTCCACCATTCGATGCGCATTATTATCAATAACTATAATAGTCATACTTGCGGAAATTCCAAGTAGTGTGAAAATCCGGGCATTTCGGGAGTCTCAGTAACCTCCCCTGTATGAAAGTTGATTTCAACCCACCCCTTATCTTTTACGGAGCACCGGATTTTGTATTCAGTGAGGCCATAGAGATTTAGCGCTACAGATCGCAGTTTGCCGTGTCCAATTTGTGAGCGGTTGGGTACCTCGGGGAAATGTGGAGTATTGTTGTTATCGCAGATAACCATTGCTGTGGCGTTAGATTCTTCGATACGGTGTGTAGCAATATAGATTTTACTCCCCTTACTATTGTCAACCATTGATCTCAATATTCCGTTGGTGGCTTCAACTACACTTACGGTATCTGTATAGAAATCAAGATCCTTAAGGTTGTCTTGATTCACGATGATTCTACGCTTTTCTTTGGAAATCTCTCCCTCTAATTCGTCCGCAATAACGCAAATATTATTGAATAAATTTATGCCTGTATGTGGGTCCGTTTCTAGGAAACGAGTACGCTTTTTGTATTCAAATATCTTTTCCCTGAATCGATCGTCCTTCCAGAAGTCATATGGGTTTTCATTTGTCAGACCAAAGCGCTTCCATGCATCCTTGAGAAAGTTATGTGTCAAGTGAGCCAGCTTAGTGGCGAGCTCAGGTTGATTTTCAATGAACGTCATCATAAATGTGCGTAATTCTTCTTTCAATATGGGTGCATCCTGATGCACGAGCCGTCCAAGGATTGAATTTTGTGAGTCTTGCAATAATCGAAAGAGATCAATTGTTCTGTTGGGGTCCAATATTGGTGTCGATAATAGCTCAATTACACGAGCCTTTCTATCTTCAAATTCCCCAATATGAACTGGATGAACATAGAATCGAACATCAATTTGTTCTTGCTGTTGGATGAATGAGCTAAGCTCTTCCTCTCCGAACTTCAGAATCTGCTCTATTGTTGTCTGCACTTCGGGATCATCACTATAACGATCCTTCACATGTTTCCTCAATAATGCAAAGTCCCGGCGGTCAGTTTCATTCTGGCCCACTTTTTTAAGCCTCTTCAATAGACGTTCATAAAGTGCAAATCTGACCTCGAAATGCTTACTATTGAGATTCCGGTTGGAGCGAGCCACAAATCCGTACCATTGGATTTTACCTTCTAAATGAGCAAGAAATTCCTCCTTGATGATTTGAGCCTTGAAGTGTTCACCAGTTTCGGGTTCAACAAGTTGTTTGGGTTTGCTATCTGTCCACTGCAACTTCATCCCACGAACACGCTTATAATACTCAATTGCCTGCGTCACAATATCGGTCTTCTCACATTTATATAGCATCGCACGGATGTTTCGGATATATGTTCGTCTTAAATTCAAACCTTCATTTACAAGCACACCAGTAATGGACTGGGGATAGTGTTTAGATAGAACCTTCGTTTTTGCCTCGTTAAGTATGAAGGCTTCTTCCTTTAGAATCTGCCTAACATGTGTAGTGATTAACTCCGAATCCAGGTGATTTTGATTTGTTGAAAATACCATATCATCTGCATACCTCGAGTAAAGCAATCGATTCTTCTTTGCATACCCTGATAGACGAGAGTCAAGTTTACGGCATATCATATTGGAGATGTAAGGGCTGGTAACAGCGCCCTGCGGAATCGGTCCACCGTTATCAAGACAACAAATCTGAGCGAAGGTTGTAGCTCTCTCTGCAGAAAAGGAGAAAGGCTTCTGCATGAACATACCTCGAACCCTAGGAAATGTTATTGATGGGAAAAAGTCTTTGATATCGTATTTAATAATAATCTTGTTTTTACGATGAATCTTCGCATTCTCAATAATATTCTTTCCTGGCACAAAACCTGTAGCATACTTGGACGGTTCGTACTTTTCCTGCAGGTAATGATAAAGCTTTCGTTGTAGCATCCTCATTGGACCTTGAACAGCGTGGATGGTGCGAATTCCACCTCCATTCTTGGGAATCTGGATCTCTTTATAATACTCGTCGCGACTTGCAACTGCATACAGGATGCTTGTTAAGTGTTTAGGTCGGAGACCTAATAGCGATGCAGTTATCGAATACTTACTCATAGACATTAAATTAGGGGGTACACCCTTATACTAGGCTTTCATCATGATCGACAAAGAGAAGGTTACGGTGAGCTTTCTGCTCAACGTTTCCGGGAGTCGAAGACTGAGAGCGGGTAACAGGTACTTCCATGCAGTTATAGTAGGCGACATGGAAACTATATCTGTGGTGTACCCCCATGGTTAAAATATAGGTTATTCTATCCCTTTTGCTAGTCTCGATACAACAGTACTCAATAGCACATTCAAGTTTAGTCCTAACTCCCACTACTTTATTATATTCAAGGATATTCCTCCTTTTATGGCTAGGTATAATCATTTTGAAGCTCGACTTTTTGCATCTAATGCTGAATGGATACCAACTTGCAGATTCGCAAATTGCATTCCAACTACCGCCCTTTGAATTAGCGAGTTGTTGACATTTGTAAAACCTATTGCACACAATGGGTGCGCTCCAACTTCGATTTGAGAAATCTGAGTTCCTGCTGTCAAACTGTATTTGCGAAAGAGCCCAATCCCCTCGTAGCCTAAAAACCACGATCTATATTCAATGTGCTCATCCTTGTACTCAAACTTGTTTATCCGTTTGTCATTGCGGACTTCATTTTCAGGATGAGAAATAAAGATGAAATCCATATCTATATGAAACCTGAGGATTCCAAAACACACTTGAATACCTGAATGATCTGGATTCACAAAGTGGATCATGGCAACACTGAATAACCCACCACCGAATTTGCACTTAAGAACTCTGAACCTTGCGACTTCGCCCTGCTCCTGCTGTACGCTGGGGTCAATTAACCAGGTGGCCAATCGACTAGCGAGAGTGGCGATTCGAGGGCTTGTTGATGTGATTGCTTCGTTCATGCTGCCAATATGGACATGAACAATTCAGATCCTTACAATCACAAGCTTGTTTATTAAGAATTAAAACTAGTCTAGAAAATGAATAATGTTTGGATTCAATATGACGCCAATAGAAACATCTTTCCTGTTCCCCTGAGAAAGGAAAAGCTTCTTAGGTGCAATATCCTCTCTTCGGAGCGGATGTAATTCACTATTGCGAAGAACTGAACCTAATCTGGATATCTCTTCATAGAGTGAGGGGATCAATTCGTAGTCAGATGTTTGTAGTCGTTTTTCTTTCGTCCGGTGAAAGTGACCTCCCTCACCGGATATTATCGCATGCTCTGCTAAAACAAGAGTTCTTGAGTCTGCCAAAAGAGTTTCTTGACCCGCACAACATTCCTGGCAACCGGGACAGTCATCGGGACAGGAAGCATTCACTCTGCGCTTTAGGAAATATCTATAATATGAAGCTTCCCGAGGGGTGATCTTTACCTCCTCGCCGTCCACATATATGATATTCTTTTCAATCTCAATTCGCTCAATAGGACGGGCAGCATACAGCGACTCTTGGATATCTCGAACCATGTCCTCTGTGGATTGATTGAGGTTTCTGGATAAGTAACGACCAACTCGCAGGACCGGTACATCAGATACTGACAAGAATTGAGTTGGATCTGCTGCCTCACTTGGAAAAAACCACTCCCGGTCCATCATGCGTTCATCAGGGGCAATAATATGGATTAACTCATCTTCAGCTCGACCATATAATTGGAATGCTAGAGCCATAATTGCGCTCTGCGTTTTTCTTCCTCCAGCAACTGTTGCTGTGAGACGAACACCATCCGTGTCAGTGTAGTGTTTTATCCAATTAGAGATCATATTGGATGCAGCTTCGTTCTCCTCCGAAGTGAGTAAATCCTGAATCTCTTCGCCGGTGGTTTCATTCTCGATGACCATTATATCTGAAACCGTGAAAGGGATTTGTCCGCTCTTCACCCCGAGGGCTGCTTCCAACCGGACTAAAACACCATCCGTAAACATGCTTTTTACCAGTAAATCTCTACCTTTGGTGGTCGTGATAACTTTGATATCGGAGAATCGTCGATTGATCCCATAATGAGGAGAATAATAGTAATATAAGCATTCTGAAAGAACTGCAGGTGAGGTTCCCATCACCGCTACAAATGCTTCAGAATACTGTGAAGAGATATCGTGATTGTCCATTGCTCCTAATATCTACCTCACTTTCATTAATCAAAACGCTTTGATCACTCATCATCCTGCTCAATGAGAAAATCAGGTAATCCATTCAAATGCTTCTCCGCCAACTCAGGATTAGGATGAGTATAGATCTTTGTTGTCTCACTGGAAGTATGCGCCATAAGCACTTGCCGGTCCTGTATGGTGAGCCCTCCATCCCGAAGAAGATTGTTGTACGTTACCCTAAAGCTGTGGAGAGTTGCTTTAGGTAGTTCAGCCAATGAGAGCAGATCTTGCAGGTATTTCCGTGGATGTGCTAGATTATCATTAAGCTTCCGTTCACTCTCAGAATACAGATCTGGAAACACTGGACCACTGAGACCTTTGATATCTCCGATTTCACGGACGAGGACGGCAGCTAAGGGCAGTTCATGTACCCGCCGTGACTTCCGTATCAACTGGGTAATGCGGTGACGCTTTATATCGATGTGCTCGTACTTCAGCATAGCTACATCCCCAGCTCTCAATCCAGTGTATAGCAGAAAGCTATAGTAGAGTTTCCATTGCTGAGCATTCTTGAATATGGCATTCAGATCTTTAACATCAAGTGGACGATGCTTCATTTCATGAACAACTCTTGGGGGCGTTGCGAGATCACAGGGGTTCCTATCTATCAACCCCTCTCTGACACACTGCTTGAGCATCCTTGAAATGATGCCAAGGTGATTCTTTTTGGTCTTTGACTTCTGTTTCATTGAATCCATATAGCCATCTATATGCTGCACTTGGATTTCTGCTATACTTTGGATACCAATGCCATTGAGGTACTTACCAAACTTGGCAAGTACCCCTTTTGCAATTAGAACAGTTTGTTCAGACTTCCTATCTTCAAGGAAGTCTCGGTGCTGATCTATGTACTCCAGAACATCTATAGTTTCCTCTGGCTCGAAGAATGATGTATCACCTTGGGAGAGTTTGAAATCCCATGCATCCTGGATCCGTTCAGCTGTACGGCGTCTATGCGTACCCGTGGAGATTCTCACTCTCCTACCGTGTACACTGGCGGAGTACCATAGATATGGTGAATCCGCTCGCTTGTATAGTTTTGACATAATTTAACTCTTTCTATTTATAAACCGATGAGACTCGGTCATTGATATTGACTTTAGTTGAATCCAGATATCGATGATATGCTGATTCAGATATTCGATATTTGTTGCTGATGAGATAGGCATCGAGCTTACCGTTGTTGATTAAATCGAGTACCGTTCTGTATCCGAGATTGAGACGATCCGCAACTTCCCGGACTGTGAGTAGTTTTTGCATGATATTCCCCAGTGTGAGTGGGTTAAGCTCAAAGGCTATAAGTGTATTGGGAGGTGTTCTTGGCCTCTAGAATGTCCCATCATTGATGAGTTCTGATTCTCTACGCGTTTCGTGGAATTCAGCTAAGCTTTCATTGCGGATCTTGAAAACACCCTGCAAAAAATATTCCCATGTATCATCTGAATTCTTCCTCTTGAGCCCGAGGAAATATCTAATTAGCTCAGTAGCACGGCCACTGCCGATCCATCTTTCATCGAAGATTGGCAATACCCATTTACGTTCTCCCATTAGGATGAAATCACTTTCCAGTATCTCATGTAGATTTGCAATCTGAACGCTACTTGCTACTTCCCTGGGTTTTTTACGGGGGATTGTTTTTCTCAACTCATCGTAAGAATGATCATCCATTAATAAGTGACGTTGCAGCATGCAGTGTTTGGCTACTGGGTATTTTGATTTTAATCCATTGACCCAATCTTTATGCAAGTATGTCCTCGAAACCGGTGCTTGATCTGGCTTAATGAATGCAACCTGATTTGATTCAATTAGTTTATACAAGGCAGTAAGACTCATATTCAGGTCTTGGGTGACGAGCATTAGGTGTCTCCAAGGACCCATTCTCGTTGGTATAACTTGCTCGTCCTCAGAACCTATATAAGGAATTCTATTCATAATAAATATTCTCATGTTTTGGAGTTACCCTCTGCGGGGATTATTGGGCTGGGCAGGGAATTCAATCCCCACCCCAGCTTTGTCTGGCGATGCAACTTTCACGTTTTGAATACCCAATTGAGTATTCCTAATTTGAATCTTTGCATTAGTGTTGGTTTACTGTTATTGAAAATGCGGTATCCATCCAATTGTGAGCGGTGCCAACGATTATCGCCATTTTTGCTTGTTTTTACTGCTACACAGTTATTACGCTTCATAACCGAATTGAATGACTTAACGTTTACGTTCAAATAATTCGCAGCCTGGTGCGTTTTAAACCATCGTTGTGGGCAATTCATGATCGACGCTCACGATTCCTGGCATTAATCTCATCGGATGTACGGTCAAAACCGTCCGTATCACCTTCACAAAATTGATCACAAAGCTGTTTGACTTTCTCAACCAACCAAAGATCTTCCATACGATCTTCCTCACTGGGTGTCAGTTTGTGAGTAGTGAATATTTCTAGCTTCTGACACACAGGGTACTCTGGTTGATTTATGAAACGTTGTAGGTCATCTCTATGGTACAAGGGTGTATTTTTGTTCTCAGAATCCCACCGAAAACCAATTGAACCTCTTAATGCACATAGCGCATAACAAGACAGCCCTATTGTATCTGCAGCGTTGTCTTCGGTTAGATATTCATCCCGATCTTTGACTGTACGTATCTCTCTTGGAAATCTTATCATGATATACGCTCACAAATCTCGGCGTTCATCTCATCGATGGCTGGGTTGAGGTTTTTTGTCTCACATTTAATGGGAAGTTTGCACAGGCGTGTGGTACTTAAATCCAACCATTGCATGAATACCCAGTCGTTGTGAACAATTTCAGCAGCTATAGTTTCAGGTGCTATCAGAGTTTTATTCATGATTTGCTCCTGACATTAGGAACTGGTCTAACCAGGTTTTGTGAAAAAGCAGTTTACCGCTTTCACCATTTGATCTTGTAGCTCTTAAACTATTAGCATTAACTGCAGCTCTAAGTAGGCTGGCTGATAATCTGGTATAGTCTTGAGCTTCTTGTAGTGTATACCATTCTTGATTTGCTTTTGAATTCATTTTGAATTCCTTTCTGTGACAATTTCCCTCTAGGGGTTTAGCTGGGGCAGACTCTTCCGCCCTCATTAGTGTTATGTCACAGTTCTCACGAGCTCTCGCGATTTCCCCTGGTATCATGCTGATTGAGTAGGTAATCACACTATTTGTCGATCAAACACTGACTCATTCATAACAGTACCAGTACACCCTCTAGGCTCCAGAATGAGCATATTTAGGTTCTGAAATCGAGTGAGATCAGATGATATGAGATGGTGTTAATTTATAATGCAGGTAGAATGGAACGAGGTTGGTAGAGAGTTCACTTTTAAACGGGTTTGCGGCCGCAGTCACCCGGTACGTCCTTGTTTCCGGTCAGCTCTATCTCCTCTCTTCTAGCTTCCCGGAAGTTGTCTTGATCCATTGGCCATCTTGGAATTCACTTATGCCATAGAAGAAGTCTAACAGCTCTTTGGCCTTAGCCTTTGTAAGACCATCCTCGATGAATTCATGAATCTGACGTTTCTCATTGGGATAGACCTTATCATTTTCGATTAAGCCCCGAACTGCAGCTTGCTGCTTCTCAGAGGCTCGTTCGTCCGTATGATTATTTGTTCGTTCGTACTTTGGAATAGACTGAGTAGACTCGTGCACCGGCATTTCCTCTGCTGGTGTTACTTCTAATCCAGCCATTACTGCTAGAAATGACAATGGGATACGATAAGCCTTCCCAGAGGCTCTAGTGATCGACATTGACTTAATTGCATACTCATCCGCATTGCGCCAGCGTTCCTCACGGTTTGAGCACATTGCTTCACCGGATGCTATGATCTGTCCGTTACGATGTACTTCAACTTTTGCTTCGTAGGCAATCTCACTATCACGGTCGAGGCGCTTTGAATACAAGACTTGGGGAAACAATCCCAAACTGGCAGATACACTGGTCCACCATTCAATCTTCGGGTATTGCTTACCCCTGATATTAACTAAGTATCCCGACCCGGTACACCTACTGGCAACCACATTGACTAGTTGTTGCGCTTCTCGGTAGGCTTTTTCGGGATCATGGCTGAACAATGCCCGATGGTTATCTACATTACTTTGAACTGGACGCACTTCTACGTCCATGACACTTTCTTGTGTCTCCATTATTTACCTCTCTTTCGTTTTTATTATTTAAATGAGGCGATGATCGCTAAAACTGAAGTACTCTGCACCGCCAATGATGATGTGATCCAGCACGTCCACATCAATGGATTCGAGAGCCACTGAAAGTTTCTTGGTGACAGCACGATCACTGCTTGAGGGAGTCAATTCTCCCGACGGATGGTTGTGCGCCAGCATTACAGCTGCTGCGCCTAGATCGAGTATGCGCTGCACCACTTCCCGAGGATAGACAGCACTGGTCGTAATTGATCCGACAAAGAGTGTCTCAGTCACGAGCACCCTATGCTGCCCGTTAAGAAAACACACGACAAATTGCTCCCGCTTGGCTGCATCTGCAAAATATGCTCTGAAATGATCAGCAGCTTCCCGTGATGTCTTGATTCCTTTACCTGCCTTGATCGTGAACCGTTTTACATACTCCTCCAAGATTGCGGAGTCACTGATGCTCGAGATATTCATCATGCACCTCCAGTGTTAAGTTTGTAACTGAACTTGTGTGGTTTCACGATGATCTCGATTCCCGGGATCTCCTCCCCTGTGTCCGTGCAGTGTTTCCGCAGAGCTGCTTTATCCACAGCTCGGTTCTCAGGGATAACTCTGACGAACCTCTCGTCCATCATGACTTTGGCTTCGTCATCGATCCGAATCTCAGGTTGCTGAGATCGGACTTTGAGTGTTCCAGCAACAAGTCGTTTGGTACTGTATTCATTCATGTGCATCCAGTTGTCCAAAGCAAGGATGTAATAGTCCTTCTTGCGTTGGATCTTGTCCGTCTCTACTTCCAACCAGAGTTTGATACGATCTATCTGCTTAGTAGCACTCTCATTGTTGGCTGTAAGTGTATCGTCCAGCTCTGCTACCTTTGATAAGTAATAATCAGCATCAGCTTGTGACAGTGTTGGCCTGTCCTCCTGCATGGGTACTTTAGCCATATAGTCGCGCACGGCTCTGATGTGCTCGCACTCTTCACTGGAAAGCTGCGCTATGAAACATTCACAATGCAATCCAGATTCGGTACGAAGTACTTCTACAGCGTTTGTATTGGTGTCATCCACCAGGAATCCTGATTCAGATTCCACCACATTTAGTAGCCTACTCTCAACTTTAATAGCTTCCATCAGAAACCCCCTGAAAGCATATGATGCAGAGCAATGTGACGTTCCATTATCTTCGTGGGCGGTGCCGTCTTCAGTGCCTCGGTCACAGCGTTATAGAAGCTCCAAGTATTGCGA
>Ga0233437_1005245_pt1 | contig 14274 bp, 15 predicted proteins | sample SI_122_August201_FD_182714 | JGI IMG/M metagenome (GOLD analysis project Ga0233437, IMG submission 182714) | Seawater microbial communities from Saanich Inlet, British Columbia, Canada - SI_122_August2016_200_MG | ecosystem: Environmental > Aquatic > Marine > Inlet | place: Canada: British... | reverse complement strand
ATCAATGGCCAAAGCAATCTGGCTTGATCGTCCTGCACCCGCCACAAAATTTGCAAAGGTGCCAACCCCGTTTACGGAAACAGGATCTGTTCTTGTGTTGCCAATGGGATCAAAGCCTGCCGGCAGCACACCCTTGCTTAAGCCGGCGGTCTGGATAATACCATCCGTCATGATGGCTTTCCAGTCCACACCAAATGTCATATCATCATTTAAGGTCACCTTGAGTATTTTTGCTTCAATCAAGACCTGTTTGGGGACACTATCTAAAAAAGACAGAATCTTTTCAATTTTTTTGATATTTTCCAGGGTGTCATTTACAATAATGGTTTTGGTGTCTTCATGAACCTCAATGGGATTTAGACCTGGAACTGCCGCAAGCGTCTCTTTTACCTTGACAACGCCAACAAAGTTTGTCTTAAAAACTTTCATCTGAGTTTCAATGGGCACGGGCACTATCTTTTTTTCCTCAGCGCTTGCCTTATAAATATAGTGGAAACCTTGGTCATTTTTATATTCATATCCGCCGGCTAAAGCAATTGTGGACAGGGCATCTTCAAGGGTAAGCCCGAACAGATGCAGGGTAATGTTGCCCTGAACATCGTTGCTCATCACGATATTGAGCTTAAATTCCATGGCAAGGGCGGAAAACGCACTCCTGATATCCATATCCCGGTAATTTAAGGTAATCAATAGTTCATTTATTGGTTTTATCTTTTGGGCAGGATCAGTCAATTTTTCTTTGGCCAAAGCCTGGCTGGAAAAAATGATAACCAGTAAAACAAAGAAGAGGGATAAAAATACGTTTTTATTCATGCGTCATAATCTCCAGTATTATCTTGCCGCGTCCAGTATCAATGGTGACCTGCTGTTCGGAAATGGATGCGACTTTATATCCATTGACTTTGTCCCCAACATGGATGAATTCATTATTAATGATGGCTACAGCGCTTTTACTGCTGAGGATGGATCCTGTAAAATGTAGTTCCTGACTGATATTCATTTTTTCCTGGTCAGACAGGGGCGGTGACTCCAGTATTTTGACAAGTTTTTTTACAGCATTAGATATGAGTTTTGGTTTTTCCTTTTCTTTTTCTTTTATGGGTATAATTTTCTCGCTGACATAAGGCTTAAATATATCGGGGATAACAGATTTAAAAGGCTGGACTGAAAAGGCAAGATCGCCAGCAGAAACGTCACCTGAAACAGGAAATGTGTCCGTCTGATTTTGAACCGCTGCAGTTTTTGCAGTTGCAGGTGGTATAGTTATAGTGCTGACCTTTGAGACTTGCTTTTTTATCGCCGTCTTATTGGAATTTTTTTTTGCCTTAAAAAATGTCGTATAAAACATGAAAAGAAAAATAATGGATATCAATACCAGAGCAATGGTTTTAATGTTCTTTTTCTTATCTGTCATCAGACTCCTTAATATCCCTTTTTCCCATCACTGCTGGAATACACTTGCAAGCAATGTTGCCTGGCACAGGTTTTTTCCTTCCAGTTTTTTAATCATGATCTTTTCAAAAATAAAAACCCGATTCAGGGTTTCAACGTCATGGATCAAATTGTAAATATTCAAAAAGCCGCCGTTCACAATAATATTAACTGGAATTTGTTTGTACCGTTCAAATTCCTGGGCAGGTTTATGATTAAAATCAATCAGTGTAATATCTCTTTTTTTTACCAGGGCATGCAGCTGGCTTAAAAGGTCACCCATCTGGGGCGCTTTTGGAACTCTTTTGTTCAATTCAAGGACTTGGGTTTTCTTTTCCTTGAATTGTGTCTGAAGCTGTTCAAGCTTTGCCTTCGCAAGATTCCAATTATTTTTCTGAGTCAGTAATTGTTCTTTTTCAAGTTTTATCCGTGAGGAATGACGAGAAGAATTCTGTTGAAAAAAAAATCCTCCAGCCGCCACAACAATCACCAGAAAAATAATACAGCCCATATCGATAAATTTCATATTCAGGTTCATTTTGATGATCCCTTTATGATGGAACAGGTCAGTTTAAATTTAATGACAATGGAAAGATCTTTATCGAAAGATACCTCCTCCAGTTTTTTTGCATAGACAAGAACCACATCCTGGATTCTGTTATTGGCTGAAAGAGATTCTAAAAAGGTACCCAGGGTATTGTGGGTTAAGGAAAATCCGTCAACCATAAGATTTGAGCTATCTTTGTCTTTATCCTCTCCTTTGTCTTTATTCACTCCCTTTTGGATGAAAAGATTATCAATCCATGTGGCATCATTAAAGGATTGCGCAAAAACAGCAAGGATATCATAATATTGCTGCTGGTTTGTCAAAGTGGCAAGCAATCCGCTTTTCAGCTTGAGATCCTGTATCAAAGCATTTATATTATCAGCATCTTTTTGGATCTTATCAATTTTGTTTGCAACCTTAACCATTATGGAAGCATCAGAATATTGTGCTTTTTGCTGCAAAGTAAACTTACTTGTCTGGACAAGATAAAACATAACAAATAAAAGAAGAATAAAAACAAGACCTTTACCCCAGAACCATAAATGTCTGTAAAGTGCTGTTCTTGCCAGAATATTGCCCGGAATCATGTTGATCGGTCTTAGAGCCATGAAATCTCCCTCATGGCAAGACCCAGGGCTGCGGCAAAGGGCGTGATATCATTGGAAACCATTGCCGAAAGATCGGGTTTAATATCAATATGATCCAGAATGTCGATGGTTTTTGCAGGAATATTCATCCGGTTTTGGATATAGTGATCAAGGCCACAAATCATTGATGCTGCACCGTAAAAAGAGATATCGTTGATCTTGTGAATCCCTTCTTTATTTCTGATATATCCAAGAATTTTGTGAAACTCAAATACCAGTTCTTCAATGGTGGGCGTAATAATCCTGGAAACAACCGGACCGATGTTGGAATCACTAGTGTCAACTTCTGTCTGGTCGGTTATAGATGATTTTTCAGAAACGCTTAATTTGATACCGTGCTGCGCCAGAAGATCCAGGGCATTTGAGGTTGCCGGTTCAAAGCCGAGATTGGCATTCAATTTATCCATGATCCGCCTCAGACCCCAGGAAAATTTATTCATTGCCAGAATCCGGTCGTTATTAAAAATCTGGACACTGGATTCTTTGCGGCCCACATAACAGATAACCGAAGGATCATCAGAAATATGGGAAAGGTATTGATGAAGGCGTATGGAGGAAATAGGCCGAAAGTCCAGAGCTTCTGCCCTGAATCCTGCTTTTTTAAACACTGCAAGGATTTCTTCGATATCACTTCTATGGACTGAAACAATAATCACTTTCTGAAGCTTTTTTTGGCTGATCTTGTGATGGACGGGTAATCAATAACTGCCTCTTCAAGGGGATATGGCAGATTCTGATCAACCTCCCGAACAATGGCATCTTCCATTGTTTCATCATCTTTTAACACAAATTCAATGGGAAATGAAAAAACTTTGTGGGCCGGGATATGAATGACTGCCCTGTTGCCTTTGAACTGTCCCTGTTTTTTTATGATTTTTAATGCATTTAGCAGATCCGGGCTGCTTTGTTTGATATCGCTTAATTCATGTTCCAGTTTTTGATGGAACATGGACTGTATCCTGAATTTGCCCCGACTTTTATCAAGCTGAAGTGCATGGATATCATGAAACCCGATATCAAAAGCAATGGGATATTTTTTTGTCATCATCATAATATAAACAATTTGCCTGCAATGGCCCTTGTTGTAAAGGATAATTTATTAATTCCAATGCCAAGATCAAGTTGAATTTTAACCAGGTTCTGCTGTTTTGCAGCATCACTTCCCCTTGTAACTTGAAATACTTCTACATTTTCACAAAGGATTCTTTGAGACATGAAATCTAAAGGATCGGCCGTGCTGTAGTCAGGCATCACTTCAACAAGCTTCCAATTGTCCGGATCAGTCTTATCCAGGCTGATGATAGTCTTATCAACGGGATCATTTATGGTATCATCATTCACAAGCATGTTGCTGTCTTTATCTGCATCTATAACCCCGTCGGGAACAAAAGCCTGTGTCCCATTGTTATAGGCATCCATGCTTCTTTCCTCAATTATCAGTGTCTCAATAGGCCCTCCCCCCTGGACCGGAATTTCTATATACCCTGTTTGCTTTATTAAAAAGGCAATTCTATCCATGGCAAATCTTGCATGGGAGATCTGTTCCAGTTTTTCCTGGGTATCTTTATGTGTTGAAAGAGACTGCCCTAGAACCTGCTGAAAGGATATCATAATTATCCCCAGAATAGTTACAGCCACGATAACCTCAAAAAGGGTGAATCCTGTTTTATTTTTCAGGGGGTTCAATATTCTGCCTTTAGTGTGGAAACGCTGATATCGTCTATTGCCACTGTCAGTGTCAATAAAGTTTTTGAAGTATCACCGGAAGAATCAATTATGGTGATTTCAGGAGCATAGGAAGCACCTTCAAACGTAAAACTTTCATTTGAATCGCCAAAAACATCATTGCCGGAAAGGGGTTGTGAATCATCCACTTTTGATTTCAAGGTATTAAAATCAAGGACCAGCAGTCGCTCCATGGTTGCTCTGGCCTGGTTTGTCATAACTGCTGTTTTTTCCACAATTGCTGCTGTCGACATGGCAGGACCAAAACTTTTCATCATGGGAATAACGGCTATGGAAATAATAAACAGGGCTATGATAATTTCAAACAAGGTAAATCCGGATGACTTTAAAGACAGTTTAATCAACGGATATTCTCCCGCTGATCCCGTTTATGGTAATGGTATTTGAACCTTGTCCAAAACTTAAAACATATAGACTGTCCGCATATGTGGAATGACCGTCCGGATAAAATGTTAAAGCAGCAGGTCCCGAATCAATGGAAACCCCGTCAAAATTGCCCGTGGTTGCAAAATCCACAACATACCAGGTTCCTGACAAGGTGTTAAAAATAATATCATCATCATTAACTGGTGGCAGATTATTGAGCCGGATTGTACCTGATGTAGAATCCGGATATGGGGCTGTGTCCTTGATTTGAAAAGAATTGGTGTTTGTATCAGCCTCAAACTGAAACGGACGCTGATACCGGATGCTTAAATTTGCAGTGTATTCAATACCGGCAACCATGATCCTGCCGGCAGATGAAAGTTTGCTGTCGCCAAGAACGGATTTTAAAGCAGGTATGCTGGCCATGCCAAAAATTCCCATGATCATTACAATAATGAGAATTTCAATAAGAGTAAACCCTGAAGATCTATCCAAGGTATCACTCATTTGGTTTTAATTAGGAGCCGTCCCATGCCAAAAGTTTTCCGGTTTTATGATAAAAATACCATCCCGTGTCATCAAGTAATGTAGTAAGAGGTGCGGCAGTAATATCCAAACTAACGTCGCATGCTACAGTTGCCAGAGAATTGAATGGATTTGTCGGCAAAGCATTATTTTTAATATAGGGGCCAAAGGGATAAGCAGCATCAACTGTATCACTGGTGCCGCCGGCAGCATTAGTGTACTTGGTCAGTTGGGCTACAAATGCAGTTGCAGCTGCAGCTGCATCTGCTCCTGTTCCACCAGGATAAATATTATTATGCTGGACAGCATACAATTCAATTGCATTTCTCATAGCTGCAATATTTGTCTCCAGGGTACTGGTTTTTGCATCTGTTGTAGAAACTGTAATCTGCGGCACTATCACCATGGCTAAAATACCAAGCACCATCACCACAATCAAAATTTCAATCAACGTGAATCCCTTGATACCCAATTTTCTCTTCCGACCTTTTTTTTGATTGATCACGTGTTCCTCCATGAATTATTTAAACTAATTTTTATGGATTTTCTAATGCTGATGGTATTCTTGCACCATTAAAATAAAAATTTCAAGGTAAAAATGCGTTTTTGACAAAAAAAAATTAACTCATAGCTCCGGCAAGGCGGAACATGGGAAGAATAATGGAGGATACGATGATAAAAACAACAATCCCCATGAAAATCAAGGCAATGGGTTCAATCATGGAAGCTATCTGATTCAGACTCTCTTCTGTTTCGCTTTCATATAAAAGCGATAACTTAAGCATAACTGCAGGCAATTTCCCCACATCCTCTCCCACAGCAATCATTTGTTTTACAGACTCATGTATATTTTTATTTAATGCAAATCCTGTTGAAAAATGACCGCCTTCTTCAATGATGCTACGAATATTTTCCACGTAGGCCTTATAATATGAATTTTCAATGGTATTGCCTGCAATGGAAATGGCTTCAGCCAGGGGGACACCATTTTCAAGCATGGTCCCAAGGGTTCGCAGAAAAAAACCCGTATAAATATTATTGGTCAATTTTGAAAACAGTTTAACATGAATGGCGAGCCAGTCCTTATGTAGGTGGAAAATTTTTGATGACAGGTAAACCTTGATGCCTGCCACAAGACCTATACCCCCTATAATGCATGCCCACCAATAGGTTCGCAGAAAAACACTTAAGCCCATCATAATCCTTGTTGTGGGCGGCAGGATATCATACTTGCCTTCAAAGAACACCATGAATTTGGGTAAAATGCCAATAAGGACAAAGAGTGTCACAACAAAGGCTAAAACACAAAGAACCACGGGATAGGCCATTGCGCCTCGCAGACGGGATCTGATGGCCTGTTGTTTTTCCAGCATTTCAATAATGCTGTCTATTACCTTTGGCAAAAATCCACCCGACTCTCCGGATCGAATCATGTTGACATAAACACTTTTAAACACGGTAGGATGACGGCTCATGGCAGAAGACAGCTGGTGCCCTTCCTCAATATCCTTTATCATTGTTCCCATAATCTCTTTAAAATACTCATTATTGGTCTGGCCCATGATGGTTTCAATGGCACGGCTAAGTGCAATTCCAACATCCAGCATCAGGGATATCTGAGTAAGGAAAAAAAATAATTCCTTTTGTTTTACAGAGCGACGGTTAAAGCTAAAAGGCTTTTTCTTTTCCACACTGGATCTTGTTCCGGACTTGGATTGAATTGTGATTGACATAAGCCTTACTCTTCCCCGACAGTTAGCATCTGCACTTCTTCAATGGTGGTATATCCCTCAAGAACTTTTTTATACCCGTCTTGCTGCATGGTTTTAAAATCTTTTTGATCAAGATATTCCTTGAGTCTGTCAATGGTTGGATTGCTTAAGATGAGCTTTTGAAGACCCGGCTCATTGACCAGCATTTCGTGAATACCAATACGACCCTTGAATCCTGAATCAAAACACGAAGTACATCCCCTTCCCCGGACAAGCTTAAGATTTTTATTTTCATCAAAACCCAAATCGCGGATCACTTCTTTGGGCGGGTAAAAATCCGTCTTGCAGCTCGGGCAGATGGACCGCGCCAGTCTCTGGCCAATGGAAGCCAGCAGGGAAGAAGAAATCAAATAGGGTTCAATGCCCATTTCAAGCAGCCGGGTAATGGTACTGGGACTGTCATTGGTGTGCAGAGTGGAAAGAACCAGGCGGCCGGTCAATGAGGCTTCAATGGCAATTTTTGCGGTTTCTCTGTCCCGGATCTCTCCCACAAGGACGATATCAGGGTCCTGGCGAAGAACATGTCTGAGAATTCTGGCAAAGGTGAGTCCTATGGCTGATTTCACCGGGACCTGGGTGATGCCGCTAATCTGATATTCAACAGGGTCTTCAATGGCAACTATATTTTTTTCAATGGTATTAAGAAGATTTACCGCAGCATACAGGGTAGTGGTCTTGCCGCTTCCTGTGGGACCGCAGACAACGATCAGACCATAAGGTCTTCTAAGTAGTTCTTTGAAAAGAGTCAGTAAAGGCGGATCAAAACCCAACCGGTTGATATCCAGTATGGATTTACTTCGATCAAGGATCCTTAAAACCACTTTTTCGCCGTAATAGCCCGGCAAAGAAGAAAACCGCAAATCTATAAGTCTGCCATCCACTGTGACCTGTATCCTGCCGTCCTGGGGCATACGTCGCTCTGAAATATCCAGATTCGCCATGACCTTAAGCCTTGACACAACAGCAGAATGACGATCCATCCCATGGACCATCAATTCATATAAAATCCCGTCAACACGGGCTCTTACCATGAAATTATCCTGCTGGGGTTCTATATGAATATCGCTGGCTTCTTTACGAATCGCCTTGAGAAGGATCAGATTGGTCAGGTTGACAACGGGACTTCCCTCAGCCATTTTTGCAATTTCACTGACAGTGGCTTCAGAACTCTCTTCAACAAAGGAAAGCTCGCCTTCGTCAACACTGGAGATGACATCATCAATACTTATCTGTCCCTGATAGCATTCTTCAATTGCATTGTTAATGTCATGGCGGGAGCAGGAAACCTGCTGGATATTAAACTTTGTTATCTCAGCAATTTGATCCTGTTTGAAAAAATCATGAGGATCGCTTGTGGCAACAGTTAAGACATTGTTCACCCGGAACATGGGGATCACATTCATCTGGATGGCTTTTTCTTTTGGAAGGATATCAACAATTGCCGGATCAACCATGCCTTTTCTAAGAGATACATGGGGAATGCCCAATTGTTCGCTTAAGGCATGGTTTAATTCCTCATCAGTAATAATCTCCTGTTTTGTAAGAATATATCCCAGACTCTGTGATGTCTGGGATTGGATTTCAAGGATTTCTATAAGCTTTTCCGGCGTTAATTTGTTCTGGCGGACTAAAATTTCCCCGAGCTTTATTCTTTTTGGCATGTTTTTCGGACTCATGACCTTGATTTCTTTGTTGTGATAATTTTGAACTCGTTGATCAATTTCACACACACCAATATGTCCGTGCAGACATCATTCATATCCGAGATAATCAGCTCCTTCCCTTTTTTTTTCAATTCGCCCTGCATTTGTACTAAAAGTTCCAGGGCACAGCTGTCAATTAAAGGCACGGATTTCATATCAATGACAATATCCACAACCCCCTTGTTTAAAAGATTTTTAAAAAACTGATCCAGCTGTTCACAGTTTTTATAGGTAAGCGAGTTAACAGGACCAAGAACTGTTTTACCGTTAATATTTTTAATGGTAATATCTTTTATTGAAACGCTGGAGCTCATATTAAATAATCTGCCTTTGTATCTGCCAAATTTTTGATTTTTTGTAAATTCCATTGAAAATCTGAACCAGGTCCGGATCCAGCTGAGTTCCAGCGACCTCATTGATGATTGCATATCCCTTTTCAAAGGATGCGCCTTTTCTATAGGCTCGGTCGGATGTAATGGCGTCAAAGGTGTCTGCCACGGAAATGATCCTGGCAAACAAAGGAATCTGTTCTCCTTTGATACGGGAAGGATAGCCTGTGCCGTCATAGGCCTCATGGTGATGTAGAACCCCTGGAATAGATTCTGAAAGATATTCCAGAGGCGAAATTATTTCTGCTCCTTTTAAGGGGTGCTTTTTTATGGCCTTATATTCTTTATCATCAAGCCTGGAAGGCTTGTTGAGTATGGATTCAGGTATGCCTATTTTCCCCACATCATGTAAGAGAGCAGACCAGTTTAAAATTTTTGTATCCTTCTCATTTATCCCCAGCTCTTTGGCCAGAAGCATAGTGATATGGTGTACCCGTTCAGAATGGCCTCCAGTGTAAACGTCTTTGGCTTCAATTGTTACGATGAGAGATTTTACGATATTGATGCCAAAATCTTCAAGATTGTGATACAGGTCTGTATTGGCAATAACCACACCTATTTGCTCTGCAATGGAAACCAAAAGGCGAAGTTCGCTGCGCTTGATGATATCATCCATATTTAAGGAAAAAATTCCAAGCCAGCCAAAGAAATTTTCATTGTGAACAATTTTTACAGCAAGAAAGCGAAAAGGGTCTTTATGAAGCTTTGAAAACAATTTTGAGTCAGCAGAATTGTTTACAATAAAATATCCTTCATCAAGTTCTTTATTGCTATTTTCAACTGACTTTATTAAGGATGCCACAAATCCCGACTCATCTTTTATATTAATTTCCTCACCGCAGACAATCTCTGAGTAATCCGGCCGATCCGGCATGATGGAAAATACCATGTCCATCCTGATATTATCTTTAATTTCATTCAGCAGATGGAGGATCATCTGGCTTGAAAAATTAAGGGTTTTTATCTGGGTTGCCACATTGGAGTATAAATGAAGGGATTCATAGCTTTTATCAAGCTCCGTGATCAACGTATCAGATTCATTTTGCATTTCCCATCTTTCTTCGATCAGGCCTGCAATCTTTGTCAAAAGAACTTTTACATCTTTAGTATCAGGAAAGTCTTTTCCGGCAGTTGAATGGGAGCTGTCAAAATAGGCCAGAAGAACACCGGCAACACTGTCTTCGTTAAACAAAGGAAGACCGAACAACTCAGAGGCTTTAGGATTTTTCTCATGCAAAAAATCTTCGATTGCATAAACGCGGGCCGCCATACCGGGTAAAAATTGTCTTACCTTGTACGGGTCTTCCAGATCACATGAGCCGACTACACCCTTTTCGTTCCATATTTCAAACTTTAAGGGTGATATTTTAGAGAACCCGGAAAGTATCTCTTCAAAACCCGTTGATTTCATAAAAAATAATCCAAAAAAAATTCCTGTTCATTTTAGTTTTCAGGGAGTTACATTTTCAAAATACTTGGCAAGGGAATCTATAATCTTTGACGGGCTAAAGGGTTTTTCCATAAACATAGTATCCTGCATCTCATCGATCCATTTCTGTTCAAAGGGATTGATCCGCGCTGTTATGATTATGGTTAAAAATGGACGGTCCTTTTTTATGGGATTGGTTAACAGGCAAAGTTCTTTGCCGTCAAGCCTTGGCATGTTTAAATCGGAAATCACAGCATCTGGTTTTTGATTCTGGATAATTTCCAGCCCCTGCTTTCCATTCTTTGCCGTCAGGGTATCATACCCGTTATGCTTGATCTTGATTTCAAGGATTCGCCGAATATGGACATCATCATCTATAATGAGAATTGTTTTTTTCTTATCCAATGATTAAATCTCCCATAGGTATTTTTATCGTGAATCGGCTCCCTTTGTCAAGTTCGCTTTCTACCTCAATAAAGCCATCATGAGTTTTTATAATTTCTGCCGTGATGGCAAGCCCCAGCCCACTTCCATCCTGCTCAACAACATCTTCATTTTCAGATCGATAAAATTTTTCAAAAATATGGGGTAAATCCTTTTCATCCATACCAAACCCTGTATCATTGATTTCAAACACCACCATGTCATCGACTTCTTTGATGGCAAAGGTAATCCTGGCAGATTCAGGTGAATATTTCACTGAATTTCCCAATATATTAATCAGGGCGGATTTGAGCATTTCCTTGTCCCCCATTATTTTAGGGAAATTATCCGGAACCTGTCTTTCAATGGTAATATTCTTTTCTTTGGCCACAGCTTCCACAGCTTCAATACAGCCCTCCATAAGCCAGTCTGTCTTGACCATATCTTTTGTAACAGTGATCTGGCCCATTTCGGTTTCAGCCAGCTCCAGAATACTTGAAATCAATTTTGCCAACCTATTTGTCTCATCATTTATAGTATTGAAAAATTCCTTTTGCATTTCAACATTATCGATTTCTCCATCCATCATCATTTCATTATAAGCCTTGATATTGGTCAGGGGCGTTCTCAATTCATGGGCAATGTGGTTGACAAAATCCTGTTGCAATTTTTCAGTTTCCTTTTCTCTGGAAACATTCACCACACGGATAAGCCTGATAAACAACGCGCCTTCAGCATCCACAATATTAGACGAAGAGGCCTGATAAAATTGACCGGGATCAGTTTCTTCAAAAGTCATATTTATATCTTTTGAACCCAGATGCCTCTCGGCTGAGATGAGCTGCATGATAAAGGCCTTAAGACCTTCATGCTCAATAACATCATAATATGAAAAATTAATAAGGTCTTCTTGGCTTTGTCCTAAAATATCCAGAAGATAGGTATTGGCAAAGAAAACTAAATCCCTGCTGTCAATGAGCAGGATACCAAAATCAAATGCATCAAAAATATTGAAAAATTGTTTGTTTTCAAACTGGCTGATCTTAAGACGGGATTCCAGTTTCTGCCGATCCGATTCAGCCAAATTTGTCTTTTCCTTCATGTTTGCCAGATAAACTTCCAGGTTTTCTATGATGTCTTTAACATCGCCTTTGCCCTGCCTGATTCCTGGAGTTCCGTCATCAGTCATCTTAATGGTTTTCAGGTGTTTAAACGACAGGATGGTCCAATAATATCCAAATACAAGAGCCAGCAGGATAAAAAAAATAATCTGGGATGGAAGTACAAGGTGTTCATAGGTAAAAAAAGTATTGGTGGGCAATTTAAGTCCAAGCCTGACAACTGCAGCTATATTTTTATCTTTGAACACGGGTTTGGCAAATTCAATGAGGGCAAGGCCGTCCATGGTTAAAAATTCCTGCATGATATAACCGTGTTCCAACAAAGATCTGTTTATGATTGTATCGTCAACTTGCTGGTCAATGTTCCCCGGCGAAAATATAAGAACAGGCTTTGTTTGGGCATCATGGATAATGCAATAGGCAATTTTATTACTCAAAGCATTTTGGGAAATCTCCCGGAAAAAATAATCGCTTGGCCCTGACAACAGATTCGCTGTGGAAGGCAGACTCAATATTCCTATGAGGCTTTGGCCGCTCTCCTTGATCTGTCTGTAATCTCTTTGGGTTTCTTTTTTAAATTGTGCAAAGGAAATCAATATGATTCCCGCCATCACAAGCAAAAATAATAAAAGGATGATAAATTTTGTTTTTTTCATTTGATTTGTCTCTTGGAATGTTTTTTAAAATCTGAGCCGAAAACTTGAACCGAAAACTTTAACCGGGATAAAAAAATAAAATTACTGGAGGGAACATAACTCCGTCCTGTCAGTTACATGGGGCTGACAAGAAAAAAATGCAATTCTTGATTCAAACAACCTTTACTAAATATAGCAAAAAATGCAATGATTATTTTTATATAATCTTTGTCCCGGGCTATTTTCAAGATTATTGGGCTTTGTGAAAGTAAAGAAAAAATGTTTCTTTTCCAAATTATTTTCCTTTTTTTTTATACCTTTTACCTTGAAACGTATCTCTATTTTCAAGAGTTGTTTGAATCATGTTAAATGTTTCTCTGTATCGGCCTGCCCACAATGGAGCTCGCAGTTCATCCGAATGAGGGTCGCCTGTAATTCGCTGAATAATAATTCTTTTGGGAAGCAGTTCCAAAAAATCGCATACCCTATTCACATATTCCTCCTGGTCCATGGGAAAATAGTCGCCGTTTTTCCACATTTGGTCAAGGCGGGTCCCCTTGATGACATAAAGCAAATGAATTTTCACCCCGTTAATATGGCTGTCAGCCAACATTTTCGCGGTTTGCAGCATCATTTTTCTGTCTTCGCCGGGAAGTCCTAAAATGACATGGGCACAAATATTGATCCCCCTGCCCCGGGTCAAATCCACTGCTTTAAAAAAATCTTCAACCCTGTGACCGCGGTTAATTGTTTTTAGGGTTGTATTATGGGCAGACTGGAGGCCATATTCAAGCCAGACCAGATAAGATTTAGTATAGGAAGCGATAAGATCAAGTTTTTGCTTATCAATACAGTCCGGCCTTGTTCCAATGGACATTCCCACCATGTCTTCACAACAAAAAACTTCATCAAACATTTGCTGCAATAGTTCGTAACTTGTGTAGGTATTGGTGTAGGATTGAAAATAGGCCAGAAATTTTTTAGCTTTATATTTTTTTATCATTCCGATTTTGCCTTTTTCAATCTGCTCTTTTATGGACAACCCTTTTGCAAACAAACCAGAACCAGACCCCTTTAAATTACAATAAATGCACCCCTTTTTTGAAAGCACTCCATCCCTGTTGGGGCATGATAGTCCTGCATCGATGGAAATTTTTTGAACCCTTTGACCAAATAATTGTCTTAAATAGGTATTATAGTCTGAATATCTCTTTTTTTTTTCCACTTAACACATCCCGCTTCAAATAGAGTAAACGCTTTCTTTTTGTTAAAAGCCTATTTTAATACTTAGGCTCCTATTTAGCATTATTTGCTGTTAAAAATCAAAGCAAGACATGCCATTCTGGATATTTGCCATAAGAAATTTTGCATAACCCGTTAACCCTTTCCAGGCTGGTTGCCTTACGTCCGCTGTATGGACATTGCTACAAGCTCTACGATTACTTTCGCTGACCGCCATGAACTCGCTCATTCTTCGCTCAAACACCATGGCGGCTTAACCGCTACTGTAATCAAGAGCTTGTAAGCCATGATCCATAAT
>Ga0233437_1005243_pt1 | contig 14276 bp, 13 predicted proteins | sample SI_122_August201_FD_182714 | JGI IMG/M metagenome (GOLD analysis project Ga0233437, IMG submission 182714) | Seawater microbial communities from Saanich Inlet, British Columbia, Canada - SI_122_August2016_200_MG | ecosystem: Environmental > Aquatic > Marine > Inlet | place: Canada: British... | reverse complement strand
ATATGAATGCTTCTTGTCAAAACCTGTGTAATCTTGACAGGCTCAAAACATATTGAAGCGAATAATTTATTCTATATACTATTGATATTGCAGTTATTTTTATCGGTGACGCACCTGAGAGATATACCAGAAATCACAGGTTCAACAAAATCCAATTTGGTTGGAGTAATCACAGTTTAACGCGCCGGTTCAGCGGTAGCTGAACGTCGTTCGCTGAAACCGTTCGTTAGTAAGCTATTCTTGCTTAATTGGGAATTTTTTTGGACAAAACCACGCCTACATCCTTGGCGTAGTCATACGGCGCTCTGCTAAGTTTTTCCATTAAGGTTCCATGACCGTACCCGCTGCTTACCATAGCCAAACACATCATCGATCCAGACGAACAATGAGTGAGTCGAAGGTATCTTCATTATGATATTTCGATTAATTTTGTGGAAAAGGGTATTCGGTTTGTTCCATGGACAACTTCGAATGCAGTTGGCACACCATGAGCCGTTATGGTACCAGAATTTATAGCATTTGTGAGCGTTTATGGGCCACTTAAGGACCCCTCTGCTACTGGATATGTTTACGGGTTGATCAGTGAGTTCATCATTGCTGATCGCGCCACTCGGGCAATGCTCTGCGCATTTCTTGCAGACCTGGCAAAAATGTTGGACTCTGAGGTCCACGGGCTTATCCGGAATGAGCGGAAACTCTGTGAAAACCTTACAAAGTCTCACTCTCGGTCCATATTCTGCCGTTATCAGCTGACCGTTTCTTCCCAGTTCACCCAATCCGGCATCAACCGCCAGTGGGATGCTCAAACCACTATCATTGCCACTGGGGATGGCTTGGTAACCCAGACTACGGATGAAATTTGCCAGGGAGCCCGCAGCAAATGCCATCTGGGAATAAGCTAGGTCAGTGGTATTGGCAACGGCAGGGCTTCTCTCCATATCCCGATAGTCCATCTCTATGGCCATCACAACAGCATATTTCATGTTGGCCGGGAGTTCGAGCGGATCACCTGGTTTTGCTGCTTCCGTCAACAGGGCGTTATGATCCCCCCAATGGGAGTATAGCCATTGTTGATTGATCTCGCAAACGCCCACTAAGCTGGCGCCAAAGAAGCGGGCGGCATACTTCACTTTTTGGGTCCACAGCTCCATATCGTCTATTGGAATCTTTGTTTCACTGACTTTTTCATCCCTTGTGAAAACATGTTTTCGCACAAGGTAGTCTATGGTTCTGGAACCCCAGAAAAGTGCGAAATCTTCGGGCGTATAGCCCAATTCATTTTTCTTCCTTCCTTTAGCGATAATTTCCTTTTGCGGACGAAATTCCGATCGGTCGCCCATGGAGTAAGCGGTATTTCTCTCGTTGAAACGTGGAATTTCTCCTGTGATGAATCTCTTGTAGTTGGGCTCATCAATGCGGCGCGGCATTTTTAAATTTCCTTCCAATACGGATCAGTCTGAATAACGGTTTTCCAGAACCGGTTCGTTTAATTTCGCTTTGAATTGCCGGCAATACGGCATGCATTTGGCCAACAGCATGAAGGATGTATCCTTTAAAGATTGTTCTTCATCCAGACTGTCGAAATTGCCTCCTCCTTTGGATATGACCAAATCCGCCTCTTGAACCAATTTTTGTACTTCATTGGAACATCTTGACAGAACTGTTCCTGGCAATGGCGCATCAATGCCGTTCTCAATGATAGATGTTATCTTATCTATGCCGACGATTCTTGATTCCTTTAACGTCACATCATTTAGAGTCGGAAAACTTCTTACAATAAAATTGATTTCAAGTTGCTTGTTATGTTCTTTCAATGTTTCTATTAAAACTTTGTCAAATACAGCCTCTCCGCAATTGTCGCCAAAATACACAATGAGATTGGAATGTGTTATTTTGTCCCTGAATTGTGAGAAAGTGCGCTTCGAAATTTTTGAATTAAGCCTTTCTTGAATCATGAGTTTCATATTTATTGATTCTTGATATTTCATTGCGTCAATGGAGTTCCCAAGTATGGCCAGGTTAACTGCGGTATACAGCGGGTCTGAAGCGCTCGTGACCAAATCTTTCAGCCAGGGATAGAGTTTCATGGCTTTAGAATTCTGCTCTGTTTTCAATGCTTGAAACGGATCCGGGTTTTGGGTCAGCGCCACAATGTCTTGAATGATGAATTCCACAACCCCGGGGGCCGTGATGTTCCAGTCAAGCCCCCTGAGTGCGGGGATATTCAATATCCTGGAGGTAAAAGTCTGCGCTGCCGAGGCGTCATCAGGTATCAGACTGCTAATCGCCTTTATGGCCATGTTTAAAGTGCACGGTATGCATTCAGCTTTTAGCAACATCCTGTTTGACCCCCCCTTTAAATTTAGTTACAATGTTTTAATCGTTTAGGTTTAGGATCGAAATATTATCAACAAAGCCTTTTACGATTGGGATTACCTTTGAATCTTGAGTCATAAAAAAGCTAAATCATCCTACTCTTCGACCTTACAAACAGTCTGATGGTGGATAACCAGCCTACTAATCCACGTAATAGACAAAAAAAGGATGCACAGAGAAAAAGCGATCAGATTCTCTTTCATAGATGACGAAAAGAACACAAAAAAACCCTCATCTTTTATCAAGACCGGGAAACTCGAAACACAAAAGGGGATAACAAAGAATCTAAGAACCTGCCATTTGTTCGAGGTATTTATGATGCCTTTGAACGAGCAGAAGGAATTGATGTTTAGCGCAAATCCAACCAGCAGAGCAATTCCCAGGGAGCGAAACCATAATTCGAGATCTGGTTCAAAATACTCAAGGCCAAAATACAGATACCATATGAGATAACACCACAGGATTTTCACGCCGTTGGACAGTCTTGATAGATAACCAAACATTGTTACGACTCAGCCATAAAAAGAAACAAATAAAACCCTATTTCCAAACGTCCTCCATTTTCATCCTTCTCCCGTAGCCAAATAGATCGTCCATCCAAAGGTACATGTTGTCGAACTGGGGAAGATTTTTTACATGCCATCTAACAAAGCGATGTAACGGAGTATTTGGTTTGTTGAAAACACAGACCCTGATACAGTTGGCGCAATCACCCTTATTACGGACCCAGAATTGAAAGCACTTTTCCGGATTAATATACCATTTGTAGATCCCATGGTTATTGGATAGGGTAAGTCCTTCAGTTGTTGGATCATCGTCGCTGATGGCCTGTCCAGGACATGCTTCGGCACATTTTCCGCAAACTTCGCACATCTTCCTGACGCCGATGTTAATGGGTTTATCCGGAACCAGAGGTAAATTTGTGAGCACTTTGCTAATGCGAATCCGGGGACCGAACCAGGGTGTGATCAAAAGGCCATTACGGCCTATTTCACCGAGACCGGCATCGATGGCCATGGGGATGCTCAAAGCCGTATCATTCCCGGTGGGGATGGCCTTGTAGCCCAGATCCCGAATAAAGTGGGCCATGGATGAAGCCACATAGGCCATCATGGAATAACCCCTGCCGGTGGCGGCGTTCTCACCATAGGCAGGCGCCGTTTTCATCAAGGTATAATCCATCTCATGAATCATGACGATGGCATATTCAAACCCTTCCGGGATATCATCTATGAGAGTATGTTCGACGGTACGGGGATCAAAGCGATGAGAGTAAATCCAGCGTCGATCCAACTTGCAGATCCCCACCGCTGATGCGCCCATGTAGATGGCCGCCTTCTTGATGATTTGAGTCATTTCTCGGGGATCGGAGACATTCCACTTTTGTCCGAGAGGTATGCGGTCTCGCAGTGCTATTTCCGATTGGTCCGGGAACCATTCATAAAGTCCTTCATTTCCGATAATATTTCCGAATCCCCACCACCTTTCCAGATACCACGAACCCATGGCAAAGGCCCAATCCAGCAGGGTATAGCCTTCATCATCCCTAAAGTTGCGTACGCCATAATGTTTCCGGCCCATCTCCAGTATCTCAGCGCTGGACATTTCGGAGTCCCTCGGTCTATTGAACATGGTGTTTCTTTGATCAAATCGCCCGACTTCTCCAGAGCCTATTTTCTGTTTGTGCTTTTTCATAATTACCAATCAATTTTCATTTGAGCCTGAATTGCCCTTTGCCTCGGTCAACGCTGCATGAGCCATCTCCTTGGCTTCGGGTGTAAAGAACCAGGCATCTATCATCGTACCAAGCCATTCCATGTAGCTATCGCGTGATATGCCAAATCGGGTGTGATCAATGTCTACACCGACTGGGGTAAATCGCCACAACTTGTCGGCATCTTTCACCAATTGATCATTAACGGAAATTGCTTCCAGTCTTGTATCGTGGCCGTCAATGATGGACAAAATTTCCACGATTATTTTATTGTCGATATGGAGGAGCGTTAGAATTTCCTCCGCAATTTTTACTCCTTCTGTCTCGTGAATCCGTTGAGTTTTCTTATCTTTTACGTTGGGTCCAAAGGCGCTTAACTGTTTCTCCTCAGGAACCATCTTCCATCCTACATCGTGCAAAACGATGGCTGGCAAAACGATCTCTTCATCTGCACTTGGGTAGTGGGCCAGTAATCGGCGGGCGAAATCATAGGACAAGGATGTATGGACGTCATTCTGGCGCGTGTTCAGATAGGGCCCGGCCTTCCTGTAAATCTCATCGTAAACAGAATCAGATTGAGTTTTCAAATGTAATTACCTTTCTTTCTTCAAGGCGGAAGATCATCTTCTATCAGGTACCCGTTTATATCTATGCTGCCCAGATCCGGGGGTATGTTGCTTGAGGTCATGGTCGAAACCATGACCTTTGGTTGTCCAATGGCTTAGCTACGACTTGGTGGTGGTGAGGTAGTTGCTTATTTGGCCAGCAAAGCTTCCACCATCTCCCAATACGGATTTCGATTTTCGTTCAGACCACACCGTTTCAGGCCGGGCCTGTACAATAAATATGTTTTGAGGAAAAGGAAGATCCTTGTCAATGGCCCATTCAATGTCTTGAGGTGTTCCGTAATGCCCCTCTATGTCTTTTCCTATTCTGCTCAATTCAACGATCTCCTCATCCGACAGACAGGGGATATCTTGTTTTTCCTCCGGTACATCCTTGATGACGACCTCTTCATTTAAGGGGTCGACCACATGCATCACTGTTTTTGAGCCCAGGGTTCGTCTGGAAATTTCGAGGAGCACCTTATCCACCATCCACTCATCCGGGTTGACAGTCCCGCTGACAACGCTCTCTCCAAGCCCCCAGCTCCCGCCGATCATGATCTTGGATCGATCCCCATTAACTGGATTCATCGTAAACATTACCCCCGCAGCTTTGGGATTGATCATCCGTTGTACACAGACACTTATATTCACCTTTTGATGATCAAAACACTGCTTGATCCGATAGCAGATCGCGCGGGAGGTGAACAGGCTGGCGAAGCATTTGACAACAGCATCAATCAAATTATCCATACCCCTGATCCAGAGATAGGTATCCTGCTGCCCTGCGAAGCTTGCTCCCGGGAGATCTTCGGCCGTGGCGCTTGACCGAACCGCCACCGGGATATCATCCACGTTGTATTTCTCTGAGAGTTGCAGGTAGCGTCGTCCGATCTCTGCTTTTATCTCTTCTGAAATCCCAGTGGATTTGATCAAATCCCGAACGTGACGGCTCGATTCATCCACCGTGGCCATATCATCATGGGTCAGCCCTTCAAGCTTTTTGAAAACTTTATCTTCAATGCCTTCCAGAATTCTTTGATAGGCTTTCACTGAAATGGCAAATCCCTCTGGAACGGAGAAACCCTGGTTGATCATTTCGCCAAGGTTGGCGCTTTTTCCCCCGACCTCTTCCAGGCTTTTTCTCGAGCATTTGGAGAGGCTACGAACATAGTAAGGATATTCGTCGTTATGATTGTCCATGGAGTCTCCTTTGGATTTTACAGAGGGCATGACCTTCACCGGACATGTCCCCTGTTTCATTATCAGGCAGCCCTCTCAATAATCGTTACAATGCCCTTATCCCCATCCACCCGAACCTTATCACCGGTTTTTATGCCCTGGGTAGCATACCCGGTCCCGATAACTGCCGGCATACCGTACTCACGGGCGACAATAGCCGCGTGACTGAAGGTGCCTCCTATATCGGTCACGCACCCTCCAATGCTTTGAAACGCAGGGGCCCAGGTGGGTGAGGTTGTGGCAGCCACCAGAATATCACCGACTCCAAGGGAAGATATTTCCTCGATTGTGCGACACACCCGGGCCGTACCTTCAGCCACACCTGGGGATGCAGCAAAACCGGTCAGCTCTTTTAAATCTTCCGGTTTGACCTCCTTGGCGTCTAACCAGTTGTTAATCCTCTCGGTGGTGATCCCGAAGAAAGCGATGCTGAAGGGTTCATTCATGACATCAGGGGCGGGTCCGAGAGCTGGTGGTGCTTCCCACTCACTGAATCTTTCCAGGATCTCTTTTCTATGGGAGATCTTGTCCGGCCAATAATACGAACTCACAGCCGGTGCACTGATTGCCCAACCGGTACAAAGGTCATAAAGGACTTCTGGGATTTCGTACCGGTTGAAATAGAATATGTCATCTTGCTGTTTAATGATGTCGTGATTTACAAAAACATCTGCCAGTTCACGCATTTTCCGGTAGAAAATGGCATGCTCATAGTTGGTCCAGTACCACATATGATCTTCGGCATAGGGAGCCACTTTTATGGCAATACCCGATAACATGTCAAAGCCTTTGAGGTCTTCATCATTGGTGATCAGCGCGCGGTATTCGGCAATAACCCGATCACGTTCTTTAATCACCCTTTCGCGGGGCCGGGTAATTGATTTACCTAATTTCAGTGTTTCAATATAGCGTTTGATGTTGGCCAGGGGAACATCCAGATTCTGGTTCCACGTCGGTTCAAAATGGTACCAGCCAACACCGCAGGACATCTCAAACCAGGGGTAGCGCGCGGCCTCAAATGTTTCCAGCCACCGTTTTCCAGCCTCTGTATTGCCAATTTTTCCCGGCACTTCCCCCAATGCTCGCAGGCCAGAATCCCATCGGCGAAACCCGAATCAAGCGCCATTTTCGCCAACTTTTGCAATTCCTCAGGCGGGCGGAAGAGTTTAGAATCAAATCCGGAAACGGTTTTCCCTATGGCGTTGTCCGTAATGTTCGGAAAGAGTTTGTGCATAGCGTCAATATAGGCGGCATCTGCGCCATAGGCGAGATTGAGGAGTTCAAAGTGATGCTGCGCAGCCATGAGAAAAAGGTCCCAGAACTTATCGTAATTTTTCAATAATCTGTAGCTCTCTCCATAGCCTCGGCCCCCGGTGATCGTCGATTCGGGCTCCATTTCCGGCAGATCAGCGAAGTTTATTGATTCCATGTCTTGAACCGTCTCTTCGGCTCTTTTGCTCCAGCGGTCAAAAATCTCATCCCAGTTCTGATAATAGTAACCGGCCCTTTGCTCAAATATGGGAGCTCTTTTCTGCATTTCCTCAGGGTCAACAACCGGTTCCGGACTTAGATATAAATATCCGTTTAGTATGCGCTGGTTAATGCCTCTTGCTGGTGGAACCATGTAAATTCTGTTATTGGACTGCGCCAGGGTAAGTCGCCACATTTCGGGAGAGTAAGCATCAAGAGGGCTTAGGGGGTATGGGTTATGCAGATTGTCAAGGAACCAGAATCTTGAACTTTCGAATTCCACCTGCTGGGGATTGTCCTTTGAAAATACCTGATGGGCCGGGTACATCTCCCTCCAACCTTCAGTGCCGGCGATATCAGGCATTTCTCCCGGAATCGGGAAGCTTCTTTTTTCTGACATGGTGGCCCTCCTTTTTTTGTAGACTTCCTATTTAGCTGTGAATGTTCTAACGCCTAAATTAAATCCATCCAACTACTCAACACCCACCCCCCTTCTTGTTTCCATTATTAAAGACTAACCCCACCTTTTCTTAATTGGTGTTTCATTTAAAACTTGCTTTCCATATCCCATCCATTCATCCCCTTTGATGAAAAGCCAATCCAAAATGGATGTGCGTTTATTCACGGAACGGACGAAATTATGCAATATCCCCGGTGGTTTATTCCAAGGACAGCTCCTTATGCAAACGGCGCACCCCGCTGTTCCGGAGCGGTACCACCACGTGAGGCATCTTTCCGTATTTACCGGCCATTTTAGGAGACCCGTATTATTGGATTGGTCCACGGGCTGGTCGGTGCGTTCACCCTTGGGTATGGCCTGCCCGGGGCAATGTTTAGCACACAGGCCGCATATGTCACAGAAATGTTGAACCCCTAGGTCAACGGGTTTATCTGGAACCAGCGGCAGATCAGTAAAAACCTTGCACAGCCGTACCCTGGGCCCGAATCTCTCAGTGATCAATATGCCGTTGCGACCGAGCTCACCCAGTCCTGCATCTACGGCCAATGGGATCGTCAATGCCATATCGTTGCCGCTGGGGATGGCCTTGTAGCCCAGGAGCCGGATGAATTCAGCCACCGAGGATGCCACAAAAGCCATTTTAGAATAACCCAGATCTATGCTTGGACAGACAGCCGGGGATCGTTTCACATCATCATACTCCATCTCAATGGCGATGACGGCAGCATATCGATATGCTTCGGGGAGTTCCACCGGATCACCCGGGGAAAATTCCGGAATCCATTTGGCATTATGCTCGCCCCAATGGGAATAGATCCAGAGAGGATTCACCTCACAGATGCCCACCAAACTGGCACCAAACCATCTGGCGACCCTTTTCAGTTTTTCGGTCATTTCCGATGCATCATTGGTAAGAATTCCATCTCCCGGTATTTCCCAGCGCCGGGGCAGATTCTCTCGGCTGTATGCCGTCTTGCGAATGATTGTATCGATGGTCCGCGCGGCCAAGTTGAGCGCATAATCCTCTCGGGTGTGACCAGGGATGTTTTTTACGGATTTGCTTGTCAGACCATGTTCCAGGGCTTTTGACAGGCTTTGGATTTCACCTCGATCCGAGCGTGAAAATCCATTGTTACGTTCATCGAAACGCTTAATAGGTCCGGTGATAAAACGTTTGTAAGTCGGTACATGCATTTCGTCTGCATTTTTCACTTTTTTCCTCCAAACGGGTGAAATGAATTTTGCCACATCTTTATCCCTCACTAATTAAGGATGGTGCATCCGTGGTTAAATGAATCCGTTAAAAGAAATGAAAAACAGACTTTACTTTATTTTGAATTTCCATTAAGAAAGCCTTAGTGTCAAGATAAAAAATCTTAATAGCTCTTAAGAAAAACTTAATGTCTATGCAGAGGAGAAAAACTTGATCCTGAACATCAATCAGTTGAGAGCCTTCTATTATGCAGCGCGATTAAAAAGTATTACCCTGGCTGCTCAGGAGTTAATGGTCACCCCTCCGGCGATCAGCATGCAGGTAAAACAGCTTGAAGAGAATCTGGAGATAAAGCTCATATTCCGGGATGGAAATTCGATTCGGATCACAGAGGTGGGCCAGGCCGTGTTTGAAAGATGTGATAAAATATTTAAAGAGATCAAAGATATGGAGGATTATATCGAGGATATATCCACCTCCAAGATGGGAGTTCTGAAAATTGGCTGTCCTCAAACGCCTGCAAAATATATCATGCCCCGCCTCATAGCGGAATTTAAGAAAACCTACCCCGGCATAAGAATCCTCTTGAACCAGGGTGACAATTCGGAAATGCTGAAAAGTATCCTTAACCACAAAAACGAACTAGCGGTTATCAGGCGGAGGGGGGATGACACACGATTAAAAGTAAAGAGCTTCGGAAGTGAAAATTTGGTTCTGGTAGCTGCCCCAAAAAGCCGGAATCTCCTCGTCAGTGAGATTTCTATCACACAGCTTGCGACCATACCTCTGATCGTTCCCCAGGAAGGATCTGCAACAAGAGATGTAGTTTTCGAATACTTCCGAAAATTTAAGCTGACCCCGACGATCATAATGGAATCTGGAAGTGCCGATCTTATTAAGGAGGTTGTTGCACAGGACAATGGGGTTAGTTTCCTGGTGAGATCCGCAGTTCAGACCGAGTTGAAAAACAAAACGCTCAGATCTATTCATGTGCTTGAAGAGTCGCCTAATATTGAGTATGGAATCGGATATCTTAAACGAACATCCCTTTCCCCTGGTGCGTGGGCTTTTTTGCGTCATCTTGATAAATTGGACGAAATTCTCCCGATCGATGAATGAGTGGCTCCATGCCGATATTTCTTCTTCAGCATACACAGAATCTTCTGCCGACATTGCCATCGGGGCCGGAAGCTCCTTTCCGATCTAAGTCATTGCGGATTGGCATCTCTGAAACCCTATTTTGAAATTTGAAGCGGGATTTTGTATTCTTTTTTCAAATAGCTATTTGAGCATATTCGGCAATAAGGTTTTTTGCTTAAAAAAACAGATAGAGAAAAATTCAAAATGCCAATTTCTAGGTCAATTTTGAATTAAGGATATTGTTGTATCTTGGCAAAGATCAAATATATTGTTTGCTTAAAATCCTTGTGATATCAAGGAAGTCAGGATTCAGATTGGCTTCAACTGGAGTTGTAATGCATTAAAGACTCCGCTCATGCGCGGGGTATCTATAGGAAGGTGTATGGATGAGTTTTAAGCTCATAAACCCTGGTCGAATTTCCTTTGGAAAATTCTCCTTACAATGGCTTGCCATTTGTGGGAGCCTTTTGTTTTTTACAGTCTCGGTCGTGGGCCAGGGCTTGCCGGAAGGATTTGTTTATGTAGATGAACATATTCCGAATGTGGAAGTGGAGTTGCGTTACTATGGAAAAGATAACTTCATGGGTCGTCCTGCCGAAGGGTATCGGTCGCCCCGCTGCATTTTGACTGAAGAGGCAACAAATGCTTTGAAAAAGGTTCAGGAGGAACTGGAAAAATTTGGCCTTGGCATCAAAATTTTTGATGCATACCGTCCGCAAAGAGCCGTGAATCATTTCGTCCAATGGGCAAAAGACTTGTCGGACACGCTAATGAAAGCAAAATATTATCCGGAAGTGGAAAAAAGGGGCTTGTTCAAAAAGGGATATATTGCGGACAAATCGAGCCATAGCAGAGGGAGCACAGTGGATTTGACTTTGGTTAACCGGGCTCCCGGAGAAAAGCCTCAGGATCTAGACATGGGAACCGAATTCGATTTTTTTGGTCCCCAGTCATGGCCCACATGCCTTCTCATCAGCGCACAGGCACGAGCCAACCGAATGCTGCTAAAAAGGATTATGATAGAAAACGGATTCTCCCCCTATTTTGCGGAGTGGTGGCATTTTACGCTGAAAAACGAACCTTTTCCCGATCAGTACTTTGATTTTCCAATTCAATAGCCTTTTGCAGAAATAGAGTTGAACCTTTATCCTTTACTGGTAATTCCCTCAAATCAGGGAAAATTGAAATTATGACAATCTAAACAGTTGGGGCTTGAAAGAACCTTGTGATACCTTTTTTGCATTGGCGTATCAGAATAGTGTCTCCATCTTGGAAAAACAGTTGCGAGAATACAATACTGATATCACAGGAGATTTTGACTTCAGAACGCCTGAAATAGATAGCAGTAAAACCAGATCAGCAAACTCCAATATAAGTTTAAGTTTTTTTCAAAATAGATTCATAATCTTCAGGGTAATGCTTTTTCAAACAAGAGTTACAAATGGTGTGGCTAAAATTGACTCCAGAATGTTTATGAATGTACGATTCAATTTGTTCAAAATACCCCTCATCGTTTCGAATATTTTTACAATAGGAACAGATAGGTAAAATTCCACGTAAGGTTTTGATTTCTGAAAGGGCTTCTTGAAGCTCAGCAATCAAACTTTCCCGTTCCTCATCTGCCCGTTTACGTTCAGTCAAATCTAGGCCGCAAGCCCAGTTTTCTTTGCCAATTGTAATAAAACCCCATGATATATTCTTCTGCGTCCCGTCTTTACAAGTTACAATAACCTCCATCGGTTCAATTTCTGATTTCGTAGCAATGGCATGCTCCACCTTTTCTTGCCATTCATCAGCGACGGCTATTCGATAATTCTCATCAGGGTAGGCTAACGGCCACCAATGATCTACGGTTGGCACTTCATCAAGAGTGTAACCGAATAATGTAGTGAATGTAGGGTTAATATACACAGCTTCTTGTTTAACCCCCTCAGACATGTATATCGCAAGTGGTGATGTATCTGCTATTGCCCGAAATTTTTTCTCACTTTCTGTCAGTTCTTTTCTTAAAGCTCTCTCTTTATCAGTTTGAATTTCAAGCTGTTCATTTTTATTTTTCAAATCAATAAGGACAGCTGATATCAAACGGAACATAACCAAACATACTATGCTCCCAATAACAGAAAAAACAAGCATGATAGTAAAAATTAGATTCTCTGTCCAGCGGGCAGCATCCGACATATTATGAGAGAACAGGATTTCGGCTTCATTGAGTTTATCTCGCAGTTCTATTATTTGTAAAAGACTCTGGGTCACATTTTCTCGGTTCATGCTGTTGTTAATAATGTGATAATGGATTTCCTCACCAGCTTTCAAAAGTTCTTTTATGAGTCTATCTCCAACTTTCCATTGTTCAATAGCTTTTTTAATGTATTCAATATTTTTGAAATTCTTATACAGAAAAATCATTGTGGGAATGTCTTCTGGATGATTTCCGCCATCGACAAAGCCCTTAAAAATAGTCTCATAGTCAGGAACTGCTTTTTCAAGCTCTAGTCGTGCGACTTTATCGCCAAGAGGAACCTTCAAACTATTGTTAAATGACTGATAACTCGACTGCTCTTCTGTAAAGATGTATTGAGAGATATAATAGGTGGCATCTTTCTGTCCCTTTGCCCACAAACCTTCTCCACCGACGTAGGCTCTCAAGCCGGATAAGATACTGAATCCTGTTTTTCCTATGATGAAAAGCCCACCGATAACGAAAAAAATAACGAGAATTGCAATGATAAATTTTGCCTTTGCGCTCATTCAGTGTGACCTTTAACCGTGGGTTAGTGAAATTTTTCCAACCTCAAAAAAATACGTGAACTCGCTGTTGCATTATATTGAAAATAGCCCATGAGAGTGCTCTTTGTCAAAACCTGATTAATCTTGGCAAGGGAGCAGATCTATTAAAATGAAGTTATCGTTGAATATCATATTGATATTGCAGTTATTTTTAGCGGTTACGCACCTGAGAGATAGCAGTTAGTGCCACCATCGGGGACCGATTCCATGGACTATTTCCCATCCAAAACCTCTCGGACGGCCCTCGCTAGAGTTTCCTTTTCAATCGGTTTTTCAATATATTTACGAACGCCTATTTCTTTAGCTCTATCTTCAGACATTCTTTCGCTATACCCGGTACAGAGGATGATCGGCATCTCAGGCCGGATGTTGAGTATCTCTTGAGCAAGTTTGTCCCCAGTCATGTGGGGCATAGTCATATCGGAAATGATGAGATCGATTTGATCAGGATTGGTACGGAAAACCTCCAGGGCCTCCAATGGATCTGTCTTTGGTATAACATTGTATCCGAGCCGTTCCAAGCGCTCCTGGTTCAGGTTCACCATGGACTCTTCGTCATCCACAAAAAGGATTCTTTCAGAACCTCCTTTGATTTCTTCGTCAGGCTCTTTTTCTTCCTCAATTGTCTTTTCCAATGCGGGGAAATAGACTTCAAAGACCGTCCCTTCTCCTAACTCGCTCTCAACCCGGATGCCACCACCATGTCTTTTGACGATACCGTGAACCACCGAAAGGCCCATTCCCGTACCCTTGCCCACTTCCTTGGTGGTGAAATAGGGTTCAAAGATTCGAGTTATGATTTCGGGCTCAATACCTTCACCCGTGTCCCTCACTTTGAGCCTAACGTAGGGCCCGGGGGTAAGAACCCAATCAAAGCATGTCTTTTCTTCTTGAAGCATAATCTTTCCAAGGGTCACTTCCAGGAGGCCTCCTTCTTTGGACATGGCGTGGGCAGCGTTCGTCACCATGTTCATGACAATCTGATTGATTTGGGCGGCATCCCCCAAAATGTTACATGGGTCATCCGAAATGTGCTGTTCAAACTCCACACTGGTGGGGACGGCGGATCTGAGCATTTTCATGGATTCTTTGATGATGGGCGTCATATTTAAGAGTTTGGTCTCTTCGTCGCTCTTCCGGCTGAAAGCAAGCAACTGCCTGACCATATATTGGCATTCTTTCTAAGCGTCGCAATTTCTATTCAGAATCCCACGTACAGCAAATCAAATATTTCTCAAATTTCGATAAATTGAGAATAGCTTAAAA
>Ga0233437_1005242_pt1 | contig 14280 bp, 11 predicted proteins | sample SI_122_August201_FD_182714 | JGI IMG/M metagenome (GOLD analysis project Ga0233437, IMG submission 182714) | Seawater microbial communities from Saanich Inlet, British Columbia, Canada - SI_122_August2016_200_MG | ecosystem: Environmental > Aquatic > Marine > Inlet | place: Canada: British... | reverse complement strand
TCTTCAAGCACGTGCGGCTGCGGCAAGAGTATTAGGAACAATCTGTCAGGGACAAATTGAAGTGGAAGTCACAACAGCCTGTGTGAATGAAGATATTTGCTGTGGTTGTCAAACGTGTATTCAGGTTTGTCCTTACACGGCCATCACATTTAAAGAAGAAGAAAAAGTTTCATATGTTAATGAAGTTCTCTGCAAAGGTTGTGGTACATGCGGAGCCGCGTGTCCCAGTGGTGCTATTCGTAGTCGTCACTTTACAGATGAACAAATTATTAATCAAATCGAAGGTATTATGGAAATTGGGAGGAGCGCATGAGTTATGAACCTAAAATAGTCGGTTTTTTATGCAATTGGTGTTCTTATACGGGAGCAGATCTAGCGGGAACATCTCGTATGAAATACCCATCAAACATTCGCATTCTTCGTGTGATGTGTTCAGGTCGTGTGGATCCCACATTTGTCCTGAAAGCATTTCGTGAAGGTGCTGATGCTGTAATTATTTGTGGTTGTCATCCTGGTGATTGTCATTATCATGAAGGAAATTATAAATGTCTCAGACGTTATCATGTTTTGAAAAAATATATCGAGCAAATGGGCATTGATCCCAAAAGACTCAGACTTGAGTGGGTGAGTGCGAGTGAAGGAAAACAATTTGCAGCTCTTATGGAAGAGTACACACAACAAATTAAAGAATTAGGACCGTGTACTGTGAAAGAAGTGCTTGATAGTGGCGAAAAGAAAAAAGAAACTGTTGACGCTGATTTAGCCAAAACAGCATAAACAAGCTTCCCCTCCTTTGTAAGGAGGGGGTTAGGGGGAGGTAGAGCGTCTACCCCACCCTGACCCTCCCCTTACAAAGGGGAGGGGGATGTTAGGGAGACGTAAATGACAGAAGAAAAAAAGAAAATTAAAATGGCTGTTTATTGGGGCGCTGCCTGTGGTGGCTGTTGCGTGTCAGTTCTAGATGTTCACGAAAGTTTATTTACAGTTATTGAACATGCTGATCTCGTTTTTTGGCCCATTGCCCTAGATACAAAATATGCCGATGTAGATGCCATGGAAGATAAGTCTATTGATCTCACACTTTTTAATGGCGCTGTGCGCAATAGCGAAAATGAACACATGGCCCATGTATTAAGAAAAAAGAGCAAAGTGCTTGTGGCTTATGGATCTTGTGCCCATATGGGTGGTATTCCAGGCCTGGCTAATCTTAGCTCTAAAAAAGAAGTTTTTAGAAGAGCTTATCATGATAGTGAATCTACAGTAAATCCTGATAGAGTAGAGCCTCAAACATCAGTTGACGTTAAAGAGGGGACGCTCACTCTTCCTGAATTCTATGAAGAAGTGAAAACACTCGATCAAGTAACAGATGTTGATTATTACTTGCCTGGTTGTCCACCAAACACAGCACGTCTTATTGAGGTTTTTACAGCAATTGTGACAGGTGCTGAATTACCACCTCTAGGTTCTGTTGTGGGTGCTAGTGACAAGCCTCTTTGTGATGAGTGTCCTCGCGAAAAAACAGAAAATAAAAAGGTTAAAAAGTTTTTCAGACCCTGGGAAGTTCAGGATGATTTTAAAACCTGTTTATTAGAGCAAGGTATTGTGTGTATGGGTCCTGCAACTCGTAGTGGTTGTGGCGCTCGTTGTATTGAAGGCAATGCTCCTTGTCGCGGCTGTTATGGCCCCACAAAGGATGTTATTGATCCTGGTGCTAAAATGATGAGTGCTATTGGTACAATGATCGATTCTAATGATGAAGAAGAAATTCAGAAAATTGTTGAGTCTGTGGTAGATCCTGCGGGTACATTTTATCGTGTGAGCGTACCTGGTTCAATTATAAGGAGGAAGATATAATGAAGAGAATTACTATTGATCCCATTACTCGTTTAGAAGGTCATGGAAAAATTGAAATATTTTTAAATGATGATGGTGATGTTGATAATGTATATTTTCAAGTGCCTGAACTCAGAGGTTTTGAAAAATTTTGCGAAGGTAGACCTGTTGAAGAACTTGCTACTATTGTGACTAAAATTTGTGGTGTTTGCCCAGGTTGCCATCATATGGCTTCGGGTAAAGCTGCTGATGAAGTATTTGGTGTAGAACCTACAAGAACAGCGAAACTTATTCGAGAACTCTTTTTTATGGCGCATTTTGTACATAGTCACAGTGCACATTTTTATGCGTTGGCGGCGCCTGATTTTGTTGTGGGTCCCACAGCCAGTCCTGCTGAGCGTAATGTTTTAGGTGTGATTAGTAAAGTGGGTGTTGAGATAGGTACCGAAGTATTGAAACAACGTCGCATTGCTCAAGAAATTCAGGCTCAACTAGGAGGTCACCAAACACACTGTGTTTTAGTTGTTCCAGGTGGGGTTCGTAAAGGAATTAAAGAAGAAGAACGAAAAGAGCTGGAAGAAAAGTGCAAAGGTTTTATTGAATTTGCCCAATTTTCTCTCAAAATATTTGATGATGTGGTTCTTAAAAATAAGGATTATGTCGATCTTATTTTGAATGGTCCCTATACGCTTAATTTGCATTCTATGGGACTTGTTGATGAGAACAATAAAGTAAATTTTTACGATGGTAAGGTTCGTGTCGTTGATGTAAATGGCAAAGAGCATTGTAAATATGCGCCTAATGATTATCGAGAGTGGATTGAAGAGCGTGTTGAACCTTGGAGTTACTTAAAATTTCCCTATTTGAAGAAAATTGGTTGGAAAGGTTTTGTGGATGGTAATGATTCTAGTGTTTATCATGCAACCCCATTATCGCGATTGAATGTGGCTGATGGTATGGCAACGCCTCTTGCTCAGGAACATTATGAAAAAATGTATGCAACATTAGGTGGTAAGCCTGTTCATGCAACTTTGGCTATGCATTGGGCACGATTGATTGAACTTTTGTATTCGGCTGAACGGGCACTAGAGCTTATTCAGGATGAAGAAATTACTAGCCCAAATATTCGTGCAAAGATCGAGAAAAAACCCACAGAAGGTGTCGGTATTGTAGAAGCACAAAGAGGCACACTTACTCACCATTACTGGACAGATGAGAATGGTATTGTGACAAAAGCCAACATTGTTGTTGGTACAACAAACAACAATGCTGCCATTTGTATGTCTCTAAAAAAAGCGGCACAAGGTTTGATTAAAAAAGGTGTGGACGTGAATGAGGGGATTCTCAATATGATTGAAATGGCTTTTAGAGCCTATGACCCTTGTTTTTCTTGTGCTACACATAGATTGCCTGGCACAATGCCTATGATTGTTAATATTAACGACAAAGATGGTAATGTGATGCAGACGGTGAAGAGAGACTAAGAGTCGCTCGTCTCTAGTCGCTAGTAAAAATATCTTAAAAGGGTGAGTCACAGTGCTCACCCTTTATTTATTATGGAACAAGAACGAAAACCGAAAACCGAAAACCGACCAGCGACAACTCTTATTGTTGGCGTTGGTAACGATATTTTATCAGATGATGGCATCGGTATTAAACTTGTTTGGGATTTAGAAAAACGACAGACGTTAGACCCCGCAAACGGGGCAGGCGATAAACGATGGACGCAAGAAATTGAATTCAATACAGCAGCCCTAGGCGGTCTCGAGCTCGTAGAAATGATCCAGGGCTATGAGCGTGTGATTTTTATTGATGCCATCATGACCAAGGATGGGGTTCCTGGTACTGTCTATGAACTTAAGCCCGATAATTTTAAGTGGGCTTTGCACATCGATAATATGCACGACATGTCGTTTTTACAGGCCTTAGAAATGGGTAAAAAACTAAAATTAGATATTCCTAATCAAATTAATATAATTGCTATAGAAATTGTCGAAGATCTTTTATTTAGTGATGACTTTTCACCCGCAGTGGCGGCTAAATGGCCGGAGATTAAGACTCGTGTTGAAGAGTTAGTGACGCAATATCTAAGCGCATAAGTTTTTCATAATTGACTATTGACAATAAGCAATAAGCAATAAGCAATCGGCAATTTCAATTGCAAATAGCTTATCGCAAATTGTCAATTGCCAATTCTTTAGATTTACATACAAATAATCTGTTGAAGTTTTTCTTTATCATTCTTGTAGTGTAGCACTTGGTTTTCAGTTTTATTAAATCGTAATAAAAATTTCTCAACAAGTTTCTCTCTAATCACAAAAAGAAAATCTGTATCACAGTTTATAACTTTTTCTAGGGCGGGCCAAAAGCCTTTGCCTTGCAGCTCTAAAGGACCGAGTTCGTCGATGATGAAGATATCGTATTGGGGGGCTTTATTAATAAGGTTGTGCGCGTAGCTGAGGGTTTGTGGGTTTAATTTGTATTTACCTATCACGTCGCACGTCTCATGTCTCATGTCGCTAGTCGCTGGTCTCTGGTCGCTAGTATGGGTTCTAAGGAAAGGAAATTGCTGGCTAGTCGTGAAATCATAAATATTATAGCCAATGTGTTGATCGTTTTCATAAACTTTTAGACTCAGAAATCCACCAACTTGAGCTATTGAGCTATCGTGCTGTTGAGCTTTTGTTATAAAGTTCTTCAGTTGAGATGTTTTTCCTGAGTCAATGGGGCCTGTGAGAATATAAATCATTGAAAAATGTTAAAAAACATTCTTTAAGATGTCAAATAATGGGGTCGATGGATTGTAGGGTCGATGGATCGATGGATAGATAGATAACGATTCCTTCGAACCTTCGAACCTTCGAACCTTCGATCCAAAACTGAAAGATATTATGAAATATACAAAATTCATTATTCCTATTTTCTTTCTCGGTTCCTTATGGGGGCTCATTGAGGCTACATTAGGTGAGGGGTTGTATGCTGCTGATATTCCTTATGCATCGATCTACATTACTTGCCTGGCGGTCTTCTTACTGGCTTTTAGTCGGGGATTTTTGAATGTTATGGGAACATCAGCTATCATTGCTGTTGTTGCGGCAGCTTATCGCCTGATTACCACCGCTTTTGTATGCCATTTTACGGCGATTATCTTCTTAGGTGTTTGCTTTGATATTTTGGCAACACTGATCATGAAAAAAGAAGAGCGCATTTCCTGGCGCGTATACCTTACAGGATTTATCACGCCACTAATTAATAATGCCTTATTTGTTTTTACCATGTTCTATGTGCTTAATTATGACGCTTGGTTGCTGGGTGGGGCCCAAAAGGGTTATAACCACATTTTTGTGAGTGGTACCATAACAGCCCTAGCCGCATTATTTCTTGTTCCTTTGGGCTTTTATCTTGGCCTTAAGCTCAGGCCAGCCCTCCAAAATAAGTCAAAATATGCTTATTCAGCCTTAACCATCTCAGCTCTAATTTTCTGGGCCATAGGTTTTTGATTATGGACACAAATGTGTCCATAAACTGACACAAGCAAGCAACATACCTGGCTTTCTTGACGATGAATGCAGTAATAGAAATTTTCTATTATTAATTCATCTTTGGAGGCCAACAATGACTCATCAGAGTAAAATCATCTTAAAAGTTATTTTCGTATTGATTATCTCAGTTTGTATTTCTTGCTCAGGGATAGAACAAGCAGAATCCAATTTGGCAGATAGTGCTGTAAGCCAAGAGGAAGGGATATTAATCAACCAATTAGTTAGTGGCACCTATGCTTCTTCTGATGTGGCCGGCGATTTAGTCGGTTTCTATGTTGCTTTTGAAGATACAGCAGGCGCTGCGGGAATGGGTGCTTTTGCATTAGGTGATTTTAATGGTGATGGTTATGATGATTATGCCTTTTCAGATGCTTCTTACAATAGCAGTAGTTCTGCCACACCTTACCATGGTCGTGTGTATCTTGTTTATGGACCTTTTAGCGTAACAGACTTTGCTAGCGCTGATGTCATTTTTGATGCTGAGTCCTATACGACCAGTTCCTCTTCAGGTGATAGTTTTGGAACAACTTTAGCAGCAGCCGATTTAGATGCTGATGGCTCTGATGAACTCATCATCGGCGCTCCCTTACACCCTTACTCACCTGGCTCAGATAAGTATAAAGGTGCTTCCTATATTATTTATGGCACAACGACAAATTTGAGTGGCACTTATGATATGGCGGCTGATTTGAGTATTAGTTCAACAGCAACTCTCCAAGGTGTTCAAATCACAGGAACAGATCGTTATGATCGCGCGGGTTATGTTGGGTCTCCTGGTGATGTGAATGGTGACGGTTATGAAGATTTGCTCATAGCGGCATCTTATGAAGATACAGGTGCTAGTAATGCGGGGGCAGCGTATTTGATTTTTGGTAGTAGCTCTTTCACATCTCAGTTTACGGCTGATGAACATGTTGCTAGCGATATTGGACCCACAAGCACAATCGTTGGCCTGACGTTTGCTGGAGAGAATTCAGGAGATAAATTACATAAAGTAGCACCTGCTGGTGATGTTGATGCTGATGGTTATGCTGACTTTCTTGTGGGTAGTACTTACTATGATTCTAATGCTGGAACAGCTTATCTTGTTTATGGTGTTGATATTGATTTATCAACAGCAGCTACATCGTATAGTTTTACAGACGTGACAGCTGGTACTACTGACTTTCAAGGGGCACAATTTTACAGTGCAACGTCCTCTGATGAAGCCGCTTCTGCTATTGCAGCAGCTGGTGATCTTGATGCTGATGGTTATGAGGATTTCGCTATTGGTGTTAAGAATGATTATGATGAGTCCTCATCAAGCGATCGTACAGGTTGTGTGTACGTGGTTTCAGGTTCAGCAACGCGTTATACAGGATCTTATGAATTGGGATCTTATAGTGCCACATCATCAAATTATGTTGCTAAACTTGTGGGTGATGCTGATTCTGATGAAGCGGGAACAAGTGTGGCCGGTGTTGGTGATGTGAACGCTGATGGGTATGATGATCTTGTGGTCGGAGCACCTTATGCAGATGCTACAGCAACAAATTCTGGCGCTGCTTATCTACTTTATGGTCCTCTTACAGGTTTGAGCGAACTAGCAGATGTTGGTGTTACTGTTGATGGTGCTGTGATTGAAGGCAGCTACAGCTATGGCTATCTGGGCGCTGTGGTTAGCGGTATTGGTGATTTTGATACTGATGGGGACAGTGATTTTGTGATTACAGAACCTAAGACGTATTCAGGATCTGGTACAGGCTATGCCTATTTCATTTATGGAGAGCCAGAAGAGGAGGAAGAGGAAGAGCTTTTTGATGGCAATCGTCCCTTAATTGATTTTAATGGTGATGGCGCAGAAGACATCGTTTTCCGACATGATACGAATAACTATTTTCGATTAGTGCTTGTGAATGGACCTGTGAAAGTTGCTAGCAGCTATCCTACAGATTACACCCAAGCGACAAATTATGATTTTGTTGGTTATGGTGATTTTGATGGCGATGCCAAAACAGATATTTTATGGCGTGAGCAAACCACTGGCGAGTTTGAAATCTGGTTTATGGATGGCTTGACAGTGTCATCAACAGCTACATTTGCCGATGTGCGTGATACAACGTATACAGTTCTTCAAATCACTGACTTTAACTCAGATGGTATCACTGATATTCTTTGGGAAGATAGCACAACAAATCTTGATGTGTGGCTTATGAGCGCCACAGCCGTTTCTAGTACAATTGATTTTGGTATACCGGCTTCAGGATTAACATTAAAGGGATCTGGTGATTTTAATGCTGATGGGATTACAGACCTTTTATTTCTTGAAGAGAGCTCTGGTGCCATGACCATTTCACGCTTGTATTCTGGTACAACAATCATCAACACAACCTTTACCCCTCGATTGGGCGGTGATTTTACTATTGAAGGTATTAGAGACTTTGATGGTGATGGTATGGCTGATATATTAACCAGACGTACTTTTTTTACACCACTGAGACCTTATAGTCATGGTGAGATTCATGTGTGGTTTATGAATGGGGCCTCATTATCACGCATTGGTTTTTTTGGAACCCTTAGCATGGAAAATGATATTGCCGGCATTGGTGATTTTGCTAAAGATGGTACGCAGGATATTCTTTTTCTAAATTCAGTGTCCAAACGATTTCAGATTTGGAATGTTAATAGCTCGCGTTCGCGAACCATACATATGATTGCGAGAATTACGTATCCTAACCCAGAAAACTGGGTCGCCGCTAAGGTGGCTGATTTTGATGGGGATACTGATGCTGATATCTTACTTTGGGATCCTGAGGCTTTTCTGGTTTTCAACTGGCAGTATGAAGGCTTAGCACGGAGTTCCGTTGGTTATTCTGGTGGCATATCCATGCTGACTTATTGTAATACGGTTGAATAAGAGAAAATTATTTAGATTCAGCTAGTATACCTTTTTTTATCCATGCTCTGATGAGAGTCGAGAGACCCATGTCTTTTTTAAGAGCAAGTTTTTGAGCTAAAGAATATTGCTCATCATCTAGTCTTATCGCAACAAGATGTTTTTTTCTGGCACGAGCACGAATTGTATTTGCTAGCTTTGGATCTACAATGAGGGCATTGTCTTCAAGTTGTTCGAAATCCTGTAGGTGATCTGTAAAGTCATTATTCATCCAGAAAACTTCTTCTTTTGTTTGATTAATTTTCTTTTTATTTTTTGTCATACAGTCTTCTTTCTTTGTGAGTCATATCTCTGGCTGTAATTACTCTAATTAATCCTCTTAATTTTCTCATAAACACAACAAATAAGTATCTACCAGAAAGTGTTTTTCCTAAACAAACGTATCTTTTGTTTTTTGATCTAAACAATTTAGTTTTTCCAATAAAAACCTCTTCTGTTTCCTCTGGATTAACGTGGTGTCTGGCAATGTGATCAGCATTCCCCTTATTCCATTCAAATTGTTTTATTTTCACATTGGCTCCTTATGAGAGCTAATATAATTGTATAACAATGTAATACAATTATCAAGCTATTCTCTTTTATCTATAATATAGCAATGAGTATGCCAATATAAGAGATGAGTAATATCAATAGGATAGCTCTGGAAATCCCAAAATATCAAGTAGCAGTCCCATAAATGGGACTGCTGAGAGACTTATTCAAAAATAATACGCAACATTTGCCTCTACACACCGAATAATTAGATAATTAAGGGCATATATGGATCTATTCCATATCATTTAACATCTATCGTCTATCGTATATTTCGCGCGACGTGCGACTTGAGACGTGCGACGTATATCTTGGAGGCATACATGGGCAAAAAAGTCTTAATGAGCAAAAGCTTATTATTAATTTTAATAATAATGGTTGTAGGTGTTGTCTTTAGCAGTTGTCAGGAATCAATTAGTGACGATTTATCGATAATCAATGATTTTACAAAAAACCCGCAGTACGTACTTAATGTGAATACTGTGTCTAATGTCGTGTTAGATGAACCAGGTAATGTGGGGTTACAGTCTTCACTTGCCATGGACAATGATTCACATATGCATGTGAGTTATTTTGATGCTAGTAATAGAAGTCTTAAATATGCTTATATCGAAGATCCTGCCGATCCCTTAAATACAATTCAAACAGAAACGATTGATGATGGCGGAGGGTTTTTAGGTGATGTTGTTGGTCTGTATACATCACTCTTCATAGATTCTACAGGGGTTATACACATTACCTATTATGATAACACAAACCACAATTTGAAATACGCAACAGGTAATCTGGGAAACTGGAATATTGAAACAATAGATGCAACAGGTACAGTGGGTAAAGAGTCATCAATCACAATTGATCATAATGATGTTGTTCATGTTAGTTATATGGCAAATCAGCGTCTTAAATATTTGTATGGTAATTATGGTGCTTGGAGCACAGTTGAATCTGTTGATGTCAGCACTAATATAGGTCCACACAGTTCCATTGCTGTTGATCAGTACGATGAAATTCATATTTGTTATTTTGATCGTGCGCTCAAAAAACTCAAATATGCAACGGGTGTTTATCAAAACTGGCAAACAGCCTTAGCAGACCCTACAGCTAATGGAATTGTGGGGCTGTATTGTGATATTGCTGTAGATGAGAATGATGTTGTGCATCTCAGCTATTTTGCTCATGGTGATTTAAAGTATGCTTTTCATAATGTTGGCGCTCTCGTAACAGATTGGACCGTTGAATTCGTTGACACCCAAGGTTATGTGGGGCTTTTCACATCCATTGATTATGATAGTTTTGGCGCTATTCACATTAGTTATTATGATTCAGATGAAAATTCATTAAAGTATGCTTCACGTGATCCCCTTGGTGATTGGGAATCTATGACTGCCGATGATGGTGGTGGCAATAATGTTGGTAAGTGGTCTGCACTTGCTGTTGATGTGAATGATAATATCAACATAACTTATTTTGACAAAACAGATAAAAACTTAAAATACGCGCACATTCTTTATACCTTTGATGAACCTGTATTAACCACAGAAGTTGTGGCCACAGGTAATGGTGAATGGAATGCCATTGCTATTGATTCCAATGATTATGTGTATATTGCTCATAATGAGGGTGACTACGTTCGCATCATTAATAATGTTACTGGTGTTTGGGATGGTGAGACTGATCCTAATGATAATAATTGTATGTATATGAATATTGGTCTGGATAGTGTCGATAATATTCATGTTGTCTATTATGGCTATAGTCATTTTTGGCATCTGACAAATGAGACAGGTATTTGGGAGGATTTTCAAGTGCACCCAACAGGCAATGGACAGTATGCGGGCAAATTTAATAGCCTTTGGATTGATAATAACGACGCTATACATGCTGTTTATAATTTTGAAACAAGTGTCTACTATGCCACAAATGAAACAGGAGTCTGGGACAAAGAAGAGTTCGAGGCTGATGCTTATGATGCTTTTATTGTTCAAGATGCGAATGGGATGTTTCATATGAGTTACCAGGACTCGGCAAATAGTGATTTGAAATATGCTTATGGCTCTTGGGGGAATTGGACAACAGAAACTATTGATAATTCTCTGGATCAAGTTGGTTCTTATTCAGGCATTACTATTGATGATTCTGATCCTAACAACATAAAGAAATACATCATGTATTTTAATTACACTGATCGTGATTTGTATTTAGCGACTTATGATAATGGTTGGACAATAGAGTTATTGGACACAGCAACTCATGCTGGTTGGTATGCGAAGATGGCCATGGATCATAATTACAAACTTCATATTGTTTATTATTATGATGATGGTTCTGGCGAGACTATTCGCTATGCTACTAATCGAAATGGAAATTGGGAGTTTACTGAGGTAGACAATAATATTGATTTGAGTGAGTCAATGTCCATTACCGTTGATTCACAAAATGATGTCCATGTTGTGCATTTTGATCAAAATACTGATGAGCTTAAATATACCAATATTGACTGGCCACCACTCAATTAGGCAAGAGGCTCTTCTCTGCGTACACTCAAAAAACTTGCTGCAAGTTAAGCCACAGCTTTTCGAATAGGTTCGTTGGCCTGCGTTACACCTGTTTCCAGGAGTTTATCTTCTGCAGTGAGGACGTTAAAGATTTGTGATGAGTATTTGATGGCAGTTTCTTTCATGAAACCCATCATGGGCCAGCCCCAGAGGGCAGCGACTAAGACATTATCTTGTACAAAATAAGGATCAGTTAAAAAAGTGCAATTCAGTACAGGTTCCACAGGTGAACGGTTAGTGGGGCTGCCACCGACGAGGTCTATGACAGCAGATCCTTTGGGAATGATTTTTCTAATGTGTTCATTCGTGATGAGGTAGTTTCTGCCTCTGAGTTCAACAGGTTGTTCCGCGCCATTGACAATGATGTCAGCATCTTTAATGTGCTGTTCAATTTCTTTCTGATCAGTGTGACGCGCGCCTAAAACTTTTATGGTCGTAACGCCTTGTGTGTAGGCCTCGTGAATCGCGCCCATACCAACATTACCATAACCCAGGACAACCACTTTGGCTTTTTGAGGATCAGAAACTGTTTTAGAAACTTTGGTGACTAAATCAAACCCGTAACGACAACCTGCGCGGCCTGTTTCATGCAAACATTGAATTTTGCGTGCGCCAAAAAGAAACGGTTCATGTGTGTCACGATATTTTTGAATTGTGATTTTGCCTTGCCGTTTCATAAAGGAATTGGCGTCGACAAGATCAATGGCTTTACTGCGCAAATAAGTGAGTTTTTCTTCTGAGCCCTGATAGGTGCGCGAGTCATATATGAATACAGTGTTTTCAATGGCATGTTGGCTATTATTTGGATCAAATTGATCATTATATAACACTATACTGAGTGGTGACCGATTTCCCGCTCGTTTTAAAGCTCCGGCTACATATACAGAATAGCCAATGAAACCAATGTGCATATTTTTAGGTGCTTTTTCAATGCCATTTAAGGTGTGCTGCATACACATCTTGCCTAAAATAGCCTCATCAGAGAGTGTTTTGGGGCTTTCACATACAAATTCCATGGCTATAGATTTAACATTTCTTTTTTTCAGTTGTTTAACGCGATCAGGATAGGATCCCGCATGGAGCATGCAAAATAAAACAGTACCCTCACTCATGAGAGGGATGTCTTCTAGGGCAGGGCCCTTAAACTTAATGAGTAGATCTTTGTTTTGGTATATTGCGGCATGGTCTTGGAGCGTGGCTCCAGCTTGTGCATATTCGTCATCAGAAAAACCAATGCCCTCACCAGCACCTATTTCCACAAATAGCGAGCAACCATAATCTACGAGTTTCTTTACATCTTTTGGCACTAAGGCCACGCGGTTATCACGAGCTCCAGGATTTTCTGGTGAAGCGACTTCTTTGGCCAAGCCAATATTTTTAAGTAAAACAGCCATGTTGGGCGTTCATAGCAGTCAAGAGACGCTACGTCAATAAACACCAACCAAGGGCACGAAATCTCTACATGTTTTTGTGATTTGTGTGATTGACGAATCTATGATAAAACCCTATAAAAAACAAAAAGTTACCATTCATGACTGAAAAGAAATCTGAACAAGCCCCTCAGGATGAGCCCCAACCAAAACCTGAGGAAAAAAAGACAAAGCCTTTGAAAAAGAAGCACAAACGCTTTTATCACTTCAGAACATTTTGGATTATTTTGCTTATTTTAATTGGCTATGCGGTTACAGCCGGGCTCAATTGGGCGCTTAATGATCGGGAGTATCAACTAAAAGCAGCGGCTTACATTTATCAAAAAACACAAACAAAGCTCGAGTTTTCAGATGTGCATTTCAACTTATTTACAGGGCGTATTACGGGTGCTGATCTTTTTGTTCATTCAGAGAAAAATAATGTGACCACAACATTGAAAGGGTTCGTGCTTAAATATAATCCCTACTATTTGTGGATTGGGCGTCTTAAGCTGACAGCAATAACGGCTAGCGAGTTTTATCTTGATACCTCTGAAATGATTGTAGCGAAAAAGCAGCCAACAAAAAAGAATCTGAAAAATTTTCCAAACTATCTAAAACATATTAACTTAAGTGAAGCCCACATAAACCAATTTCATTGGAAACAGCCTAAGGAAACTCTTCTCAAGTTTGATAATTTAAAACTGACATCAAAGTTTGGATCTGCTGTGCACACAAGCCCTTTGCGTATGGAAATTGATACGCTTGAATATCGTGGCAAGCATCATGTCTTTTTTCGGCGTATGAATTTTGATGGTTTTTTTCTTTTTGATTTTTCAAAACCCTTTATATTTGATCAAACAAAAATATCAGCGCGACTTGAAATTGAAGACACGCTGTTGGCTTTTTACCGCACCCCTAAACCCTGGCTAACGGATAAAGCATGGGATGATGATTTAGTGCCGCTTTTAAAGCAATATTATCCTGAAAAAATCCCAGATGATCACACTTATTTAAGTATTAAAGATGCTTTTATTGATTTTCATAAAAGCAAACAAGTTGTCATGCTCAATAGGTTTCGTGTGAATATTCATAATGCCGCCCTACAAGGCAAAGGGCGTTGGCAATTACAAAATAGTGAATTTGATGTATCGATCGATACAGCAGATCCCATTTCTTTATCAAAACTTCCTTTGGGCCAATCAAAATTTAGACAGGCTTTTGAAAAGTTCACTGTAAATCTCAAAGCCAATGGTCGTGTAAAATCATTAGAGGATAATGATGTCTCTATTGATCTCAAAACAAGACTCATGGGAAATCTGGCTAACCCAATTGCGGGTGATGTAACAGGTGCTCTAAAAGGTAAAATTAAGAATGGTGAACTGCATTCTAACAATATTGAAGTAAAAGTGGCTAAAGGAAAATTAATAGCGCGTACAAATACTTCATTAAAGAATCTCACAACGCAAACCAGT
>Ga0233437_1005240_pt1 | contig 14286 bp, 16 predicted proteins | sample SI_122_August201_FD_182714 | JGI IMG/M metagenome (GOLD analysis project Ga0233437, IMG submission 182714) | Seawater microbial communities from Saanich Inlet, British Columbia, Canada - SI_122_August2016_200_MG | ecosystem: Environmental > Aquatic > Marine > Inlet | place: Canada: British... | reverse complement strand
GCAGTCTGATAGCCAGATAGTGACCCGTGTGTCAAAATTTTTGTCCACTCGCCATCTCCGTCGCTTTCAAGACCAGTAGTTTGTACCGATGGGCTGCCTACATTGCCCCTTGCCAAACTGATTGTTCCATCGGAGAGAATCGTCATTGCGTCGGTACCGTCAGTATATTCTATAAGTCGTGTCTGTGCTATAGTGGCGCTAGAGGTCAGCATGGTCAATGCTGTACCATCAAACGTTAAGTCCGAGTCTCCCTCAAGTGTGTCGGTGTCTGTCCAAATCGCTACTTGGTTATTGACTGGCGTTCCAGTATAATCTACTAGATCCCCAGCCCACACCTTCGAGTCAATCTCGTCCGTTACAATAGAAGATCCATCATAAACAAGAACTGTGTTGTCGGTGCCCGCAGCAACATTTGCCAAGTCAATCGTTTGAGCGTTAATGGTCACACTATCGCCGCTAGCGTCTCCAAGAGTGGTGTTGCCATCAACCGTTAAAGCGCCTCCGATATCAAAGGTCGAACCATTCCAAGTTAAGTTTGAATCTCCTTCAAGCGTGTCCGTGTCTGTCCAAACAGCCAACTGGCTATCAACCGGAGTTCCAGTATAATCTACCAGATCGCCAGCCCATACCTTTGGATCGATTTCATCAGTTTTAATGACATTCGAACCATTGAGAATAAGAACTGTATTATCTGTTCCAGCATCAACACCCTTAAGGGTTACCGTGTCGCTAGAGTCTTCGCCCAGAAGAACCGATCCACTGACGCGTAGAGTGCTAACGGCGGCGGCGTCCCACGTAAAGTTAGCATCTCCCTCGATAGTAGTCGGATTAGACCAGACTGCAATTTCATTCTCCAGCGCGCTGCCCGTAATGTTGCCAGTATCTGAGCCAGTTTGAAAGCCTTCTGATACCAGAAACGCAATCAGGGCGCCCTTCGATTGATAAATTATGTCATTGCTACTCACTCTTCACGATCTCCGTCGAGAGAGCAAAGATCCCCAGAGATGTGAGTGTGCCAATGGTAAACCCCAAAGCAACCATCCAAGGCTCCTTGGTAGGATTCTGTTTGAGAATCAATTTTTCAAGCCGGTCGTTCTCGGCCGCTTTTAAAATCATCATAGATTCATAGCGATCTTTCCAGGATTGAATTTCGATGTCTTTGTAATCTAATAGAAGCTGGTGTCGTTCTCCCTGCATATGGAGTTCGTAGCTAATTCGGAGTTCGCACTCGGCGTCTTCAAACTTTTTGTCTACTGCAATTTTAGACGCAGCCTCATAAGTCATTAGAATGCCATCGAATGGCGCGGGGTCTCCTGCCTTAATGGGGGTGATGTCATAAGTCTCCTCTGTAGAGGGCTGGTCTTCTACATCACCTGCAGCTAGGGCTGTGCCCGGGCAAACCAAGGCGGCTGCCAAATAAAGGGATACAATCTTCTTAACCATATTTTAATCCAAAAGCTTCTGCCAGCTCTTTCGATAGCTTCTCGGGATCATTATAGCTCTCATCTACTAATCTTTTAAGCTCCGCTTTTTTGGACCTATTGAGTTTCTCGCCGCGGGAAGCGAACTCCTCTTCCACCTCTGCCAATCTCTTATTATGTTCCGCTAATCTCTTATTCTTTTCTTTTACTTCTGTGGTGTGTATTTCTTCCAAAACACTCATCTCTGCCTCGTGCGCTTCTTTTTTGGCTTCAAGCAAGTCTAGCACTCCAGACAGGAATGCACCATTGCGTGTGAGCGCCCCCAGCAGCGCGGCCACAACAAACAATAACCCCATTACAATTACCCACCAAAATCTTTTAGCTAAAAGCCAAGCTTTTTTGACTTTCTTTTTGAACTCTAGAAGCTTCATCAGTCAACTCCTTTTAGGCGAGCGACCATATCTACTACTCCTTGGGTGCCGATGTAAACCACCGTGATCATTGTCCAATCTTCTGAGGCCAAGTCGGCGAATGCCAACAGACCAGTTGCAGTAATCCATGCTAACAGCTTACGAGATACAAATTTATTGAGTACCTTATCTAGTATATGTCTCATGCGTTTAAACTCCTTCTCTATAATTAGGATGGAAAATAAAGTATGTCAAAGCAACTTAAGCTCAAATTTAAAAAAACCCTTAAAAAAGCCGAGTTTGTGCATGCAGACTTGGAATATCATCAACAGCTAATCTCAGAAGCAAAATCCTTATTTGGCGATGAAATTCGAAGACTCCTGAATCTTTTGTCGGATGAGGAAAGAGAAGCTCTCGAAGAAGAGGACAAGCGCAGAATCAAGGTATCCATAAAAATTCAAGAGGAGGCAGCAAAGAGGCGTGAAAACCTAAAGCAAATTGAAGAAGAGGTTACTTCCAAAATACTTACCAGTGACTGTACTGCACTAATCGTTACCGACTTAATAGCCGAAGAGTGTGATCCGGAAGAACTAAAAGAAAAAACTAAATTGATAGAACTAAAAAAACTATTCTATCGTATAGCCAGCGAAACCCATCCTGACAAGGTTCGAGCTAATGGCTTTTCTGAAAAAGAAATATATCGATTAGAGAAAATATTCAAAAGAGCCCTCAGCGCTTACGAAAGTAATAATTGGTATATCCTTTACTCCATCGCTCATGAGCTAAACTTAAAAATTGATGAACCAACTGAGTATTATATTGACTGGGTAGAAAACGATATCCGCAACACGTTGGGAGAAATTTCTATAATCGGTAACCTTGTGGCATGGATATGGTATGTGGGAGATGAGCGGCGCAAAAACGTAGCTATCCAGGATTACTTTCGACAGATGTATAATTTTACTTATCCAGGATTATAATCTCATACTCAAAGTTAGTCCACGACTTTTGCTGCTCTTCAATATATTTTTGTGCTTCTTCGGTCGAAGAAAAAATATCAGCCGTCATAGGGTCAGTCAACGGGTAGTAATGCCAGTCAAACCAATGATCGACAAGGCTATCAAATTCCTTACTATAAGTCCCCGCCTTAAGGCGCCGGCGTACCTGGCAGCGCTGGGCAACTACTGCCGGCGGCTTACTGGGTGACTCTGGCGAATCCGTTGTCTTTGTCAATTGAGATCTCCAAATCTACAATATCTTTCAACGAATCCACATGCGAGATAAGGATGACCGTTTTAAAATACATTTTAATTAACTGAAGAATACGAATAAAGCCTTCCATATTTTCTGCGTCCAGGGCAGTGCCCGGCTCATCGAGAATAAATACATTTCCTTTTGGCAGGTTGGAAACACTCAGCAGCGCCAAACGAATTCCTATGGCGGCGATTGTCTTTTCTGCACCGGAGCCCATCTCAATTGGGCGCGCCTCATGTTTCGGATGCTTGATTAGAATATCAAGTTTGCGACCGTCCTCCTGGAAGAACACCTCGAAGTCAACGATGTTAGAGATAACCTTGGCAATCTCCTGATTGATAACGGGGAGGCGCTTTTTAATAATATCATAGGCAATGCCGTTGGAGTGTGTGCACCGCATGAACAAATCATATGCAGCATACTCTTCGCGGATGTCACTGAGTTCCCTCTTCTTTTCTTTGAAGTCTTCTACCTTTTGCTCCAGAGATCCAACCAGCCGGTGATGTTGATTTATCATTTCTTCCGTGTCAACGATAGAATCTTTTGCCTCATTTATTTTTATCTCTACGTTGTTTCGCGACTCTAGAAGCTTTTCAATGTTCTTTATCAGTTCTTTCTTTTCTTCATAGAGATCTATTTTTTCATTGGTCGCACTTAAAATGTCACGATGTTCCTTGATCTTTGCATAGAGTTTTTCAATGGAAACTTTATTGTCTCTCTTTTCGATCTCAAGGTTGTTCTTCTTAATGACAACACTGTTATAACGATCGATGAGTTCAATCATCTCCTTGGAATTAACTGATACTATTCTATTTTTAAAATCTTTTGCTTCTTCTATCTTACCAATAATATTGATCTCTAGGTCTGGCAGATGCCCCTTGGCTTCGTTAGCATCGTTGATAAACTTACACTTCGGAAACTTATTTTCACAAGGTATCTCATCTAGAAGATCCAACTTTTTGCTCATTGCTTTGTATTCGTTGTCCATTAGACGAGCATTGTTTACTGTGTCATCGTACTTTTGCTTGAATTCATCAAATTCTTTCTTCTGTTCTAGAAGAACTTCAATATCAATAGTCGTTAAGAAATCATCATACTCCTTTAGCTGACTCTCGTATTCATTATTTTCCTGCTTTAATTCTACAATGTTAACATTTACATCGCTCAGCTTCTTTTCCAGTGAGGTCTTGGTTACCAAGAGATTTTTGATATCTAATCTTTCGGCCGGGATTGAATCGATTTGCTCTGTAAATGAAAGATACTCTCCTTCTGAGACTTGCAATTCTTTTCTCATTGTTTCGCAGCTGATCATTTCCTGATCGAGTGTCTTTTGGGCTTCCTCGCATTGAACCTCTGCTAAAGCAATGTCATTATTATAATCAATGTTTCCGACGCGTCGCAAGACACCTTTTAAGTCAGCGCCATCTTCATGAGCTATCTTAAACTTTTTCTCAAAGATGTCTAAATCCAAGAACTTAGCAAGGATTTCCTTCCGTCTCGTTGACCCTTCCTTAATGAACGACAAACTATCGAGTTGGCTAGACATAGAGGTAAGCAGAAAGTCCTCAACTGTGCCGAAGCGCTTCCGAATATGAGCGTCGGTCTCGTTGCGAGTGGTGCCGTTGAGACTTATTTCTTCTCCCACAACAGGGTCCAAACCAGAAAAATTTAAGAAGGTGCGAGCCTCGTTCGTAACCTCACCCTTTAGCTTCTTAACATATTTTTCAGATGAACGCTCAATTTGATAGACTTTATCGCCGATCTGAATTTCTACCTTGCCGCGGCAATTCTTTTTATGCTGGTTGATTACATTATAATTCTTGCGCTCGTTCTTCGACGTAGTGTTAAACATAGTGTATAAGAGGCTATCGATGATGCTAGATTTCCCAGAAAAATTCTTTCCAAAAATTCCTACTATGCCGTGGAGATTTGTAAAATCGAGAGTGTTGTCTTCTGCATAATTAAAAAGATTATCCCACTCAAACTTGTTGAGATTCCAATTTACATTTCGTGCAACTTCTTCAGTCTCTTCAATCTTGGAATTATACTTACGATTAAGTTCAAACACGCGCTCCAGCATTTCCTCGCTGGGCTGGTAATCTACGAGGTACTCACGAATAAGGTCTTCCTGCACTCCTTTATCTCTCAGGTTTTCGACTTTGAACCCTGCACCAATCTCAACAGTTCCACGTTCTCCGGCTGCACGATTTAAGAAAGTAATACTTTCAGGCTTGAAGCGATGCTTAGCAACCTCAACAGCTTTACGCATAACATCAAGCGGCAAGTTATTATTGCTGACGAGACGGCAGCGTGCCCCGGGGGGAATCTTAGTTCCTCTCGGCATTCGCCCCTTCGGTGTGAGTTCGATTGTTACGAATGGTTTGGGGTTAAGCAAAACATGGTGGCTCACACGAAACTCGTCTTTGTCTTCAATCTCCCAAATCAAAAATCCCTTATCATTTGTCTCGCCATGATTCTGTTGAACGGTTGACCCACAATATCTTACACGACCTTCTTCGTCGAGGATTTGATTTGTCTTGTGAATATCGCCAAGCAACGCATAGTCGTGGCCGGCGAAGACACCAATGTCGTGATCGCCATGAGTCATGACCCACCCAGTGTCAGTTTTGACACCGGATACAGAACCATGATATAAAGCAATATTAATCCGTGAATCATCACTCGGCGCAACCCAGTTATCCTCATCAAACACAGATAGCACGTTGAGGGCGAGATCCGGCTCTAGGACGGTTTCACCCGCGTTCTTGAGCAGATGTAGGTCCGGGAGGTCCAGAGCCTTCACAATGGGCGACAGCGCGTCCTGACGCGTACTGTTCTTTAGGTTGCCGTCGTGGTTGCCCAAGATGATGTAGGTTGGTGCGATTTTCGCTAGATTTGAAAAGAAGTCGGAGCAAAGCTCAACGAACTCTGGTGAAATCTGTGTCTTGGTGTGGGCGATGTCGCCGCAGTGTACGATGTAGTCTACTTTTTCTTTTCGTAGTGTTTCGTAAAGTTGTTCAAATACCTTCTTGTATTCGTAATGAAATTTTAAATTCTTTATATGTGTGTCCGCAAGATGCGCTATTTTATACACGTAGTTATCCCCTAGGCTATGATACTAGTATACAGGATGTGTAGGTGGTGTCAAGGATTATTTTTATTTTAGACGCGATCTAGTTCGTTCTGGAAATTTTTACTATACAGTACCGTGCCGTCTTCCAATGTCCACTTAATATCATACACGAAGTTGTCTTCCCCCCGGCCGCTGCGGCGTTTGCCGACGATCAACCCGGGGAGGTGGGCAAAGTCCAGCCAATTGCCCTGACCTTCTTTGCCCGCCACAAAGTCTTTCTTGAGTTTAACCCAAACCTCTTCTGTGGCGCTATCCTCTTTCAATACCGCCAGCTCTTCCTTGATGATCTCTTTTAGTCTTTGTTTTGTGAGTTTCATTGTTATTCCTACTCAAACGTTGGAGGTTTGATTGATTTAAAGTGTGCATGCGCGTTGGAAAGATCTTCGATGTCTGCGCTGTCGAGCATAAGGTCCTTGCCACGAGCGTCAAGGTTTTTAAGTTTGAGGATTACGTTTCCCATTACTCCCAGTGCTCTATGATAGTCTTCAGATTCCGGGGTCATGGTCTCTGAAAGCTCTTCCTTGATAATCTCTCGTAATCTTTGTTTGGTAATTTTCATTTTATTCTCCTTGCCAGCCGCTGCCTGTTTCCCACATTGTGATCCAGTCATCAACAAATTCACGGAGCGCAGGAATTCCGACGTCGACGCTGGTATCTTCATAGTTCCGAATTGTCACAAAATCTTTGAGAGCCTTTTTCAGAGCAACTGACGAAACTCGAACTTGGCGGCGCGTGACTTCATCCGCGGTGGGCTCTTCGTCGTAAGGGATCTCTTCAATCTCTTCCTTGATAATCTCTCGTAATCTTTGTTTGGTAATTTTCATTGTTTTCTCCTTCTCCTAAATCTTGCAAATTCCTCGGGTGACATCTCCAGAGTATCAAGACCCACCTTATCTGGGTCTAAAGGTTGCTTCTCTTTTGGATCGAGGCGCCGTAGATTCGAAAACTGTGAATCCGCCGGATCGTTGTGCTTCCAGCCCGGACCAGATGGTTCTGGAAGATCTTCTAGCTCAGAGCGCTGGACCCACTCTTGAAATCCAACAATACCCTGTTGAGCGGGTGCACCAAAATCTGGCCGTGGTGAATCGTCTTCGTAGTCATCGGAGAAGGCGCGACGGAGTTGGCTTCTAAAGCATTCCAGTTGGTCTGCCATATCCGAACCTTCCAAAGCCTCAATCGCCGCATTAAGAATTTCTATATCTATTTCTTCGCTTTCCGGATCGCACATGGGTACCTCTGGTGGAGCAGGAGGCTGGGCTTTAGATTTTTCGCCGGCGCTCATAATAGCGCGAACTTCGTCCGCGGTATATTCTTCAAGGACGCCAGGAAAGGATTCCTCTATGTCGACTTGCGAACTCATCCATTCCTTAGCCTCTTTGTCCGTAACACCACCGTGTTTTACTAAATATGCGCGCATCTTCTCTTCGCGAGATGGCTTTTTCTTTTCTTTTTTTTCTTTGGAAGATTTTAAAAAATCTCGCCAGCCTTCCATTATAAGGTCCACAATTTTCTCCTACAGAAGCGATCCGACGATAACACCGACTGCGAAGGCGCCGGTGCCCTTCAGTGCCAAGAGAACATACATCTCTCGTTGTCCCTTTAATAATAAAAGGTCCTTGCCTAAAGCTAGGCTATCCAATAATAACTGTTTCATTTTAAATGATTCCTTTATACTGACATTGCTAGTGTCAACAATAAATAGTTGTCTGGAGTGATAAGGGTCGCATTTTCCAGGCATTTCTGAAATTGTTCCTTTTTCATTGAGCCAACGTCCTCGTTGTCACCGATGTCAACCTTCCAAACTTCGATATCAAAATTCAATAAAGTCTTTATAATCTCAAGCTCTTTCTTTGTGGCGTCGGGATCGAGTGCAACATACACCCCTGCATCCTCTTTAACGATCTTGCGAAGCAACACAGAGTTTTGATTTAGGGTAGAGCCGAGAATAGGGACCGCATTACGACCTGCATTAATCGCATCAAATATCCCTTCGACCAGGATAATGTCCGAACTCCAATCCACAAACAAATCGTTGAATATAATATTACGGCTTGCCGGAGGGTTCTTATACTTAGGATAATAGGATCTATCATAAGACCGCGACACAAAATAGCTCAAGTCTCCTTCGTCATCAAACGATGGAATTATGATTCTACCTTCGTATTCTCCCTTGCTGCAATAGCCCATCTTCCACCAAACAATGTCTTGCTTGGTGATACCACGCTGTCGTAGATAGTTCATTGCGGCGAATCCGGTAGGTGGCATGTCTCTATTTGCCAAAGAGATAAACCCTTCGGGCATCTCAAGTATCTGTTTTTCTTCTATTTTCTCGGCGAATAAATCTTCGAGTTGATCAAAATCAATCTCGGAAGTGAGATCAAGCCATTGCGACTTGTCGTGGTTCGTGCCAAAACGGCGAACGACACGATAGATGTTCTTGCCTCTGGTGTCACACACCCAGCACTTATAATAGCCTTTGTCTAGATTTACCGAGAACTTGCGTTTATGATGATCGCAGTAAGGGCACTTGAATAAATGCTCATTGTTGGTCCGGTAGCCGGTGCCCAACACATTAGTCAGTATCTTTAGTTTCTTCTCTTTCACGGATCCAACCTGCCTTTGCGATTACATAGCTGTCCGACCGGTCAGCATAACCAGCCTTGGGATTTCCATGTCTAGTGTATTGTACCTCAAAGCCAGGCACGTTGTCAACAACAAACTGCAAAGAAACCTTTTTTGCTTTCTGTCCCTTGGGGATTTTAATACCGCATAGCTTGCGAGCAGATGTAGCGGCGAGGTACTTGGGCTCCTTGTAAAAGAAATTATAACACAACCACGAAACAATGCCATTTATTTTTGACAAAAGCGATAAGGTCTGCGCAGAGGAAAACCCAGAGCGAAAGGACTGGAGTGATTGCTCAATGTACACCTGTTCTATGCTATAGGCGTCGTCTAATGATTCCAGACGATCACATACAATTTCTATTTTTTTGAAAAAGTTCTTCTCCTTGCGGAGATCAATATGGTCGCAAACTAGTATATTGCCGTCATCGCCTAATATAGTATAACCAGTTATGCTGGTGGAGATATCCAGCCCTAAAATCATCAAATATCCAGTTCTATCTTAAACGTAAAGTCTCTTTGGGCCGTCTTCTTAATAGGGGTGGCTGGCTTAGCTAAGGCGATTAAGTTCATATCTTTGTCGTAAATACCAATCTTCGAAATATAAGTTGTTCTCTCGAAAGATCCAGTAGGTGTATTATAATCCGATTTCACAATATTTTTAATCCCCACATTTTGGTTTTGTATGTATGCTTGATTATTAGCCGGCGCTATAGCTCCCGTATAGTATGTTGTAAACGTCGGATTGCTAGACTGATTCATCTCGCCCTTCGGAGCAGTTGCGAACATAGTTATTGCCTGGGTCTTGTTGGTGCCGCTCATCTCTAGCAAGAATGAAGATGACAAAGCTGGTCGTGGGGTAGCCGAGGGACCCACGTTGACTAGTGGCTGTGCAAAATTAACCCAGCTGGGAAAGTTGTCTGTGGTGCCATAATTTTCACTGTGATCGCCGCTGGTAAGATCCCATGAACCCGTGAGTACCAGGAATCCCTCATTATACAAAACAACCCCCGCGTCGCTTCCTGATCCCGCAGCCGTCGAGGGTTCCGTCTGATAGAGTACCCCGTCTCTATTAATATCCCTTAGGCGGCCAACCAAAGAGCCTGCAACATAAAAACTTAAATTAACCGAGCCGGGCTTAATTTGAGAGCCATAAAATATTGTAGGTACGTTAATCAACCCGACCTGAACATCATCCAGGGACCGACTGAGAGCGGGAGGCGCTACCACAGCATCGTAGGTATAGAAAGGACTGACGTAAGTATAGTGATTTAAAGTGTTTTTGAGCGCGTACAAGTGCGACACAGATCCATAAGAATCGATAGTTAAGCCATTGTTTTCGTCGCCCGAGATTTCCGAAGCCTGCTGACGATAATCCGTTGCGCTATAATATTCTTTAGTTATAGATGCGGTAAAAGGATAGCTGCCAGTGAAGACCTCCCCGACAGCGCCGGCGTTAAAAGCAGTAGAAGATACCGAACTAAATCCGATACGGGTGCTATCTTTTACCATGAATTGGTAGATCAATCCAGTATTTTTTATAGAAGTAACTGCGTCGACGCCATCGGGATCCGAGGCAAGAACTTGAGGTTGGTTCTCAAACGTATCATCCCATCGTCGGGCTGAGCTGGGATCCGGGTTTCCTGTACTACTGGAGGCTATATAGCCGAAGTCGCCTTCCGCGCGGTTTACATTCAGTTCAAATAAGTTTACACTGCCGCCCTTAGTGTGACGAATATCTTCTGGGATTGTGCCACCGCCCGGGCCGCGGTCAGTGGCGGGTGCCGTCTCAGTACCAGGAATTGTAGGGGTATTATTATAAAAAGCATCCCCACCGTAAATAAAATATTTAACGGAGGGATAAGACTTTATTGTGTTGATGTATACATCGTTATGTTTAAACTTATAAATCGGCATCTCAAATCCCTACTATTATAAATAGTTTGGTGTATTTTTTAACGAAAGCCGAAGTTAATAGTCCAAACGCACCCTGAGTGTGAACTCATTGGACGGGTCTTTCTTAAGCGGCTCCGATAACTTAGCAACCGCCAAAAGTTCATTATCAGCAGAGTAAAGACCAACGGTTGTTGCGAAACTCACAGGAGAATCAGTTGCGTTATTCTTAACAGTAATCTTACTAGAACTCAAGTAAGTAGGATTGGCAGAATAATTGAAGTCGTTATGACTCGCGCGACAGAAATAAATCGTCGAATTCAATTCCGTAGTATTGTTAAACGACAGATTGTAGAGACGATGCCTGAACTCAGTGCATGAACTAGAGATTGCAGAGCCTGTCAGCACAGCAGAAACATTCTCATGCGTTTCATTCATAGAGGCAGATTGTTCCAAGAGACCGACTCCCTGTCCAAGGCGGTGGGTGGACTGTCCACTGAACACCGAAGAGGATACAACTGCAATTCCAGCTTGATAGAAGAGAAGTCCCGCAGGCCGATTGTCTACTGACATTGGAGTGCCAGCGCTATCAGCAGCAAACAGAATTCCATATTCGCCGGCAGGAGAATTAACCTTGTAGCCGGTAGAACCACTAGCATCCGTTAGCTTAATTCGCTCGGTGAATGGAGTGATATAGTTCTGAGCCACTCCCAATTCAAGAGTGAAGCTGCCCTTCTTGATCTCATCCTTAGATAAAAGACGCGTGAAGTTAATAATATAGGCTTCGTTAATCTTTGTTCCACCAGAGAGATCGCCATCTTCATCAAAACGACGCACGTTGCCGCTTTCATCAAAGCCAGCAAGAACTTGTGCCATTTCATTGTAAATGTTTATCTTCTTGGCGTTTTGGTCAGAAGCAGCGCCGGAGAGTCCGGACACGCTTGAATAACCACAGGTTAAATCCACAATATGATTTGCAGATGAGCTTAAATACGGATAGTCATAAACTGACTGAAACATTCCGTGAGAATAGTTTTTGATATTGTTGTCGGCGTAAGTTCCTGAGACGATGGTTCCCGTGATTGGGATTGCTTCGTGTAGCAGATTTCTAGTAGATACTATATCTTTTGGTTCGATTGTTTTAAATGAAGAAGCCATTACTTAATTCCTTATGTTAACTTAACAAACCGCACTGGAATGTCTATGCTGTACCCTGTACTAACTCCAGAAACACGAATGTTTGTATCAATAAACTTATACGCATTAGTTGCTGGAACGAGGTCTTGTCCTGAAGTAGCCGAGTTTGCGATCGTTGCAGAGCCCACAGTTCCCAGCTGATCAAAGAGATATTGACTATTTCTAAGTTCAAGGCTAGCACCAATACGGAAACTCATCTTTGTTCCCCGAGGTCCAAGAATGCTCGAAGCTTCGGTTGCCCCAAGATTATTCACATAACCGCGACCGGAATTACCACCCACAAAATAATAGTTAGCAATTCCATCATCATCCAAAAAGGCAAAGCTAGCAGGGGAAAGTTGAGTGTTAGACGCCGCGTTAGTGTTTGTTACTGCGCCGGCATTATCAGCGGATGGGAAAATCTGACCCAATCGATTATCGATCTGAACGATATATTGGGTCTCTACGAGCTGATCGTTGAGAGGGTCTTCCTTGGGAAGTTCATTGGTGTTGAGTCCTTGCTGCACTTCAATGCGCGCAGGATCATCACTGGGACGATAGCCGTTCAATAGACCGGCACCCAAGAAGTCGCCAAAGCCAGTTTCAACTGTACTCTTATCGACCGGGATAACGAAAAATCCATCGCTATTCTGTGCAGAGCCCAGTCCCGATTGAGTAAAAAGCTTAATAACCGGCAAATACAGAAGATCGTTTTGATTAACCGTAAGAAGTCGAGACTTCATGCTCGACATATTATTAGTAAACGCCTCCAACACCGGTGTTTGCAGTATTGTCAAATCGTAGTAGGCGGACCCATTTGTATTGTTTTTGTCATAAAGACCATAATCGATTTCATCATCGCCCAATGCAAACTTGGATACTTTAAAGCTGCCGTCACCTTTGGCCAGTCTCATCCGACCTGTGTCTGTTAAAACGGCGTCCAATATGATGTCGCCTGAGTTATCTAAGAATCCCATTTTTTGTTAACCTCTCCTTATAAATAGTAAATAAATAAGTATTATTCCTATGGAATAACAACTCCTGTGTTTTTGAATGTTAAGTTCAAATCAATTTTTCTGCCAGTTTTCTTGCTCGTTATTCTGACTTTGAATTTTTTGTTCCATATAGATGATACACTGTTGACTTCAGAAGTTCCCAAGATGTTGCTCGTGGGGACCTCATTAAGAGCCACAGGGGACGGTGGATTTGCAGCATTATAATATCTTTGCATGTTGCGCGGCTCGATCGCCAGTATCTTACGTCCCGTTTTTTTATAGTTTAGCACCTGCGGCTCAAAATTTACAACTTTATGTCGCATATACATCTGACCCTTGTTATCCACCATCTCTATTTCAAAAATATAGGTAGGGTTAGAAATGTTCTCGTGAGTGTCTATAGATCGCGCGCAATACCAATATTTTCTATTGGGTTGAATATTATCAACAAATGCCGGGGCTGTGGAAAACTTATCCGGGGCGAGTTCGGCTTGAATGGGTCCGGCTGTTAAATTTTTGCCGCGAAAATCATCATAACTCGTAGGCTTCTGATCAATCCGAAATAGCTCGTATTTTCTTACGGGATCATCATTGCGATACTCTAATTTAGGTCGCGTAAGCTCTCCAACATCTGGCGTTAATACTTGTTCCTCTGTAACTGTTATACCCTTTTGAGCATAATATTCATCAGCTATAAAGGACGCATCGCTATTCTTTAAGATAACAGGGCGCGCCATTATCTCACCCATATTAGAACCAAACAATACCATTATTTTATTGTTTACACCGACGTAAGGTACAAATACCACATCTGGGGGGACCGGGGGGCGGTCCATGATCATTACTGTCTGGTTACAATAGGGGACGGATAATACAACCGGTGCTGATTCGTTAATAACGGAGAACTCTGCGATGGGCCATTGAGTCTGACCTGGAGATGGGGTGTCGATATCAGTTCCTCGATACACGGCGCCATGGAGTCCACTCCCAAATAATATATCGAAGCCAGGGTCGTCTGCGGTAAATGGTAATTTCAAAATCTCATATTTTAATACAATCCTCCGATTACCACGATCGGTGTTGTCGTCGAGGACAGTGTCTTTTGTTTTTACCGCTTTTACCCGAATCTGGTATGTATTGGGTGTACGACCATCTTCAAGAGCCTCGTCGAAGGCAGCCTGAATTTGCTGGACTAAATCAACCGGCGAGTACGTTGCGCCGGTCTGGGTAAGGTTCTCCCAATCGACCTGAAATCCAGCTGGGTAAGCTCTGTTGGCGATGCCCACACGCAGCGAATCAACCTCCTGTCGACTGCCGCCAAAAGGACCGACACTAAACTCATTTTGGGTATCTAACTCTTTAATATCCAAATACCAATAATT
>Ga0233437_1005238_pt1 | contig 14289 bp, 14 predicted proteins | sample SI_122_August201_FD_182714 | JGI IMG/M metagenome (GOLD analysis project Ga0233437, IMG submission 182714) | Seawater microbial communities from Saanich Inlet, British Columbia, Canada - SI_122_August2016_200_MG | ecosystem: Environmental > Aquatic > Marine > Inlet | place: Canada: British... | reverse complement strand
CCTGGAGCTAGATGACTTCGTAATCTGGCATGACAAGGTTGAGGATATGAACGAGTGGCTAGACGATAAAGACTATCTGTTCCTCGCCAGCACCAAGGAAGCCTTCTCATATGCTACGGCTGAGGCGATGGCTAAGGGGATAAAACCAGTCCTAGGGAACTGGCAGTCAGCCAAGGAAGTCTGGGGACCATATGCTAACGAAACCTACCTAGATATGTTCTACGAGTTCTTAGACCCCGATTATTCACCGCATAATTACCGCAAATATGTGGAAGACAGGTATGACCAAGAACGCTATTTTAATGAACTAGATGCCTTTATGGGCATAGAAGGATAACATGAGTGACTGGAGACAACCAAACAAAGTAACCCCACCCCCAGCAGGAGCTACACCACTAGCCCCTAAGTCTATTAGAGAAGTAGAGGAAGCTGAGGTAATTACCGCAGAATCACCGCAAAGTCCCGATGACGGGAAATTCAAAGGACTCCCAGTAAGAGTAGCTGGAGACAAAATCTGGCTTCTTAAAGAAGGAAGGCGACACTGGATAACCAGTAAGGAAGTCTTTGAGAAACTAGGGTTCAAGTTCGGAGATGAGAGAGAGACTGACTTTACTACCCTTATGGCACTTCCAGAAGCGGAGCCACTCAGGTGACTCCTAAAGTCACGTACATCATCACCCCGATAGCAGACTGCTATGTAGCCAGGTTCGTCTATACCCTCTATAAGTACTCAGAGCCAGACTCATTCCGTCTTATTATCATAGACCAGTGTGAAAATCAGTTCCGCAAAGAGGTGATGGACTACGTCCTGCCCCTGACTCATCTGTATATACATCCCTATCGAAACCTAGGATATGCGAAAGCCATGTCAGAAGGAGCCTTGCATGCTCTCCACTGGGGTACTCCGCTTATTTGTTTTGCTAACGATGATATAGAAATAATTGATAGTAGGTGGATGGATGGTATCTATAAAACATTTGAAATGGACGAAAAAATAATGGGGGTGATTCCCATGAGTCCAAGGGTAGCTGGTTTCGGCTACGGAGTGACTTATAATCCAGAGGTCCTACCATACAAGACTGAATATACCAAAGAGGAATATGATTATCTCTTAAAAGGAGACTTCTCTGATACCAAGGGTCTTCCCCCTACAATGCCAACTAATCAGGCGAACAGCCTTGTTGATGGAGGAGCCTTTATTATGCCCTATTTTAAGAGGGAATTATTGGAGGAGGTTGGACTGCTAGATGAAAGATACTTCCCTGGTAGTGGAGAAGATTATGACATGCTTGCCAGAACTTACCAAAAAGGTTATCGAATTGTCTCAACTTCCCAGTCCTGGGTATATCATCTTTGGGGAAAGAGTAAAGACTTATTCGCATCTGGAGAGCTGGAGAGAAAGTATTATAAGAATAGACCATACTGGAACAATGAGGGGGAAATCTGGCCCGAAGGCTTTGACATTTGGGGTCGTGATAAAGAGGGTAATCAGTACCCAAGAGTACCAGAAGTCTTCGTCGATGACATAGCTTATTGATTCTCCCGCCTTAATCAAGTCTAGTCTCTTTTAATCTTTAACCCATTCCTGGTAAACTGGAGGTATGACCTTCAAACGCAAATCACCAGGACAGATAAAAACAGATACTTATGCTGGTAGGGGGAGAAAATGAGTTGGAATAGATATAGCTGTGATTTTGAGCTTAGCAATTCTTCATATGCTTATATTGCAGATAATGCAGCACTGAGCATTACGGGAGATATTTCAGGAGAAGCGTGGATTAAGCTAGAACAATTACCATCTACCGTTGGTGATGAGATGCAGATATTCACAAAGTTTAATACAACATCCGACCAGAGGTCTTACCTATTCCAAGTAGACAATACAGACACATTAAGATTTCAAGCATCTGATGATGGAACTGTAGATGATACCCACTTCGTTATCTGGGAGAGTGACAACATAACCTTTACAGCAGCAGATGTAGGTGTGTGGAGGCACGTTGCGTTTTCATTCGACATCTCAACTGAGACAGTTCTATTTTACAAAGATGGAGTTGAAGATACTGGAAGTGCTGTATTTCAAACTACTATCGGTGCAACTATGTATGATGGTTCTTCTGATTTTATAATTGGATGTAGAGAGACTACGGGCACAGGGTCAGAGTTCTTTGATGGAAAGATGTCTAATGTTAGGATATGGAGCGACATTCGTACGGAAGCAGAAATCCAAGACAACATGTACCTCACCCTCACAGGTACATCTAACAACCTAGTAGGCTCTTGGTTCTCCACAGCTAACAACTATGAAGATTTAGCAGGAACTAACGACCTCACCGCCTCAGGCTCTCCCGTATTCTCAACAAACGTACCCTGGACAGGAGCTAATGAAACTGACTGGACACAGTACGCTATAGAAACAGACAACACCAAAGTATCAGGTAGTGCAGACCACACAGATATTCCCCTACTCCTATCAGACGCTAACTTGAGTAGTGCGGTGTATGCTGGGTTGAATCAGGCAACTGGTGGAACTATTACATTTGATGGGAAATATACTGTTCACAAGTTTACCTCAGATGGAACATTTACTGTGTCTGGAGGATTAGATGTCGAATATTTAGTTGTTGCGGGTGGTGGAGCAGGAAACTTTGGTGGTGGTGGAGCAGGGGGAATGAGAACTGGAGAACTAACGCTATCATCTGGTGCAAAAACCGTTACTATAGGTGCTGGAGGAAATCAGGCAACATCTTCTAATGGTGATAATAGTGTTTTCGATAGTATTACATCTACTGGCGGCGGTGCTGGAGCTGGAGGAACTGGAATAGGCGCTACTGGTGGTAGCGGCGGTGGTTCAGCAAATAATGGCGGAGCTGGAGGCCTTGGAACTGCTGGACAAGGTAACAATGGCGGGTCGGGTGATTGGGGAAATCCATATACAGGTGGTGGTGGTGGAGGAGCAGGTGCGGTTGGTCAAAACGGGTCAACATCATCAAATAATGGAGGTGATGGTGGGGCGGGAGCCGCAAGCTCAATATCTGGGAGCTCTGTTTATTATGCTGGAGGCGGAGGTGGAACAGCATCTGGAGAAACTGGTGGTACATCTGGTGGAATAGGTGGTGGCGGAGCTGGTGACTCTGGAGCAACTGCTGGAAGTGGAACTGCTAACACAGGTGGTGGAGGTGGAGGAAATGATGGTGCTGGCGACCCAGGGTCTGGTGGTTCTGGAATTGTAATTGTTAGATATTTAACAGGCTCAGACCTCCGCCTAACCACAGACTCCGCAGGTGAGGTAGAAGTACCATTCGAGATAGTAGCCCTAGACACCTCAGCAGAAACAGCAGAAATCCATCTCAAATACCCCACCCTAGAATACGATGCAGACTCACCACTATACATCTGGTATGGAAACGCTAACGCTATAGCCTATGACGCTAACGCTCCTTTTGGGAGTCAGGCGGTGTGGAGTGATTATAAGGCGGTATATCATATGCAGTCTCTAACAGCAGACAGTACAGCTAACGCCAAGACTTTAACTCAAAACGGAACAATTACAACTGCAACAGCTCAAATAGGGACTGGAGCTTCCGCAACATACACAGATAGTACAACATACCTAATCAATACAAACATAGGCTCTGCTGGAGCTGGTGATTTTACTGTTAGTGCCTGGTTTAAGAAAACTTCTGCTCCAACCAATGATTTTTCTCCTACTGTATTAAGCTGGGCGACAAGTACTGGGAGTGAATCAATCTACCTAGTTTCTACAAAAACATCTGGCTATCTTGCTGGAAAGATTTATTTGTCTGGAGCAGATGTAATAACTTCTACAACAAATATAAGTGATAATACTTGGAAATATATAACATTTACTAGAACTGGAACCACCACCCAGATAACCATAGACGGTGTGTCTGGGGCGACTGGAACCTCTAGTAAAAGTGTGACTGGAACAGAGGTTCATATAGGAAACAATGGAGTTGCTTCTGGGTATGATGCAATAGGGTCAGCAATAGTTGATGAGGCAAGATACTCTACAACCTATAGAAACGCCGACTGGCTCACCACAGAATACAACAACCAAAACTCACCTAGTACGTTCTGGAGTGAGGTAGTACTCACCACTACATCAACCACCTCATCATCCTCGTCCTCATCTACCTCCACAACGTCATCCTCTTCTTCCACTTCAACTACATCTAGCTCCTCATCAAGTACTAGTACAACCTCTTCCTCAACCAGTACCACGTCATCATCAAGTAGCAGTTCTACAAGCACCACTAGCTCAAGCTCCTCTACCTCAACTACTAGTAGCTCTTCGTCTACCTCAACAACCTCGTCTTCTAGTTCAACAAGCACCACCTCCTCCTCAACAAGTACAACTAGTAGCTCTACGTCAACGACATCCTCAAGTAGTAGTACTTCGACCACCACCACATCCAGCTCATCCACTAGCACTACATCAAGCTCTTCAAGCACAAGTACTACCAGCTCAAGCTCCTCAACCTCAACGACCTCAAGTAGTTCTAGCACTAGTACCACCTCAAGTTCTTCATCCACTTCTACTACAAGTAGTTCCAGTTCAACGTCAACAACATCTAGCAGTAGCTCTACCAGCACTACTTCGTCTTCTTCTACCTCAACTACGTCTAGCAGTTCGTCAACTAGTACTACCAGCTCTTCAAGTAGTAGCAGCACATCAACTACAACAACCCTCCCGTGGGATGTTTATACTTATTGGTTTAATGCCTCTGATGCAGGACCAACAGATGTTAATGGAGATTGGACAGATGATGCAAATGCTTTTGATGGGAATGTAAATACAAGTGCTGGTGTTACTGCTACTGGGTCAAACCTTAATGGGACTGGAACAAATTCTAAAACATCTGGAACTAGCATCACCCAGGTTCGAGCCAGGATGCTTACTAGGGAGACTGGATTTACAGCTCAATGGTCAGACTATATCACCGTTACTCCTCCGACTGGTGGGTGGACATGGCAAAAGGCAAACGACCTTGAATGTAGACTGAGACTGTATGCAATTGCTTTTACCTCTGCTATTGCAGACATATATCATTCTGGTGAAAGTATTGGTCAAATATCAAAAGATGGTTATGACAATGGATTTCAGATAAATTTTCATAGAATAGAAATAGAAATATCTGCCCTTGCATCTGGAACAACAACCTCAACCACAACTACTAGCTCTAGTTCAACGAGTACAACTAGTAGCAGTTCGTCAACCAGCACAACATCATCGTCATCCAGTACTTCTACTACAAGTAGTTCTAGCTCTTCGTCCAGCTCAACGAGCACCACCTCAAGTAGTAGTAGCTCCACCTCAACAACCTCATCTAGCTCGTCTTCTAGTACCTCTACTACTAGCTCAAGTAGCTCCTCGTCGTCATCTACCTCAACCACGTCTAGTTCCTCATCCTCTACAAGTACCACCAGCAGTTCTTCTTCATCATCCACCTCTACTACCGTTACCATCCCCCTCGGATTCCAGATTAAAGAAGATAATATGGGAATGGAGGTAAGCTAATGGCAATAGAAATTAGAAGACCAACTGGGGCTGGAAATGATACAGAGCTTTCGTATACTGGAGATACTGCTAATTATTTATGTGTTGATGAGGCGGTGGCTGATGATGATACCACTAAGGTCTATATCGCTGATGATGCTAATTATTTTGATGATTATACGATTGATTCAACTTCTATTGCCGCAGGCTCAACAATAAATTCAGTTACAGTATATGCAAGAATAAAAACTGAAACAATAACTGAGGGAACCAATAATATAAATTTATTGGTAAGTAGCACTCTTTATCAGAGCGATGACTTAATTGGAAGCAATGAACCATATACCAATCTCTCTAATGTGTGGAATGAAAATCCAGATACTTCTTCTGCCTGGACTGTTAGTAGTATTGATACATTTAATATTGGAGTCTCTTTATCATATGCTCATTGTACTCAGGTTTGGGTTTCAGTTGATTATACAGAGCCAACCACAACATCTACGACATCATCTAGTTCTAGTAGTACTTCTTCTACCACCTCTAGCAGTAGCTCAAGCAGTAGCTCTACATCAACTTCCTCTACGAGTATTTCTACCAGCTCCACCTCAACGACCTCTAGCTCGTCAAGCACAACCACAACATCAAGTTCAAGTTCAAGCACCAGCACTACATCATCGTCTTCCTCTACCACTACCACATCATCCTCTTCTACTTCCACCACCCTCCAGGAATACTCTCTCGAGAAGAAACAAATATATATTATTGACGACCCAGTCCCCCAAGGGAGTGCAAGTTATATTTGAAAGGAGTAGCTAACTCAGCTACAATAACTATATGGCATCATATCCAGCAGCAGCTCCATCATTCAGTAACCCAGTAGCAGGTGACTATCAGAACAGCCCAGCTCATGCCACCCAACATTCTAGTAATAACGATGAAACAGTAGCTATTGCGGCTAAGGTGGGAACAGGAGCATCAACCCCAGTAGTCAATCAATATCTAAAGGGCTCTGGAACTGGCACGAGTGCCTGGACTACTATCCCAGCTCAAAACGCCTGGGTAACAGAGACTGACGGGGCAACTGTTACGTTTGACCTCTCAGCGGGGCCGAAACAATTAGTGGTACTCGAGGGGAATAGGACTCTAGCCCTCTCTAACGTCTTAACTGGTCATTCATTTGTACTTAAACTTACTCAAGACGGGACTGGTTCTCGTACTGTGACCTGGTTTGCGACTATATCCTGGCCAGGAGGAGTAACCCCTACTCTAACCACAACTGCCTCTAAGTCAGATGTGTTCGGATTCATTCAAACTGGTTCAAATACATACGACGGATTTATAGTTGGTATGTCATTGTGATATACTTGATTAGTGGCAAACAAAACTAATCATATAAGAACTGGAAAAAAAGTCCCCTGTAAAATATGTGGAGAGATGGTTTATCGTAAAGGCTATCTCTTAAAGAAGTTTGATAAGTTTTATTGTTCCAAGGAATGTAAGGGAAAAGATACATATATCTCTCAAAAGGGGATTCCTCGCCCATGGCTAGAGGGAGAGAACAATCCTGCCTGGAAGGGTGATGATGTAGGTTATTTTGCACTACATGAATGGGTTAAAAGAACTCTTGGAACTCCTCAAAAATGTGAGCATTGTGAAACAGTTTCGGCAAAGAGGTTTGAATGGGCAAATATAAGCAGAAAATACAAAAGAGACGTTAAAGACTGGAAAAGATTATGTTCAAAATGTCATGCAAAATATGATGAGCGTGGTAAAAAAATGAAAAAGACCAGGAAAGAGAGATTTTGGAGTACTAACAATAGAAAGATGGCCCCATCTCTAGTAGAATGAAGACATGATAATAGATATATACCTGTAAGGAGTTAATATGGCACTCAACTCCTGGCAAAAGATAGACAGAGTCCTACCTGGACAACCTTTCGGAGATGGAAAAGACGGAGCTTACTCTACTGCATCTATACCAGTTTTTGTTAAACTATCCTGCTCTGGAACCGCAGCCTCCTCTACTTTAACTGCTTCTTCTACTACATTTGAGAACGGAGATGTAATAAAAATTCATCAAACTGGTGGGACTGGAGCTGGACAGTGGGAAATAAACAGAGTAGCTAGTGGTGGTGGAACAACCACACTCACCCTAAGCTCTCCACTAAAATATACCTATACAGATAGTGGTTCTAGCCAGGCTCAGGCGGTAGAAGTATTTAGATATACAACCGTTACAGTCCCTTCTGGAACTTGGACTATTCCTGCATGGGATGGTAATGTTGGAGGATTGTTCTCATTTGCTGCAAAAACATCTACAACTATTACTGGAACAATTATGGCTTCATCTAAGGGTGGTAGGGCTGGACAAAGCGGAGCACAAGATGGAACTCCACCAATGTATTCTGGAGAGGGCTCTAATGGATGGAGAACTGGAACTTCTAACACAAGTGAATATTATGGCGGAGGTGGAACGGGAAGCGACTATCAAGCTGGTCTTGGTGGGGGTGGAGCAAATGGAACAAATGGCGGAACACCAACTGACGCTGGACAGGGAAACCCTGGAGTAGCATATGGAAACGCTGGGCTAACATCAATGTTGTTTGGGGCAAGTGGGGGTGGTTGTACTGCTGGAGGAGATAGTTCTGGAGGAACTGGTGGAGCTGGGGGAGGAATGATTACTATTTATACCAGGGAAATAACTATAACTGGTTCAATAATATCTGCTGGTGCTTCTGGCGTAAACATAAGCGGGGGTCCTGGAGGCGGGGGAGCTGGAGGCTCTATTCTTATAGAGGCTGGAACTGCCACTCTTGGGGCTGGAAAGATTACTGCGTCTGGTGGAGCTAGAACTAAGAATGATTATACTGACTACAGTGGGGCGGGCGGTTCTGGAAGAATTCATTTAGATTATTTCTCTTCATATACTGGAACAACGACCCCAACCATTGATGTCTCTCAGGATAGTAGTCTTGTAGAGACTGGCGGAGCGTTTATCTTTAATCTAATTTGAAAACACATCCCAAGTAAGCGATAATAGAGTTAATATGAAACAATGCTCCATTTGCTTAGTTGGCAAAAACCCATCTGAATATTATAAAGACAAAAGGACTTGTGATGGTTTGTACTCTTGTTGTAAAAAATGTCATAAGGTGGAGTATACAATCCCATATTTTGAAAAACATCCAGGGGTTAAAAGAAAATATGCTAAAGAGTGGATGAAAAAGAATAGAAGGAATAACCAGATATTCAAAGTTAATACAGATTTGTCTGCGGCAATTTCAAATACTCTCAGCGGCTCTAGAATAAAGAAATGGTGGGAACCAGTAGTGGGATATTCTCGCAAAAAACTCCTTTCTCACTTAGAACAACAGTTTAATGAAAATATGTCATGGGGTAATTATGGTAAATATTGGTCACTAGACCACATTAAGCCCAAAAAAGCCTTTAACATTAAAGAGGTTGGAGATAAAGAGTTTGAAATGTGTTGGAATATAGAAAACTTACGACCATTAGAGATTGAAAAAAACGCTAATCGAAAATACGGAGAAAGAGTATGAGACAATTTACTTGTGACAACTGTGGAGATGTGTTCCCCCAAGATATTGAGGTGGTTAAACATAAGGATGAACATGGAGTCTGGCATACCTATGATTTCTGTGCTCCCTGTAACAACATTTTGAATAAAGAGAAAGAAGGAAGAACGTTCCTTAAGAAAGTAAAGAAGGGCAAGAAATAATGTCGACAGTTTCTATCAAAAATCCAGAGGTGAGCCAGAACGTAGTAACTACGCTATCTCAAGACTATTCATCTGGTACAACTCTTACGGTTGATTCTTCGACTGCTTTTGCTGATACACAATACGTTCTAGTAGGGGAACTGGGTGGAGAGAAGAGTGAGGTTACTAACCTTACGGCCACCCCACCAACTGACCTGACAATGACCGTTACGGCTCTTAACTTCGCCCATCCCAAAGGAACTCCAGTCTATTACATCAAGTGGGATAAGTATGCCCTCCAATACAGAACAACTGACGCTGGAAGCTGGGTAACATACGCCTCAATGCCCTCTGCCCTTAACTACGACGCCCTCTCAACTGAGTATAGAGACTCGGCTGCAACCACAACCTACTCCTGGCGATACAGATACTACTCGAGTGAGGATGGTGTCTACTCGGGGTACTCAGATACCATTTCTGCCGCAGGGTGGGGTAAGGACGCTGTTGGGTTCATGGTCAGACAAATCAGAAAGATAGTCAACGACCCTGAAAGTAAAACCGTTTCTGACACTGAGATTATTAGATTCTTAAACTCAGCCCAAGATACTATCTATACCCTGTACGACAGATGGTGGTTCCTCTATAAAGAGGGGACTGTGATTGACACTGTCGCCTCGACTAAGTCGTACGACATCCCTTCTGACTTCGGGAGGATGGATACTGTTCTATTTAGATATGTCTCTGGAAGTACTGACCAAACATACAACCTCAAGTACCTCACAAGAGTAGAGTGGGACTACAAGAATCAGGACAACAACTTCTCAGACTCAGATGCAATCAGCCACTATGCTATCTTCCCAGGAGATTCTAGCAACACCACTGGATACCTGAAGGTCTGTTCTGAGGGAGGAGAGGCACCTGAAACCGCAGGGCTAGACATCACACCAAGATATTACAAGATAATGACTGACCTAGACTCATTCGGAGACACGACTGAAGTCCCCCTCCCCACAATCTTAGAGAACTACGCCCTTGCCCAAATCTTTAAGATAAGGAAAGAGGAAGAGAAGGCTAGTTATTATGACAAATTATTCAGAGAGCAGATAGAACTACTGAAACTCATGCAAAGAAAGCAGGTTACTCAGAACAGGGTACTATTAAAATATAAAGGACGGAACAGTTCTCGTCTCTTTGGCACTAGGAATGTCTCCAGTGATGATAAAGAGACATACTGGTAGCTAAATGGAAAAACACTTAAACGATAAATTCTTTGACTTCTCTGGTGCTGTCAATCAAGCTGTTGGTAGGCTATTAAAGGCGAACAATGAAGTTGACTACCTAGAGAACGGAGAACTGGATAAGGTCGGACCAATCACCAAGGTTAGGGGATACACTCAACGAGGAGATGATGTAAATACTGGGTATAACATTCTAGGAATGGTCTCTGCATACAAGTCAGATGGAACCATGAAACAGATTGTTGTGGCTGATGGAGCGGAAAGTTCCGACGCCTATACATTCAATCCCGTTACTGAAGAGTGGACACCACACATCTTATCTCTCTCTACGGGCTCCAGGGCTGAGTTTGAACTCTTCCTTGATGGATTTTTTATGGTTAATTTTACTGAGGCGACCCGCTACAACGACCTATCTGCCTGGTCTACCTCAGACAATGTGACTAACGCTCCAAAGGCTAAGTACATTCAGCTCTATCTATCAAGACTCTACACTGCATACACCGTGTCTGGTGGCTCTACCTTCCCGTCCCGCGTTATCTACTCTGACCTCCCAACTGGCGACCCACTATCCCTGTCTTGGGATAACTCTACCAACTACTTCGACGTTGACCCTGATAATGGGGATGTCATCAAGGGATTAGCAGAGAACTCGTCCCGTCTTCTTATCTTCAAGGAGAACTCCCTCTATAGGTACGATACAAACACGCTCTACAAGGTCCCAGGAAGCCCAGGGACGGTTGCTAACCGCAGTATTGGCAACGTATTGGGTCAGACGATGTATCTCCACTCTACGGGGCTCTGGGGATATGATGGGACAACCTCTACCCTAAGGTCAAGGAAAATCCAAGAGCTAATTGATGGTATCTCAACCAAGAACTTCGCTAACGCCTGCCATTTCGTGAATGGAGACCACTACTACTTATATGTTGGAGATGTAGAGAACACGTCAACTGGGTTCTCAGTAGACAAGTGTCTGATTGATTACGACGTAGCCAAGAACGCCATCCAATGGCGTAGTCTGGAAAATGATTTCCTCGCCTTCTCTGAATACAGGGATGACCGCTCCAATGTCCTGTATAACTCTACAACTCTCACCTACAACGATGCTAATACGACATACAACGGACTGGTGACATCTGAACAGAGAATGTTCGGAGGCTCGTCTACTGGCGAGGTCTATCAGATGAACGATGGGCAGACTCACGACGGGACAGCGATTGCCTTCTCAATGACATCCAGAGATTATTATCTAAGATACCCATCTCTCTACAAACTACTGAGCAAGATAGTCGTCTATGTTAATCCCGCAGGGAAGGGGATTACACTACAATACAGACTTGACGGGAAGAACTGGAAGACACTCGGAAGAATAGATAAGGAGCAGACGGAGCTAAGATTCCCCTCCGCCTCGAGGTGTCAGAGGGTACAGTTCCGCGTAATAGAAAAGAGTGGAGGTGGGAGGTTCTCATTCGAAGGATTCGACATATACTATGATGTCGAAAATATTACCGAATAATGGAGAGTGAAAGTTATGGACGAATCAACTACAATAGACTGGAAGAGTAGCGGATTCGATGCTAACCTAGCTAGAGAAGCTACTCCCAAGTCAGACTATATCGGAGGAGCTAACTTCGATGTACAACTAGACGAGCTCATGTTTAACCGCATGATTCGCCTAAGAAACCTCGAACAAGCTCCCCAGGGAAATGACCCTGGTAAGATATACTATGACAATATTAACAAAAAGTATAAAATGTGGGTGGGTGGAGGAGCAGGCTGGGTAGACATCCAATACACCAGCACAAGTACCTCAACCACTAGCTCTAGTAGCAGTAGTACCTCTACTACCACTACCAGTAGTAGTTCTAGCAGTAGCTCAACTTCTACTACTAGCTCAAGCACATCAAGTAGTTCGACAAGCACATCATAATATGACAACATACACAGGACAAGAAATAAGAGACCTCGGGTACAATCCAGATACAGTAAGCAGTCAAGATGGTGGAGTCTACAGCCTAGACCAGTTCCAGGGTGGGGGTAGTGCAAATGACTACATGAGTAACTCTATCAATAGTTATATGTCAATGATTGAAGCCCTCCCTAGATACGATGAGACTAATCCTTTTGCTTTTGACGAAGCTCTCGCTAGAGAAGCCTCTACCGCTGAGTATGCTCCGTACTATGCAGAGCTGTTATCAGACTACACATCTGACGTTGAAAAGACTAAGTCAAGAAGTGGGTCTGACCTACAAGACACCTTGAAACAACTACAAGCAGGAAGAGAGTACTACACTGGACAACAGCGAAGAGCCGTAGACAAGGCTATCAAGGGTTCTAACGAAGGATACGCAGGACGAGGACTGTATATGTCGGGAGCCAGGGGGCAGGAAGCAGACCGTCTCGAGGGGGAGTTCCAAAAAGCCTATGGTCCTGAAGGCTACCAGACGGGACGGTACTTAGCTAATGAAAAGAAAGCTCAAACTGGGTACAATAGAGGGATAGAGGACGTTAACACTGCTGCCCAAAGATATGGCAGAGAGAACAAGAGAGCCCAAGATTACGCCATAGAAGGCGGAGTCCTCGATAGAAAGGGTGAGTACATAACGGAATACGAATCAGGTAGGAAAGACTACTACCAAAATCAAATCCCAGGAGGGTACTACACAGGAATATATGGCTGACCTAAACCAATACATTAACGACCCAGCAATCGGACAAGCAAGAGATGCCTATCAGGGGGCGGCAAGTAATGTTGCCTCGATGTCAAGCCAGGTAAATCAACTCCCATACAAGCTAAGGGATGCGATAAATAAAAAGCTAGATAACAACCGTGACTTAATTGAACAGAAGAATAAAGCTAAGGAAGACTATTTCTCTTCTGCCGCAGAGGGAAGAGAGCAGTACCAAGACATTTTCAATCCATTTCAGCGTGAAGCACTCGTAACAAGAGGGAGAAACCAAGCCTACACCCCGTATGCCAACCTCCAGGACATTCTTGCTACTCGACAGGGGGGTATCCAAAACATGATTGGGGCAGCTAGTACCGCAGCTCAAGGAGACTTAAATACCGCAACCAACCAAGCCACCCTACTACAACAGCAGTACACCGACCTATTAAATGAGGCAAGTATGAGAAGTGATAACGCATATAGACAAGCCAGCCTCAATAACAGTGGTAGTAGTGGGGGTGGACTAGACCTCGGTGGGATACTAACCGCATTAACTGGCGGAGAAGAAAGCGGAGGAGAAGAATATCAAAGTCCTCCATATACCCCAGGAAGAGCAGGGATGGAAGTAGAATATCCCCCTGGTTCTGGAGTGGTATGGGAGAGTGACGCACAAGGAGGGTGGTTGTAATGCCTAAGATTAACGGACAATTCATATCAAGAGACCAACTAGGACAACAAGTCCCCGCCCCAACTGGTGGAGTATCTGGAGGTACATCTAATATTGCGGGAGGAGATGCGATAAGACAAATATTTTTTAATCTTGCCAGCGCAGACCCTAAAAATGCCAGTAAGTACTCAACCATTGCAGGACTAGCAGAACCATCACAGCTAGATAAAGAAAGAATCCAAGCTGAGGAGAAAGAAGCTAAGGGACTGAGTCAGACCATGAGAGACATCCAAACCCTAGAAGAAATGTATTTCAAGAATAACCTAGCTAAAGGTAGCGTTTTCGGAATAGGGTCTGAGATTGGTAGATTATTAAATCCTGGTGGAGCTTACGATACATATAAAGACACCCTGGTTTCAATGGGACCAACCTTCGCTCGTAGGAGTGGAGATGTTGGTAACCTCTCTAAGGCAGAG
>Ga0233437_1005237_pt1 | contig 14292 bp, 12 predicted proteins | sample SI_122_August201_FD_182714 | JGI IMG/M metagenome (GOLD analysis project Ga0233437, IMG submission 182714) | Seawater microbial communities from Saanich Inlet, British Columbia, Canada - SI_122_August2016_200_MG | ecosystem: Environmental > Aquatic > Marine > Inlet | place: Canada: British... | reverse complement strand
TTACCTGTCATGCGGCAGGCGCGCATTTTCTCTCTGCGCAGGCGCGTACCGTAATCGACATTGGTGGACAGGACAGCAAGGTCATCCGAATTGACGAGACAGGCGCGGTCCAAAACTTTGTGATGAACGACAAATGCGCTGCCGGAACAGGGCGATTTTTGGAGATGATGGCAAGAGCGCTTGGGCTTACGCTGGAGCAGATTAGCGAGATCGGGCTTGATTGGGAAGAGGACATTACCATTTCCAGCATGTGCACCGTATTCGCCGAGTCAGAGGTGGTTTCGCTTGTTGCGCAAAACAAAGCGCTGGAGGATATTGTGCATGGGCTGAACAGCTCTGTCGCATCCAAAGTGGGCGGGCTGGTGAATCGCGTTTCGCCGCAGGAAGGTTACATAATGACCGGCGGTGTTGCCAAAAATCGCGGCGTTGTGAAAGCGCTGGAGGATAAACTGGAGACGAATCTTTATATCTGCGAGCACGCGCAGCTTTGCGGCGCGATTGGCGCAGCGTTGTTTGCGCTGGAGAGGGCATAAGAAAGCCCCAGACAAGATGTCGCGAGGTGTTCATTTGAAAGAAACGCCCTCTTTGGGGCACATTTTTTAACTAGTTACGGCAAACCACACCAGAACCACGATAAAACTCCGAAAAAATGACAACAAAAAAGGCAGCAGATTTGCTCCGCTGCCCGTTTAACTCAAGTTTAACCCAGTCGCGCTTTGAACTCTTTGATTAGCTCTGGCACGACTTGCAATACATCGCCGACAATACCGAACGTTGCTATCTTAAAGATAGGCGCGTCCGGGTTTTTGTTGATTGCGATGATGGTGTCGGATGACGACATGCCTGCAAGGTGCTGTATTGCACCGGATATACCGCAGGCAAAGTACACTTTGGGTCCAACGGTTTTGCCCGTTTGTCCTACTTGATGGCTGTACGAAATCCATTCTGCGTCAACCGCCGCACGCGAAGATCCAACGGCACCGCCGAGCAGCATAGCAAGCTCGTGAAGAAGCTCAAAGTTCTTCGGGTCACCAAGGCCTCTGCCTCCCGACACTATTATATCAGCTTCGGTCAAGTTAACCGTTTCTGTTAATTCAGAAACGACATCAACAACTTTGACGCTAAGGTTTTGCGGGATTGTTACATCCTCTGCAACGATGTTGCCCGTCCTGGAGAAATCAGGCTCGAGCGGTTTCATGACTTTTGGTCGCACGGTTGACATCTGCGGCCGATGGTTCGGGCAGATGATCGTTGCCATCAGGTTGCCGCCAAAAGCAGGTCGAGTTTGCATAAGTATCTTCTTTTCAGGATCAATCTCCAGCTTGGTGCAGTCCGCAGTCAATCCCGTGTTGATGCGCGAGCTGATTCTCGGTGCGAGCGAACGCCCATAGGTAGAGGCTCCCATCAGCACTATCTCGGGTTTGTGTTTTTGGATAAGCTGCACGAAGACGTCCGCATACGACTCATCGTTAAAAAGCTTAAGCGATTCGTGGTCTACGACGTATACGTTATCAGCACCGCCCGCAACCATCTGCTTAGCAGCGTCACCTACATTTTCTCCTATCAGCACAGCAGATAGTTCTTCGCCAAGCTCGTCAGCAAGCCTTCTGCCCTCGCCGAGTAGCTCGAGCCCAACGCCCGCAAGTATGCCGCCCTTTTGCTCTCCGAATACCCACACGCCTGTGTACGAGTCCAAATCGCTCTTCTCATCCGCATCATCCTTTGTTAAATCAATCGCGTCAAATTTACACGCCGGTACACACAAGCCGCACAGAACACAATTAGGCAGTATCTCTGCCATCTTGTTTTCGACTTTGATTGCATCATACGGGCAGGCCGGAACGCAAAGCTTACACCCGACACATTTATCTTCAATAATTCTTATTTCAGCCATTTATTATATCCTCCACTAATTGCCGGTTTCAAACTGCATCGACATGAGCACGTCCGCAAGCCGTTTTGCCTGCTCGTTTGGTTCGCCCTCGATCATTTCGCTGTTGACGTTGTGCACCGGTACGAACGTTTTGACGACCTGGGTCGGCGATCCATCAAGACCGCAAAGCGCTTTATCAGCGCCGACATCGTCCGCTGTCCATACTTGCACAACCGCTTTTTTGGCGCGCATCATGCCTTTCATGGAGGGCAGCCGCGGTTCGTTGATCTCTTTGACCACAGTGATGACAGCGGGAAGCGTCATTTCGATCACTTCGTACCCGTCGTCGGTCATGCGCTCACAGCGGATATACCCCTCACTGATTTCCTCAATCTTTTTCACGTAAGTGGTGTGCGGGATACCAAGCTTCTCTGCAAGGCTCGGTCCGACTTGCGCCGTGTCCCCGTCCGTTGCTTGTTTGCCGCAGATAATGAGGTCAACGCCGCCAATCTTCTCGATACCCTTAGCCAGAGCGTAGCTGGTCGCGAGCGAATCTGCACCCGCAAACGTCCGATCGCTCAGCAGCACAGCTTCGTCCACTCCAAGCCCGATCGTCTCTTTTAACAAGTCGGCAACAGAGGGAATTCCCATGCTTATCGCCGTTACCTTACCATCCGTCTGCTCCTTTAAACGCACGCCTTCTTCAACGGCATAAGTGTCAAAAGGATTGATAATGGCCTCCATGCCTTCACGGATGATGGTATTGGTTTCCTCGTTCATTTTCACTTCGTTAGTTCCGGGTACTTGCTTTACACATACTACAATGTTCAATTTACTATCTCCTTGTTTTATGTTTCAAACTTTAACGACGGCTCCAATGTTATGAAGCCGTCGTTTATTTGTTATTTTGCCAGCGTCTAGCGATATTTTTTCAGCACTTCAAGTGCGATAATATTGCGCTGTATCTGGTTGGTTCCTTCGTAGATCTGCGTAATCTTCGCGTCACGCATCATTTTCTCGACAGGGAACTCCTTCATGTATCCGTATCCGCCCATGACCTGCACTGCGTCGACTGTGACCTTCATTGCTGTGTCAGACGCCATTACCTTACACATCGCCGACTCTTTGGAGATGCGTTTTGCGCCCGAATCGACGTGTCTGCAAGTCTGGTATACGAGCGCTCTGCTCGCTTCGATTTGTATTGCCATGTCCGCCAACATATGCTGAACTGCCTGGAAGGTGGAAATGGTCGAGCCAAACTGCTCTCTTTCCTTTGAGTACTTTGCTGCCGCGTCAAGCGCGCCCTGCGCTATGCCCAGTGCCTGCGCCGCAACGCCCGGACGTGTCCGGTCGAGCGTCTTCATAGCAACGATAAAGCCCATGCCTTCGTTCGCGAGCAGGTTTTCTTTTGGTATACGGCAATCCTCGAACACGAGCTCGACCGTGGCAGAAGCGCGTATGCCCATTTTGTCTTCTTTTTTGCCGAACGTGAAACCGGGCGTGTCTTTCTCTACGATAAACGCGGAAAAGCCTCTTGGTCCAAGTTCTCTGTCGGTGCACGCAATAACCGAGTAGATATCGGCCTCGCCACCGTTGGTGATCCACATTTTTGTGCCGTTAAGGATGTATTCGTCTCCGTCAAGAACGGCTGTGGTTTCGACACCCGCTGCGTCGCTGCCCGCGTTAGCTTCGGTCAAGCCAAACGCTGCAAGCTTTTTGCCAGATGCGATATCGGGGAGATACTTTTTCTTCTGCTCTTCGTTGCCAAAGAGTATGATCGGGAATGTGCCAAGACCTGTGCCGGCAAACGCCAGCGCTATGCCGCCACACGCACGGCTTAGCTGCTCTACAACCAGCGACATTTCCATGATGCCGCCGCCAAGGCCGCCGTACTGCTCTTCGATATACACACCGCAAAGGTCGCTATCCGCTAATATTTTAATGATGTCGTGAGGGAACGTGCCCTTCTCATCATATTCAATGGCAACCGGCGTTATCTTCTCGTCCGCGATTTTCGCGGCGAGTTCTTGTATCATTTCCTGTTCTTCAGTTAAAAAATAGTTCATGTTTATTTCTCCTTATATTTGATAAAAAATGAGTGCACTTTTTTATTCGTTACTAACAATTTTTCAATTAGAATGAGTATATTATAGTTTGGCGGTTAATGCAACAGTAAAAGGATTACAACGTGTTATCAAATATGTTACTTTTTATGTTTACAAAAAAAGGGGGTTATTCAATTTAGCTTGCATTTTTGAAGTTTTTCCAAAGGAGAAACTCTTTTGCGAACTTTGACGGATTTGGAAACATTGTTAATTACATAGAGTGACAAATCCGCAAATGAACATTAGCAAACACGTGAAACACATTTAATATAATGCGTTAATCATATTATCAATTATTTGTAGTTTACTCTGATGAGCACTAAAATGTATTCATTTAGATTATTACAATCTTTAGTCCACTACGGGAACAATAAAAGAAGTAACATGTAAATTGTCATCAGTTCTAAGCGAATGCATCTTGCCGGCACGCACGATAAAAGCTTTCCCTACGGTCAACTCCACTTGCGAGTCTGACAATACTCCAAAACCGGAGCCTTTGATGCAATAAAATATTTCGTCTTTATCTTTGTGGTCGTGCAGAGGTACCTTCATCTCCGGTGTAATATGATAAACTTTAACTTCAATAGATTCGCTTATGTTTTTTAGCTCCATGGTAAAACTCCTTCGTTTAACTGATTATGATTTATTATATTTTTTGTTATGATAAAAGTCAAATAATAAAAACTCCGCACAGCATCGTCATAACAGATACCGTGCGGAGTTTGTGAGCATATGCCACTCTTTGTTTCGTTGCGCTCTTTCAAAGCAACGCGTCAGCTTAATAGGTCGGTTATTCCTCGATCTTCTTTGCTGCACTTTTCAAAAACAGTGCCGCGATTACATCCAACACACCGCCGATAATCATGAAGATGCCAATCAGAATAATCAGTGTGGCCGGTCCCCATGCGCCAAACAATACAATGAACCCAAGCGCAATTGTAACCAAGGCGGATATAAGTACCACAACCCAGTATTTATTGGCTTGACGCTTCATAGTAATGCCGGCCTGCAGCTTCGTTACACCATTGGCAATAATCGCAAATCCAAGTATGATATACAGAATTGTTGTAATCAATCCGGGTTTTGTGAATATGAAAATTGCTAGTGCAATCAGCAAAAGTCCACCGGCAAGCGACGGTCTTTCCTCTCCGTCATTTTTCTTGACAAAATAGCCAACCACTCTCACAATACCGACGATTGCTGCCGCGATACCCACAATGATGGCGATCGTTGCGAGGGTGATCTCCGGTATGCTGACTAGTATAATTCCGACGATGATAAAGCATAGCCCCAGCAGCAGCGTTTGTTTTCTAAGATCCTTCATTTCCTTAGACATAGTTAATACCTCCAAATTTAATTTATATAACGAAAACGATTCGCTTTCGATTATACCGATACCTATCTTTTACTCTTGCTCCGTCTGCCTATAAAGACAGTTGTTCTGTCAGCAGGCGTCCTGCGACCCACCCGCCGTGGTGGATAAGCGGCTGTTGAAAACAATCAACTCGGCAATGCCACCCACCATAGCAAATGAGCGCTTCTCATTATTTGGTCTGCTCCCTTTTAGCTGCGATACGTTGCGCCGATTGATAAAAACACCGTTTAGCTTTCAGGGGTTTCGCTATTGTCTTCTTGGCTGCCGCTTTCTTGCGCTACAAGCTTTCTTGGGCGTCTAAACAGTGTAATGCCGCCAAACCCGCTTATGATTGCTATATAGAAACCGAAGCTGTACCACCAACCCGTATTCATCGTTTCATAAATCGTAATGTCGCTGTTGAATATTCCAAATACGAGCGATACCGGCGCTATCCATCCGTGCCAAACCCCGGAAAAAAATCCGGCAGGTTTATCCTGCGTGTATGTACCAATGCCCGGCATAATGTTGGGCAGCGTTATTGCCAGCACGATTATCAACACGATAGCTGCAATGGTTACAATTGTTCTTTTCATGATTACTCCTCCGTTGCTTGTCTTCTCGGCGGCAGGTTTTATTCTTTTTCGTTAAACTCTGTTGTAGCCGGCCGTATAACAAATCTTGTTCCGAAATGGTCGTTTCCAATAAATTGGTATGTTGGCATTCTCCATTCGGTTCTTTGCACTCCACCACCATAGTTATAACTTCCGCCTCTTGTTACAATTGAATCATGTGATAACGGAACCGATGGCCCTCCCTTAACTTCGTCGCCCATGAAGTATTGTGTAGGCTCTATTCCTATATCACCAACAAGGCTTAATGGATTTTTAGTAATGCCTTCATCAATAAGGTATTGATGAAAGTCTGTATTATACCAATCCATCGTCCATTCCCAAACATTTCCCGACATGTCGTAAACGCCATATGGGTTTGGTTCATAGCAGCCAACCGGCAGCCTGAAGCCAACATATTCTTCCGGAGTATCAACACCGCTATAGAATAGTGAATTCTGTGCATTGTAGCATCCGTAGTTCAAAACGTCGGCTGCATTAGTACCGTCAACTGTCGCATAATCGTAATCTAAACCGCCTTTAGCAGCTTTTTCCCATTCTGCTTCTGTCGGAACTGACAGTTCGTAGTACTCAGCAAAAGCCATTGCTCCCCACCAATACATATATGCAGCCGGCATTTCTTCCATGCCCGGGTCCGAATAAAAACTGTTTGTTGGTTCGTGATAATTAATCCACGACTGATTATACGGGCTCTCGGGAATCAGCTTTCCACTCACTTCATTCGCATTATGAGATAGCGCGCCCATTTGAACAAGTTTAGTAAATACCATTCCTTCATATGTAGTACCCTCTGCACCATGAATTTCCCATGTAGGAACGGCGCGGTTAAATCTCTTATCTGCGATCATCATGTCGCCCAACACAACATCGATTTGTCCGGCTTCTAAAGCAGAATTCAAATACATCACATATTGTGCAATCGTTAGTTCTGTCTTAGCCATTAAATATGTGTCTAAATAAATCTCGCTGGCCGGACCTTGATCTCCCGGCGGGTCCTTGAATGCTGCAAATTCCTCGTCTGTTCCAAATGTAAATGTCCCTGCTTCAATTTCAACAAATGTCATCATATATTTGGCTTCTTCCCATGATAGCAAACCATCACCATTTACATCCATATCATCGAACATCTTTTGTAAGCCATAATACTCATCTACTGATAAATAATTATCATCATTAATATCCAACAATTCAAAGTCGTCATGTCTGTCATATAATTGTTGTCTATTTTCAGCTTCGGCTAAATCAAAATGTGGAGGCCCACCGGGTAATCTCGGCTCGATGTACGCGAAGAAAGCTATACAAATAGTTGACACAAATAGTGCACATGCTACTATTATCCATACTATATGGCTAGTTGACTTCTTCTTCTTTTCTTTCTTATTTCTCATTTTCTACTCCCTTTATTTACTGACTCAAAATTTAATCTTATCGATTATGGATATAGCTTATAAAAAAGTTGTCACAAAAATATAACAGCCGTAACAAAATACTTGTATTGTGATATAATTGATAAAAAGAAGGATATCTTAGTCTGTAAACAGAGGTGTGAGATGTGCAAAAAGATATTGGTTGCGGATGATGAAGGCAGAATCAGGTCGGTTATCTCTGATTTCCTGACGCTGGAAGGATATGAAGTTGTCGAGGCAGCTGACGGGCGAGAAGCTTTCGATATATTCGAGTCCGACCCAACCATAAAAATAGTTATCCTCGATGTCATGATGCCGTATATGAGCGGATTCGAGGTCTGCAGCAAGATAAGAAAACGCAGCGATCTGCCAATCATTATGCTTACGGCAAAGACCGAGGAACCGGACGAGCTGACAGGGTTTGGCCGAGGCGCGGACGAGTATATCAAAAAGCCGTTTAAGGCAAGCATTTTGGTTGCCAGAGTGAACGCGCTGTATACCCGAGTGTACGGCAATCCCGAGAAGGATTACATACAGCGCGGCAGCCTTCGTATTTATGTAAAAGAGCAAAGCTTGACAGTTGACGATGTTCCGATAACGCTTAGCAGCACTGAGCTTAAGCTGCTCATGTATATGATCAAACACGAAAATGTGGCTTTAAGCAGAGAGAGGCTGCTGGATAATATTTGGAGCTACGAATATGATGGTACAGACCGAACCGTTGATACAACCATTAACCGGCTTAGGTCAAAACTAAGTAAGGCGAGCATATATATCAAAACGGTTCCAAAATCGGGGTATAAATTTAAAGCCGGCGAGGACACGCAATGAAATCTATAAGAATTAAACTGTTTCTACAAATAGGTGTACTCATCGTTTTGCTTATCGTTCTTTTTATGAGTGCTTACTCTCTTTTGTTTGAACCGATATATATGGCGGTCGCGAAGAACAAGCTGCTCAATCAATATCGGTATATCAATGAACTTGAGCGCTCAGAATACGATGGCATCTACAAGGAATTTGAAAAGTATAATAAAGGTTTTAATGTTGATGTATTTATACTTGACTCACAAGGAGATCTTCAATATCAAAGCAAGGAGTATTTAATAAGCAACGACGCACTTGAAACACTTGGAGTGCTGCCAACATACCCAGAGACTTTGCCCTCCTTTTTTGAAGTAGAACAGGAGGAAGTGATCAATGACAATGTCAGCTTTTTCTGGGCAAACGATTCTATACTTGACGCCAGAACGCTGAACGTCATCGGTAATCTTAATAACGGCGATCATGTTATCCTTCGGGTCAGGTTGATCCCGCCGGAAATCAGTATTGTATCCACAAACAGATTCGCACCGATTGTCGGTATCATTTTGTTGTTTGCGGGAATGCTTTTCGCTTACATACTTTCAAACAAATTCACACGACCGCTCATAACCATGAACAAAGTGGCAACAGAATTGAGCAACCTTAATTTTGAAACAACGTGCCCTGTTGAATCTAAAGACGAAATGGGACAGTTGGCGCAAAAGATTAACGTTCTTTCAAACGCCTTAAAGAATGCAATCGGAACGCTGAATGTTCGCAACAATGAACTTGAAAATCAAATCAAGGAAAAAATCAAGATAGATGAAAACAGAAAGCAATTGCTCAACAATGTTTCTCACGAGCTAAAAACGCCTTTGACATTGATGCAAAGTTATGCAGACGGTTTGAAGTCGAACGTCGCCAAAGACCTTGATAAGGTTGATTACTATTGCGATGTGATTATAGATGAAACAGAAAAAATGAATAGATTAATCACCGATTTGCTGGATATCAACAGAATTAGATTTGGTGATGTTGTGCTCAATCCGGCTGAATTTGAAATTGTTTCATTCATAAGGAGTCTAAAAGAAAAGTATCAGCAGAGAGTTGAGCAAGAGTCCATTCAGTTTAGTTTTGAACCCATAGAGCCAACAATGGTTATTGCAGATCAGCAGAAAGTGGATATCGTTTTGTCCAATTACGTTAATAACGCAATTAAGTATGTTGATGATCAAAAAACGATCAGTATTCGCATGACGCAAACTGACCAAAATGTGCGAATTGAAGTGTTTAATACTTGCAGTCACATTCCGGATGAGGAGTTGCCAAAGCTATGGGATAGCTTTTATAAGGTTGACCAATCGAGAGATCGCAACCTTGGAGGACATGGGCTTGGGCTTTCGATTGTTAAAGCAATACAAGAAGCTGATGGCAGCGGATACGGTGTGCAAAACCAAGCAGATGGGATTACGTTTTGGATGCAAGTGCGAAAAGGCAAGTTGTAATATCGCGATATTCGCAAGCGCTCTTCATCACGCATCTCTGGTGAGTCAAGCCTCGATTACCTCATATTCAACTCACTTACTCTCGCACACTATATAAAAAGCACTCCATTTTGCAGAGCACTTTTTTTGCCGGAGCTGACGATTGGTAACAAACACCTTTGTGTTTCTTCTTAGATTTTGGGTCGCTATATATTTGCTATAATCCAACCGCAATGCGGAGCGAGGAAACCGACCTTCCTAATTTCCCACCTATTCCACCACAATCTCTAAAATCCACTTTACCCAGCGGTAGCCGGGCTCACCCGGAAATACTGCCCGAAGCGGAAAGCCCGCCAGTACCGGCAGAGTTGCTCCCTCGAATTCGTACGCCAAGAAGTTCTTGGTAGCTAAAGCATCCTCAAGATTTATCGAAGCCGAATAACCATCGGCGCCCTTCATGACGACTCTGGTTGCCCCATCTTGCACCTGCGCCATCTCGAGGATCGCCTTAAGCGATACCCCGGACCATGTAAAAGTATCCACGAAGGTCCTTGGACACTCCAATATCGGGGTAGCAGTTACCTTTGGCATAAGACGCAATTCGTCGTAGGTCAGGCTCAGTTCATTATTCACGCTGCCGCTCACCTTGAGTCTGTAGTTGTCAAAATCGACCTCTGTCGGCGTGCCCGTCATGTGAAGCCCGGTGTCGGGATCGACCTCTAGGTAGCCCGGAATATCGGGAGGAAAAGTCGGCACAACGATAGCATTCAATTTGTCGGTCACGGTGCTCGTTTGCGTTGCTGCAGCCGCGCTCGTCTGGGTTGTTGCAACTTCGCTCGTCTGGGTTGTTGCAGCAACGCTCGTCTGGGTGGGCTGCGCGCTGCAACCGAGCAATGTCAAGGCGAGAACAACTGCCAGGGTTACGGTTATTATCACTCTCCCGAAATTAACCTTCCTTATACTCAAACACGTGCTCAGAGTGTATCGTTTACATGTCATCATGGTACTGTACTCCTTTCCCAAAACTATTGGTTGCACAGTAACATCATAGGCTCATATGGATAGGCTGTCAAGGCTCAATGGCACTCACCCGCTATAAAAAAAGTACCCCGTTTTGCAGAGCACTTTTTATTGGTATAGCTAGTGAAAGGAAACAAACACCTTAGTGTTCCCTTGCCGGTTTGGAGTAACAGCAATATTCTGAATGCCCGTTATATCGCGCTGTACTCAAACCAAAACGAAATGCGCTCTTTTTCGCTTGTCACGCCATAATTTATCTTGTGCAGCTCGAATATCGCTGCACATATAGCAAGCCCAAGACCGGTCCCCCGCATGTTTCTCGATTTGTCCAAGGTGTGAAACCGCTTAAACAGCTCATCCGCCTGCTCTTGCGATATCGGCTCGCACCGGTTCGCAACGCAAACCCTGCACACACCATTTGTCACTTCACCAACAATCTCAATCTGTGTACCGGGCAGCGCATATTCCGCTGCGTTACCTATAAGATTCACAGCGACCTGCTCCATCCTTTGCTCATCCGCGTACATCCGCTCAAACCGCCCGCCCACACTTAGCGTAAGCTGCTTCTCTTGCATTTGCGGCTCAAATATCGCGGCTGCATCGCGCATCACGCCTTCGATATCCACTTTAGTTTTATTAAGCTGCGTGTCTCTGGATTCCGCTTTGGCAAGCTGCAGCATCTGCATAATCATCTTGTTCATTTTGTCGATTTCGCCTTGCATGATGTCAAAATACGCATCCTTTTTAGTCGGCTCAATATCATCGCGCAACAGCTCAAGATAACAGCGCATCACACCCAGCGGCGTTTTTAGATCGTGCGACACGTTGGCGGTAAACTCTCGCCGTATCTGCTCTTGCTTTTCCTTCTCGTCAATATCGCCCTGCAGCTTAATATTCGCCCCTTCCAGCTCGCCTATTGTGCTTTGCAAATTGCTCGACAGCTGGTTCAAGCTTTCTGCCAGCACGCCAATTTCGTTGCTGTGCTTCGAGCGCACACGCACATCCAAATTGCCTTGCGACATAAGCCCCGCCGCTTTGCTGATTCTGCCAATCGGCCCCGAAACACGGCGTGCATAAACAAACGCAACAATCAACGCCGCAATCACGCCCACGAGGAAAAACCACGGGTAATACGACGTGATAGCCGCAGAGGCTTCGTCTACCGGCTGCAACGATGCCGTCAAATAGAAGCTAAGCTGTTCCCCATTTGCAGATGCCGTATCTATTTTCAAGTTGATTTGATCGCCCGTGCCGAATGGGAATATCCCAAAATCAACGAAGGTGTCGCTAAGTAACCTGCCGACAACCACAGCACCTGCGCCAACAGAAACGTGATAGTTATCCCTCTCAGCTTGCGTGGCTTCCTCTATCGCCAAAACCTCAATCTCCTGCCAATCCATGACCACAACCGGTTCGTTTTCAAATCCGGTCATTTCGACGAAACCCGTTTGCGCAAAAACCTCACTGCCCATCATCCCCAAAACAAACTGGTAAGAGTCGCCTGAGTCGTTTGCCATTATATAATACGTTGCTCCGATGTCAAGCGTAGCCCCCATCAAATTCGTATAAATTTCATATTCACTTAACACAATCTTCTTTTCTGTGCCGTCCTCATACTCAATCAGCACACTCAACCATTTCTGGTTCTCTCGCAACTGCTGCTCAAAGCTGCTGCCGTTCTCGCGCACTACGTTGATGCTCGCGTTGTTCTCGTAGAAAAAGCTTTGCCGCAGCTGCAGAAACTGCGAATAGCTAAGGCTCTCGCTTGCCACCTCATCCACAAACAATTCCAGCTGCTTTTCCAGCTTGCTTGTTTTCCACGACATATAAAACCGCTCGAAGAACACGCTTTGGATAACCAACAGCGCACCAATCATCACCGCGATTACCGCAAAAGTTATGATGAACAACTGAACCGCCATTTTCCCTCTTTTTTTACTCATCACACACCTCGAACCGGTACCCCACACCTTTCACCGTTTGAATATATCGACCATACTCTCGCAGTTTGGCACGTAGGTTTTTCACATGGGTATCCACCACACGATTATCTCCAAAAAAGTCGTACCCCCACGCATAGTGCAATATCTGGTCCCTCGACAGCGCACACTTTTGATTCTGCATAAAATATTCGAGAACCGTATGCTCTTTTGGTGTCAGCACCAATTTGTCTCCGTTCAGCGTTACATCGTGCCCCGTTTTGTCCAGCACCAACCCGCCAAGCTCTATTCGCTCACTAGTCTGATGCTGCGGGCTTCTTGCAAAAAGTGCTTTGGCCCGTGCGACCAAAACTTTTGGGCTAAACGGTTTGGTCACGTATTCATCCGCACCAAGCTCGAAGCCTTGCAGCTTATCGTACTCCGATTCAAGCGCTGTCAGCATAATGACCATCACATCCGAGTGCTCCCGAATCCGTCGCAATACCGTCCATCCGTCCAGCATGGGCAGCATCACGTCGAGTATAACAAGGTCAATCTCGTTGTCCTCAAACTTCTCAATGGCCGCTTTGCCGTCTTGCGCTTCGATAACAACGTATCCTGCAATCTTTAGGTAAGACGTAACCGCTTCTCTTATTCTTTTTTCGTCTTCAACAACCAGAATCGTTCGTGTCATATTTCCCTCCGGCAAATGGGTATAGGCTTGCGATACCGCCCATACCCATTATATATTATATGCCCTTCTATTCATAGTGCAGCGCTTGCACAGGTCGCAGTTTGCTCGCTTTGATAGCCGGGTACACCCCAAACACAACGCCTACGATGACCGAGAACACAAGCGAAATGACCACAATGCCAACAGACGGGACGATTGTCATTTCCATCAGCGATCCAATCGGAGACGCGAGCGCAAACGTCAGCCCTATCCCGATGACACCGCCCATTGCTGAGAGCGCCATGGCTTCTACCAAAAACTGCACGAGTATGTCGCTCCGCTTTGCACCGACAGCCTTTCTGATACCAATTTCTCTAGTACGCTCGCGCACAGACACCAGCATGATGTTCATAATCCCAATGCCCGAAACGAGCAGCGATATTCCGCCGATGCCGCCAAGCAGCGCCATCATCGTTTTATTCGACTCTTCCATATACTCGTTCAAATCGTCAGAGCTGCTGATGCGATATTTCTTCACATCCTTTGTTTTGCTGCTCATCAAGCTTTGCGCTTGCGCTTTTGCAGCTGCTATATCATCCGGGCTGCTCGCAAGCACTGAGAACTGCTTGATGTCACCCATGCCAAGCAGCTTACTCCCTGTCGTAATGGGTACAATCACTTGATTGTTTGGGTTCTCGCCAATCGTTTGCTGTGCGTGGGCAAGCACGCCCACAACCGTGTACTCTCGCTCTTTCATCATGAACCGCTGTCCCACAACATCCGTATGCCCAAACAGCTTCAGCGCAACCGTTTGTCCAAGTACTGCCGCATCCGTTTTTTCGTCCACATCAATCGCCGAGATAAACCTCCCGTCAGTCAACGAATAGTCTTTGACCCGCGCATACTCGGCTGTTGTCCCCACCACCGACACCTGCATTTCGCTGATGCCGTTTTTCGCCGTTTCGCGCCCGGAGTTGTACGGCGCTGCTGCTGCCACGCTTTGCTCGTCACCCAGTGCTTCA
>Ga0233437_1005235_pt1 | contig 14297 bp, 13 predicted proteins | sample SI_122_August201_FD_182714 | JGI IMG/M metagenome (GOLD analysis project Ga0233437, IMG submission 182714) | Seawater microbial communities from Saanich Inlet, British Columbia, Canada - SI_122_August2016_200_MG | ecosystem: Environmental > Aquatic > Marine > Inlet | place: Canada: British... | reverse complement strand
GGGAGGGAGAAAATCCAGCTGCATTTGAGAAACTTTGCCAGGACCTGAGGCAATTGGCTCGATTACTTGTCTAAACTACAGACGATTTTAGGCCGAGGGATTATGTATCCCTCGCTGTTATCCCGTAAGGCTCTACCCCACAGGTAATTATGGACATACCAAAATCAGGATGTGCATCTGGTGATGCATTTGGCTTCAAAAACCGCCGTTTTTGAGACTAAGTTCCTGACTCTTGCAAACCCCTAGCAAACCCAGCAAACAGTGTCTCAAAACCCGTCTCAAAATCAAAGTATCATTATTATCAACTTTTAACGTATTTGAGACACAATTAAGCTAACAAAACTTGAAACTACGACTCCCAATATGGGAATGCAAATGTAGTGTTTGTAGGAAGTGATAAATCAAACGATATTGGTGCATGGCAGCTCAAGATAATACAGGTAACTCAAAAGATGTATTCTTAACGGTAATGGGCACAACACCTGCGGTCCTAACGGAATGCATGTATTACTACTATTCAGAGTATTATAAACTGCATCGCACCTTTACTGAGATCAAGGTACTTACGACAAGCGTTGGAAGGGAATGCTTAGTGGAATCGCTATTCGCGAATGGGGTTTGGACCAGAATGGAAGAAACACTCGAACTCGCGAAAGGCACTATCCCATTCAGCGAATCAGACATACTCGTGTTTGAAAACCTTGAGACGGGTGCCGAAGTTGAAGATTTACTTACATCCGCTGATAACGAGGCGGCGTCGTATTTAATCAATACCTGGGTGAAGCACTTCACCGATGAAGATACGTACAGGCTGACAGCCACCGTAGCTGGAGGAAGAAAGACCCAGAGCGCTCTTATGGCACTTGCGTTTCAACTATATGGACGTCAGCAGGATGAGTTGATACACTTGATAGTTTCTGATAAGTTGATGGCTAACAGAGAGTGGTTCTTTCCAGGTAATCCTGCAGATCCTCAGCAGCAGCTTTCTGTATCAGATGTCCCCATTCTCAGAGTTGGCCGGTATCTGTCCCGCAATACCAACCAGTCACCAGATGAGCTTGCTCGAGAAATCCAGGAATCCCTAGTTGCAGCACAACCGATTGAAGAGCTACTTATTGTAAAGAACTACTTCACGGTAGCTGGAGTAAAGTTTCGTATCACCCCGCGAGAAGCCTCTTACTACAGATACCTACTCAAGCGCCGACTAAACGCACCATGCACCAAAGAGTGTCAGGGATGTTCTGATTGTTGTGCAGACCGACAGACACTGTTGAGGGATTCACGTTCATTGGTCCTAGATGAACATGCTTTGATTTCGAACAATGGGGGGCATTATCTGAGATCTCGGGAGAATCGATTGAATACGAGAGATGATTTGCTTATCAATTCTATTTGGGAGGAGATATCTCGTTTGGGCTCAGCGGTTCGGAATACTGACCTGCACCCGGTTCGTAGAGAAGATATTGCTCCTAGGAAACTGTATCTCACTCCTGGTGACCGCCGAGAAGTTTCTTATGGTGTGATCCTTGATCCCTCGAAGATCCATTTCCTCGATTAACTACCAGAAGAATCAAAACAACAAGCTTGTGAATGTAAACAACTGATTGTCTTTGCTCCATATTGGGGCCATGAACGAGACAAAAACAGCACTGGATCATAATAAACTATCCTGGATCACTGGACTTTTAAATTGGGTGTTTGAACCAAATATTCATGTTCACCAATCTGAGGATAATGTCTCAAGGGTAGTGCAGGGGAGACTACTTGGAGGACTCGTTAAGATTGGCGTCGTGATCTTCATGGTTCCGAATCTGAATGGTATTACCGCAATGCTTGGTGTTAGCCACTTTCATATTGATTTGGATTTATTCTTCATACCCAGACCCGAGATTGAAATTCAACAAGACCGTCGTCCAAATATCATCCGTATAAAAGAGGAGAATTTAGACTACCTAACTTGGTTCTTGGGGTTTGAGGGAATAGGAATTTACCGGCAGAAGTCATTGAGCTCTGGACATGGTGTATCCAAAATTGATATAGGCGCACACCCAATGGTGAGTCTTGGATTTGCTAATATGTATGCTGCACAAACACAGCACGCCATGGTTGGCTTTCAACTTATGAATCTTCAGCTTAGTATTCATTCTGGGTGGGATAATGATAATGCATAACATTATATCCCTATCTTTATCTGTATTAAACGCAACCTTGTGCTTATCTTCTTTCAATAAGTTGAAGGAATATGTTGTCTCGAATAACGATGTGATTGCGAACTATCCTAGTTGTAGAGGATTGGTGTGCAATCGTATTAAGGAGAGTTCTCTATGCTGAAGAAATTGAGATTTAAAAATTACAGATCATTTAAAGCTTGGCAAGAGATCGAACTTAAGCCGCTTACCGTTCTGGTTGGTCCAAATAGTGCTGGTAAGAGCTCAATCCTTAAACTTTTAGGGCTATTTGCTCAAACTCGTAACCATGATGGATATGAATACATGCGACTGAATGGACCACTAGCAAAGATCGGAAGCTTTCAATCTTTAGCTAACAATTACAACGATGATCCAGCAATCATTGAGTTTACCACTAATGTCGCATCGAAGGGCAGTAAAACGTATCGGCGAGGTACTACTTATCGATGGGAAATTGGCTCAAAACACACTAATCTTAAATTCTCCAAATCAAATAAAGAACCTTACAGTTTCGGTGTGAAAAACTATCTGGAAACGTATGATCGGGAGTTCTTTGGTGGGCGACAGTTTCTACTAGATATGCGACGAGGAAAAGCTTTCAGAGACGCCGTTGACGCTGCATTAAACGAGCTAAAACCAATCGTGAGTTGGCTTGAAATGAATCCACCTGAAGATAATTCCAATTTAAGTGTTAGGAAGCGATTGATTAATGATCTGGCACATCCATTGATGGAGAGCTATGACGGAAAAGGTTTATTCCCCACTGAGAGAAACAAATTCGCTGATGACCTTCAATATATGCCTCTATCGTTTTCCTCAATAAGAGACGACAAGTTTTTATCAAGTGGGCACAAGAGATTCACGCAGATCATCAAGCAGCAGGTCTCGAGCAAGAAAAGAAAAGGAGTAAATGAGCTCTCACGATGGAGCCGCGTACTCAATGAACTTGATTCATCAGATCCACTTCATGCTGAGTGGTTGTCTCATTTTGGATATTTCCTGATGTCGGAGTGGATAAAAAGAACTCATGCGAGTCTGCTTCATAATTATGATTCAAAATTGGTCGAATTACTTCCACAAATCTCAAATCATTTTCGCACTTGCATGAATGATGTACACCGTTTAGGTCCAGTTCGTGATTTTAGGGTAAATACTTACACAAGGGACGAACTGCAGTCTCTACTGGGCCTAGAAGTCGAATACAATGTTGGTATTAAAAAGTTTGTAGACACCTCGCTAGAGCTGTTAGGGTTTCCGTTCACAATGGAAGTCAAAGAGCTTGAACAACCTGCAGGTCAATTCTTGATCCAATTCCAACCTAAGAATTCAGATATCTTCGTACCACTATCAGAAATGGGGTTTGGTTTTACCCAAGTTCTTCCAGTAATCTTTGGTGCACTCCGAAAGGGTATCACTTTATTTGAACAACCCGAATTACATCTTCATCCCTTATCACAAGCACGTCTAGCTAAACTATTCACGACTTCATATACAGTTTATACTTTAAGTGATGATGGAGTTATGGGAAGTTCTATAATGGATCCAACTTGGAGTCTCGATTGGTCTTTTTTTGGTGGTAAAGTAACCGAAGTTAAATTCGACCCAACTAATCAAGTAAATGGTATGAATATTATTGAAACGCACTCCGAGCATTTTCTTCGAGGATTACAGTTGCGAGTTGCAGAGGGTGCAATAAGCCCTCAGGATATAAATGTATACTACGTTTCTAAAAACAGGCTTGGGAATAGTAGTGTGAAAGAAATGAAAATCAAACCCAATGGATTCTTCGAGGAAGAATGGCCCAAAGGATTCTTTGATAGTGCCTCGAATTTACAGGAGGCACTTTGGGAAGCACAAAAATGACTTCCCAAACTCCCGTATTCTTCTTTACCGCTACCTTTCTTCATGCATTTGCCCAAAAGTACTATGATGCATTAGCAAATGCACAAGAGAGCAAACATCTAGATGCCTTTAAACAGTTTTTATATAATAGCTATGGCAGTGTGTTGCTTGATAGGGAACTTAAATTAGCCGATTATCCAATGCTACGCAGAGTGTTCAGATCAGATGGTCCACAATACTCAGTGTATACCATGGAAGAAGATACCAGTTATCTTGATTCCGAACTGCAAGCAATTGATAAATTCACAGCATCCTTTTCAGATCGTCTCTCTGGATCACAAATCACAGCCCTAGAGTCTCAATTCCAAAGACCTCTTTTTAACCTCGAACGTGTGGAACAAGGATGGCATTACTTAGCCGGTCATGATACAAAAACATTAGCGGAAGGTTCTGAACATGACTGGGAATCGTTCTTGGGCCCGTTCCTTGTTCCCACGAGTCAAGTTATCCTCTGTGATGGCTATTTATCCACGAATCTATCAAAAGTACGGAGAAATCTTATTCCATTGATTCATGCGTTGAAATCACTGGTTCAATTTCAAGGACAAATAGTTCTCATATCAACTAAGCCAGCCTTCGGAGATTTGCGTCAATTATTTCAGGATGAGTTCGGTGATTCCCTCAACTTTCAGTTGGTGCTGGTTGAAAGTACGTCAATTAAAGTGGAGCATGATCGCAGGCTTGTTACAGATTCTCAGCTATTAAATATACCTACTGGATTTGATATTGTAAATGATCGGGGTATTGTCACGCGGAATACTGAGCCGCGCTTGATCAGTATCTTTAGTGGGGATAAAAACCAAGTCGCAACACACTCAAGATTGAGATCTAGCCTAATCGAAGATGCTAATAAGCTAATAGCAAGGGGTGCGGCTAGTGGATAGCCAGAAGTTGCTCAACTCGGAATACAGTAGTATTTAGCAAAGAACTCGCGCCTGTTCTAGGCAAAGGGGGTAGTAAATCGTAAGTAGAATTTATCCGACATGGGATCAAATAGATGCCTTCAGGAATCCGCTGACAGAGGGTGAGTATGCCCTAGCAAAATATCTTGATGTTAAACTCCCAGAACAATGGGAGATATTTGTTCAACCCTTCCTGAATGGTGACCGTCCAGATATTGTAATATTCAATAAAGCTGTTGGTTTAACAATATACGAAGTGAAGGATTGGCAGCCAGGGTTGTACCATTCAAAAATTCGACAGATCAAGGATAAGCTTACTGGCCAATATCGGACAGTTAGGCAATTCTATGTGAAGGTTAATGGAAGAGAACAGCCGATACTCAACCCCCAAACACAAGTAAATTCATACCGTCATAACTTGATTGGTTTATACATTCCAGACATTGGCGAAGCAATTGATAGTTATACTCCAAACCTTACAAGTTTCAAGCTCGCAGTGTATTTCCACAAAATGACTACAAATCAGGCTATTGGATTAATGCAAACAAACCCGAGTCATTGCTCAGTTTTTGGCCATGATACCTTAAAAAGCCCATTGAATAGTGAAATGGCTCGGGTTGCTCCCGACATGAATAGGATAAAACACTCGGGGATGAGAGAAGAGTGGTCAAAAAAGATCCGATTCTGGCTTATCCCCCCATTTCACTCTATTGAACAGGGAACAAAACTTGTACTAAATGAAGAACAAAAACGACATGCAGAGCCAGCACCAGGCAAGCATCAGCGATTACGTGGTGTAGCTGGGAGTGGAAAAACGCTAGTGCTTGCGCAGAGAGCAGCAATGTTGGCCTCACAGGGTAAGAGAGTCCTTGTCGTAACATACAATATTACGCTATGGCATTATGTAAAGGATCATATAGAGAGGGCGTGTTACAACTTCAATCGCTCCAATATCCAATTCGCTCATTATCATGGATTCTGTAGAAATATGCTATATGCGAATGATGTTCCCTGGCCTTCTGATGTTGATGAAGAGGCCATGTTTGAATCAATTATTCCGCAAATGGTAATTGATATAGCAAATTCATCAGAGCGCGCTAAGAGAGCTCATCAGATATTTGATGCAATACTGATCGATGAAGGCCAAGACTTTAATTTGAAATGGTACGAAATGCTTTGCAAGTTTCTAACGGACAATGATGAGCTGCTCATGGTGTTCGATGAGAAGCAAAACATATATGGTAAATCAGGGTCATGGATAGAAGATATGAAGGGGACCAAATTCAGAGGGAGGTGGAGGACTTTAAATGAGAGTTACAGGCTTCCTCCATCTGTAATGGAAAAGGCCAATGAGTACGCTAGATCTTACCTCCCCGAAATTGGTGCTGAGGCAATACCAAACAACTATCAAATATCCTTTTTTGAACCACATATGATTTGGAAAGAGATTGAGGATGCCGATCCAATACTGGAAATATGGAATTTATTCAATGAATTGACGGAGGAAAAATCAATTCACCCTCAAGATATTATCATGCTTGTTCCTACTCATAAAGAGGGGTGGAAGCTTGTCGAGCATTTTACTTCGAATGGAATCGAAGTGAACCATGTGTTTGAGGATGAAAGTAAAAACCATCACAACAAAAGATCATTTTGGATGGGAGATTCACGGCTAAAAATGAGTACAATACATAGTTTTAAAGGTTGGGAGTTGATGAATATAGTCCTACTCATGCCTAAACCTGAGGAATATGAAGTTAAAGCTAAACTTGACAAAATTGTGTATACATCAATCACGAGAACGAGAGCTAATTTGATTGTACTGAATCGGCATCCTAGATACAGAGACTACGGGAAGACTTGGCCTAGAGTATGGGAGAATTGATCTAGGGATTCCCAATCCCTCGGTGATACCCCGTAAAACCCTATCCCACAGATAATTACAGACTCTATGAAATCAACCTGTGCATCTGGTGATACAATTTCACATATAATTGGCTGTTATGCGGCTTTGAATATGATCAGTGTAAAATATACTTGCTAATCGTTAATCATATACTACATTACCTTAGATATGTGTAACACTACATTAAGTGAGGTGAAAACATGCCAGTTATCAGATTATCTCCAGATCTGTTTAAGAGACTCGAAGACTACGTTTTGGGATTTGATACTCCCCAAAATGTTATCGAACGTATCCTCGACTATCTGGATAATAACAATCTAAAAGATGAGATCAATCAACCTGGACCTGAGATTAATCGCAACATGTCACAACCAAGGGGAAGAGTTGTTCTAGGGAAGAAGAAAGCTAGAGATCCACAAAAGGAAACTAGGCTGAAACTTTCAGTAGGTACGGCTCTTAACTGGGGTAAGCCCAATCTTATGGGATCCAGTGTATTAACATTTCCTGGGTCAGAAAAGCGCGTTCTATGCAAATACTCTAGCTTTTCAGGAGAGCAGCGTCGGTGGTTTTGGGGAGTATCAAAGCGATATTGGGTAGATTGGAGCGAAAACGACCACCTTGCCTTCTTACTTCAGAATGAAGATCTTAATAGTTACTCATATCTATTACTGACCTCAGAAGAGGCTTCAAAGCTTTTTACAATGTGTAGCGAAAGTAACGGTGAGAAGAAGATAAACCTTCGTCAATATAGCGCAGATGGGAAATTGCACCTGCAGGAATGGCAAGAATTTGATGCTGAAAGTCGTATTACCTCTATCGATGCTCAAATAGACACTCAATGATATGGAGCAGATATGGTACAATTTGAATTAACAACAATTGTGGCTTGGTGGGGGGCAATAATAGCAACCATGGTTTTGGTCTGGGATATTTACAAATGGGCTAATCGAGGTGCTAGGCTTGAATACACTGTTAAAACCAATATGAAAACTTATGGTGATCCGACTACAAAAGGTATGACATTTGTGACTGTTCGAGTAAGCAACACCGGGGATCGTACCACAACAATCGAAAATATGGGGTTTTTGCACTACAAAAACTGGATATTTCAGATGGCAAGGAAACCCTCCTTTGCAGCAGTCGTAACCAATGTTGGTGCTCCAAATCCAATACCGTATGAAATTAAACCCGGGGGTATTTGGGATGGGATGGCACAACAAGAGGAAGATCTTATCTCAAAAGCAAATACTGGACGCCTATATTGTTGTATATATCATTCTGGAGCGAAGAGACCTCTCATGAGGCGAGTTAAAAAGATTGGGTCAGCATAAGAAGTCAGGAAAAGAGCAGAGATTTTACATCTAAAAGGCAAGCCTATGGTATCAATTAGAGTTTTAATGTTTCATAACCGAAATCAGAAGAGACAGTATGAAATTATCTAGGGCTGACTTGATAAAGATAATTAAAGAAGTAATAGGCCAGCATCCGGAGAGTTACATAGACGGTATATTTCTTGATACAAATTACTTCGATAGAGATGAGGATTCTCTCTACCGTATAACTTTTGTGAGCCATAAAGGCTTAGTCTCTAGAGAATGGTCGGATGGTAGTATCTTTCCAACACGAGAATATTCAGCTGTTGAGGGGATACATTATACAGAAAAATATATACCGTGGGATGATATCCCAAAGAGAGAGATTGAGTCGATTCTAACTCAATCAATTCAGTCACTAGATAAGCTGGAGATGCACGTATCGGCTCAAACTATAAGACTGAAATATGGGCTATAATTTATTATCAACTCAATTCGTCCCGGATAGAACAAGTCCAATCAAATGACTCATTAAAAATATGAATTAGATGTCCAGGTTTTTGATACTAGGGACAATGAATCCCTCGGCTATATCGCGTAACTTACTATATCATAGTTAATTACAGGAGTTCTGAGAACAGCATGTGCATCTGGTGATGCAATTTTGCCTATTAGAGCCCCCAAATCCATATTGTCATGTAGGGGATATAGGTATACTGAATTAATCCCTATTGAACGTTAAGAGCCCACCCTCTTTATCACAGCTTGTCTGACCCCGTACAGTTCCTAAATTCACCGAATTAATGATCAGATCCGGGGGGATCGATTTAGCTCTCATAATGAAGGTGACATACGCCCATGGCTCTAAAGAAATCCGAACTCTATAGCTCACTCTGGCAATCCTGCGACGAACTCCGCGGTGGGATGGATGCCAGTCAGTACAAAGACTATGTTCTGGTCCTACTCTTCATCAAATACATCAGTGACAAATACTCAGGATCCCCATTCTCACCAATAACGATACCAGCTGGTTCCAGCTTCAAGGATATGGTCGCCCTCAAAGGGAGTCCCGATATCGGGGATCAGATCAACAAGAAGATCATAGCACCTCTAAAAGAGGCGAATAAGCTCTCTGATCTACCTGATTTCAACGATGCCACCAAACTTGGCTCTGGCAAAGAGATGGTGGAACGCCTCAGCAATCTGATTGGGATCTTCGAGAACAAGGCACTGGACTTCTCTAAGAACCGGGCTGACGGTGATGATATCCTGGGCGATGCCTACGAATACCTCATGCGCCACTTTGCAACCGAAAGCGGCAAGAGCAAGGGACAATTCTATACCCCGGCTGAGGTCAGTCGCATTATGGCACAGATAATTGGCATCCATAAAGCCGCGACCAGTGCGTCCACAACAGTATATGATCCCACTTGTGGATCCGGATCCCTGTTATTGAAGGTTGGCGATGAGGCTAGTACGGCTGTCACACTCTACGGCCAGGAGAAAGATGCCGCCACCAGTGGTCTAGCCCGCATGAATATGATCCTGCATAACAATCCAACCGCACTGATCCGACAGGGCAACACAATCACTGATCCAAAGTATCATGACGGAGATTCACTGAAGACCTTCGACTTTGTCGTGGCTAATCCGCCTTTCTCTGACAAGCGCTGGAGTACAGGATTGGATCCCCTAAATGATAGATACGAACGATTTGCAAACTTCGGAGTCCCACCAGGTAAGCAGGGGGACTATGCCTATCTGCTGCATATCGTAAGATCGTTGAATAGCAAGGGCAAGGGAGCTTGCATTCTACCTCATGGTGTCCTTTTTCGAGGAAATGCCGAAGCAGAGATCCGGCGCAACCTGATCCGCCGTGGATATATCAAGGGTATCATTGGTTTACCTGCCAACCTGTTCTATGGGACCGGTATTCCTGCTTGTATCGTTGTCATTGACAAGGAAGACGCCCATGCCCGCAAAGGGATCTTCATGATAGATGCCAGCAAGGGTTTCATGAAGGATGGTCCCAAGAACCGTCTGCGTGCCCGGGACATCCATAAGATCGTCGATGTCTTTAATCGCCGCGAGGAAGATCCCAAGTATGCCCGCATGGTGAGTGTTGAGGAAATCGAGAAGAACGAGTTCAATCTGAATCTACCACGCTACATCGACAATCAGACGCCTGAGGATATTCAGGATATTGGTGGACATTTACAAGGAGGGATTCCGGTCTCGGATATTGATTCATTATCACAGTATTGGGAGCTTTGCCCCAATCTGAAATCTGACTTGTTCAAAGATAATCGCCCTGGATATCTGAATCTGGAAGTGGACAAGCTGGAGCTCAGGAATAGCATTTATGATCATCCCGAGTTTAGCAGCTTCATTGAGGGCATGAATGATCATTTCAGTAAGTGGCGGCAGAAGCATGTGGAGCATCTAAAATCTCACGACCTTGGATGTTTCCCCAAAGAGATCATCAAAGTCCTGGCCGAGGATCTCCTGGCTCACTATCAGGGGATTGCTTTGGTGGATGCCTATGGCATTTACCAACACCTCATGGATTACTGGGCAGAGACCATGCAGGATGATTTTTATATCATTACCCTGGATGGTTGGAAGGCTGAGACTTCGCGGGTCATAGACGTTGACAAGAAGGGTAAGGAAAAGGACAAAGGCTGGGTCTGTGATCTGATCCCCAAAGCCTATATCGTTGCCCGTTACTTTGCTGAGGAACAGGCTGCCGTTGAGGATCTGACGAACCGGATAGATAGTCTCTCGGCTGAAATGACGGAATTGGAAGAAGAACAGGGTGGAGATGAAGGAATCTTCGCTGATTTTGATAAAGTGAACAAGGCAGCAGTAACAGCTCGACTGAAGGAGATCAAAGGTGATGCGGAATCGACGGAAGAGTCCGGGATTCTTCGACAATGGTTGGATCTTTCAGATAATATGACCGCTTTGAGGAAGGAACTAAAGCTAGCAGAAGCAGCATTGGACCTGAATGCATACAACAAATATCCCAACCTTAGTGAGAAGGAAATCAAAGTATTGGTCGTTGAGGACAAATGGTTTTCTGCTTTAGAAACGGCCATTCATGGAGAAACCGATCGGATCAGTCAGGGATTGACCCAGAGGGTGAAAGAATTGGCTGAGCGTTATGAATCACCCATGCCAATGTTGACTCAAAAGGTTGCAGAGCTCGAAGCCAAAGTGAGTGAGCATCTGGAGAAGATGGGTTTTCGATGGAGTTGAAGTATAGCTACAAGGCATCTGAAGTAGGCCCGATTCCAGAGGATTGGGATATTAAAGAAATTGGAGATATAGTTCGCATATCTGTAGGCAGAGATCTGAGGGAGGAACGATTCTCGTCGCACTTAACTAATAAACATCATTTCCCCGTTTACTCAAACACAGTCTCAAACCGCGGACTATATGGATACTACGATTTTCCAGAATACACGGGAGACAGTTTGACAGTTGTTGGAAGAGGTGTTGGATTGGGGACATCCTTCACAAGGAGTGGAGGTTATGGAGCCATTGGTCGACTATTAGTCCTATTCCCAGAAGTTGAGATAGATGCAAATTACCTATCTGAGTACATCAACCAGAGGGTGACGATATTTACTGAAAGTGGAGGCATACCACAACTCACAGGTCTATCTATAGCAAAATATAAGGTACCAGTTCCACCCACCAAAGCTGAACAAGAAGCCATCGCCGGGGCTTTGAGTGATGCTGATGCCTATATAGAATCCCTGGAAAAGCTCATCGCCAAGAAACGCCTCATCAAACAGGGCGCCATGCAGGAATTGCTCACTGGGAAACGACGCTTGCCGGGGTTCAGTGGAGAGTGGGGAAAAGTTAACCTTGGAGATGTTGCTCACATCAAAACAGGTACGAAAAATAACGAAGATAAAAGGGAATTCGGCGCTTATCCGTTCTTCGTGCGTTCTGCAAATATCGAACGAATCGATACATATAATTATGATTGTGAAGCTATTCTTGTGCCTGGTGAGGGTAATATTGGCAGCATATTCCATTATATCAATGGTCGCTTCGATGCGCACCAGAGAGTCTATGCTATTACTCAATTCCGTGAAGGGGTGTCAGCTCGTTTTGTCTATTCCTACCTGAGTCAGTATTTTGGTAGCTGGGCACTTCAGAATACTGTCAAAGCAACAGTTGATTCGTTGCGGTTGCCTACTTTCCAAATGTTTGAATTGAGGTTACCACCAAGTGAAAAGGAGCAGAATGCTATTGCAAATACACTCGAAGATATGGAATCGGAAATTACTATTATAGAGCAACAACGAACAAAAGCCAATCAGATTAAACAAGGTATGATGCAGGAACTCCTTACCGGGAGGATTCGGCTGGTATGAATGCAACAAATGAATCCTTCGACTCACTCTGGGAGCATTGCACATCGGATGATCGTGTGATCCCTCGAGATTGGAATCAGCTATGGCAAATGCTTAAAGATAAGCAACAGAAACCTTCCGGAGGTTGGGAACCACCACTTCCGTTAATCTTAGCAGCCTGGGATAATACAACACTAGCAGAAAAGCAATCACGCTTCAAAGAACATGTTCAATGGGCGGCAGATCACCATCAAATCGATGAAATTGGATCCTATCTGCGATCTTTAGCTGAAGATCAATGGTACCATAAGGGGGAGTTATAGGTGTTTATACGGCCTTGGGCGTATAAACGGTTATAAATCGATATAAATAGTTTGGGATTGGAAATTCGTTTATACTAATTTATACGGTCATGAGCGTATAAACGGTTATAAATAGCTATAAACTAAGAGGCAGTATGGATAAAATTAAGAACCCATTCTCTCCAGGAGCAGGGTCTCCACCCCCAGAGCTTGCAGGTCGTGAAGGAATCCTTGATCAAGCCAAAATACTCATGGGTCGTGTCAAACAAAAACGTCTGGAAAAGAGCATGCTGCTCACCGGACTGCGCGGTGTCGGCAAAACTGTACTCCTTAATGAGATAGAAAGAAATGCACAGGCTGAGGGTTATCACACGATCCTGATTGAAGCGACGGAGAACAAAAGTTTAGCTCATCTAATTATACCCAGCCTACGGAAGGTCCTTTTCGATCTGGATCGGATCAAGGCTGCTGGTGACAAGGTAAGGCAGGGATTAGGGGTACTAAAAAGCTTCATCGGGGCAATCAAAGTAAGTTACGGTGAGATTCAAATCGGTCTGGATGTAGAACCTCAACGGGGTAGTGCGGACAGTGGTGATTTAGAAGTAGATATGTCAGATCTATTAATTGCCGTGGCAGAAGCAGCGGTGGAAAGAGACACTGCGGTAGCAATTCTGATTGATGAGGTGCAATATTTCGACACCCTGGAATTGAGTGCACTAATTATGGCAATGCATAAAATGCAGCAACGTCAACTCCCACTGGTTTTGGTCGGGGCTGGCTTGCCCGTGTTAGCAGGTTTGGCTGGAGAGTCAAAGTCATATGCAGAACGGCTATTTAGCTTCCCGGATATCGGGCCATTATCGTTAAAGGATGCAATCAAGGCTTTACAGGATCCTATAATGGAAGCGGGTGAGTCAATTGAAAAAGAAGCTCTTGAGGAGATTTATAGAATCACAGAGGGATATCCCTACTTTCTTCAGGAATGGGGATATCAGTGTTGGAATCTTGCCCCAATATCTCCAATCACCCTGGAAATCGTGAAGGCCGCAAGCTCAACAGTAAGCGAAAGGCTTGACCAGAACTTCTTTAGAGTACGCTTTGATCGACTTACAACGAGGGAAAAAGAGTATTTGCGTGCCATGGCGAGTTTGGGTGATGGGCCATATAAAACGGGGGATGTGGCTACTGTCTTGGGAAAGAAGATCACAAAATTAGCCCCAGTTCGATCAAATCTGATGAAAAAAGGAATGATATATAGTCAGATCCATGGAGAGATATCATTCACAGTTCCACTTTTCGACAAGTTTATGCTCAGAGCGATGCCTGCGTAGTTGGGTAAGAAGTTGGGTAAAAGATTGGGTAAAACATTCGTGTGTATTTGCGGGACCAAGCTGGGACCAAGTATAATCAAGTGTA
>Ga0233437_1005230_pt1 | contig 14312 bp, 12 predicted proteins | sample SI_122_August201_FD_182714 | JGI IMG/M metagenome (GOLD analysis project Ga0233437, IMG submission 182714) | Seawater microbial communities from Saanich Inlet, British Columbia, Canada - SI_122_August2016_200_MG | ecosystem: Environmental > Aquatic > Marine > Inlet | place: Canada: British... | reverse complement strand
ATCTTTCTAATTTTTGATATCTGCCGAATACTAAACTCAGTTTCTTGATTCTCAACCAATAATTTTAAAATGTTAAATTGTTCATTGACCATTTTTAACCATAGCGCTATGGTTATAAACCATATATTTAAACTTTTCGCTTAAACTTATAATAAATCCAAGTTACTGAGAAAATTAAGAATATTAATGCAAGAATCCAGAACACAAAAGAATTCTCAACGATTGCTGAATAAACTAAAACTAAAATTGCAGAAACACTCCATATTATCTTCAAGATCAACATAATCTCATAATGCTCTTTCTTCTTACAGAATATTGAAGCCCCGCCAATTCCTAGTAAGGCTGCTCCAATTACTCTTGCCAAAAATAAGTTTTCAACTGGTAAGGATAGTAATCCCATGAACCAGCCTGGGAAGAATATTAACGGAATTGCAAATATAACATCAACGATAAAATGTAATTTAAACCAAACTTGTAATGATTTAGATATTTTCATAAAAAGAAGTAAATAAAAGAGATATAAAAAACTTTCATTTTTTGGTTGATAATATCTTAAGAACTATTTAACATCCATTTCATTTTCAATCAAATAATCTATGAAACCATCTGTAAGGTTGTCCCTATGTTTGATTCTTTCTTCTTGAGAAACATCTCCATTAGGGGCCATTGGTCGAAAGTAAAGTCTTTCTTCTGTTCTATCAATAACTAAACAAGCGTATCTTGGTGTTGTGTCCCACATACCCATCATTGGAATTACTCGGTTACCTTCAAGATCATCGCAACAGTCAAACCTTTTTATTTGATACTTATCAGTAAATCTGCCAATAACATCGCCAATATTCATAAAATTAATTCCTTTCGGAGTTAATTCTAAATCATTTTCTGCTAGATTTGTTTCTTTCATATTAAAAAAAAGTAAAAATAAAAAGAATTAATTACAGCCGCAGCATGAACCACAGTCTGAAGGAGCACATCCTTCTTCATCGTCTTCTTTCTTTTCTGCTTTTTTGTCTTCTTTATCTTCTTTCTTATCTTCTGGTTCGTTAACACCAACAACTTTGATTTCAAAAGTTAGAGCTTTTCCAGCTAATGGGTGATTAATGTCAATCTTAACTATATCACCTTTAACTTCTACGATTTTAGCAGGAATTTGTTGTCCTGTAGGAGCTTGCATAATTAGCATCATACCTTCTTTTGGTTCTGGTTCTGCTGGTAGCTTATCCTTTGGAAATTCTTGAACTAAGTCTTCCTTAACTGGGCCGTAAGCTTCTTCTACACTAAGTGTGAAGGTTTTTTCTTCATCTTTCTTCATTCCTTCAATTGCATTATCAAATCCAGGAATTACTTGGTTTGCACCAACTTCAAAGCAAAGTGGTTCCTTACCTTCAGAACTATCGAAAACGTTACCATCTTCTAATTTTCCAGTATATGCAACTTTAACTTTGTCGCCTTTCTTAATTGTGTCTGTCATTTTATATATATCCTCCGAGTTTATGAGGAGGGACTAGAAACACTTGTGTTTCTCATTTCCTCCAATTTACTCTAAAATCTGTATTATTTATATAAAGGTATTGGTAAAAAGAAATTACTGCTTATCAAAAAGCACATCTACTATTTCGGGCTTACTATAAAGAGGTACTGGGTATTTGTCATGTTCTCTTGGAGAGTAAACTCTTTGTTCAACTCCATCAACAAAATCAGGTAAGAATGGGTCGAAAATCGTTATTCGGCCATTTCCAGATCTAACTGCTGGAACTGTTCTTTTTGGATTCTCATGAGCAACCTTAGCACTGGGGTTAGATTGCCGATAAGCATAACCTACAACATCTAACTCTGGCTTTAAAAGATGCAATCTTTTAATTGCAAAGACATCTGGTCCTTGGCTTCCTGACCAGTCGATCAATTGTGCAGTGGCTTTTGGAACAAATTGTTCTAAATCTACTCCTAAGTTATATTCAGTGTAAATTTGTGTTGCTAATGCCTCTAATTCTCGGTCCATATCATTTTACAACAGCCACTGATTTATAAAGGTTTCTACTATTACTACTCTGCAGGGGCAACATTTATAAACAAAGCTCCCTTTTAAGCTAATATGGGCAAAGAAGGAACACTTTTAGATAGAATTAGAAATTCTCGTGTAGTTCGAAAACCAGGTTATCGTTGGCTAGGTGGAGCCCTATTACTTGGTGCCTTAGCTTGGGGTGCCACTTCAAATACTCACACTTCTATGCCCATAGAAGAACCGAGAGGAGGACCTTCTGCTTTAGAATCTAGAGTAGAGGGCACTCCTTCTCAACCTTCTGGGCCTTTTGTTTCTAATTCCACTGAAGAATATCTTGAGCCAGTTGAGGAAGTTATTCCTATTACTGTAGAAATGGATCCTCCTGAAGCAGCTAAATATCGTTGGGATTTTGATTTAAGACAAAGTAAAGAAAAACAACCTAAATTAATAGAATTTTTAGATAAATATGATATTGGTTATGAAGTTGTCCATAATAGGATATTTCTTCCAGAATCAACTATTAAACAAATTGCAGATTTAATGAAATTTTCTGCAGATGAAACTCGAAATTATCTTTGTACAGAAAAACACAAATCTGTTCTCTTTGATCCTATTGATAAAAATCCATTATTAAGGAAAGCAATTATGACTGTTGAGTCTCATGGTTTTGGTAGATGTAATGTTTTGAATTATTGTGGAGAAATGCAGATTGGTGATAAGGCTGTAACTGAAGTTCTGAGAATATTAACCCAGTATTCTTCTAGGGGAACTGGTAAAGAATTTAATCAATTCAGGGAAGAAAATTCTGAATTACTTGGTAATCTTACTGACTTGCTGGATCAACATACAGAAGGTTATGTTTCTAAGGTTGCACAATTAAATCAAGATATTTCTGAAGCAAAGAAGGTAACTAATGAACTTTATGACAAATATAATCAACTGGTTATTGAGAATCAATCTAATCCAGAGAATTATAATAAATTCTCAGCCATTAGAAGAAATCTTGGAAAATATAACCGTTTTTTAAGTGCAGCAAATGAATACTTTGCCGGAACTGTATTTGCTTTAGAACAAAATCCTAATTCTAAAGAGATACGTAAAAGTAAATCGAAGAAAGAAGTAAGAAGAAACAAAAATGCCAAAAGTGCAATTCGTAAAAGACTAAAAGAATTATCTAAGGAAAGTACAAGAGATTATTCTACTGCCATTAACTTAGTTAGAAAACAAGATTCTAGTTTGGGATATTTGACTGTTGCAAACATTGCTGACATGGTACAAACAGAGTTTTCTCCAAATGAAGCGTTAAACACTTTTAGTTCCGTTTGGGAAAAATCAAAAGATAATACTGAATTAAATGTGGGGGTTGCAAGAGTCTTTGCTTCATATCTTCAACATGTTGCATCAAAAGATTTGTATGATGAAAATGGAGAGGTAAGGAGAGGATTTGAAAATATTGATCCATTAAGATATATGTTGGAGTGTTACAATAAAGGTCATAGCCATGTTCACAAATATGTTGTGAAAAATGGAAAATTACCTCCTGCAGCTAAGAATAAAAAACAAAGTTATTCAGAACACGTAACCTCTACTTTACAAATGATTCTTGATTTTGATAAAACTCTTTATGGAGATAATCTAAACTGTTCAAAAGTTAAGGGTGGGGTAGAATGTGAAATCACTCCTGCATTAAATGGTTATATAAGTATGCTTTCTAAGAATTAGTTCGTTAACTTCTTCAACTCATCACTTATAACTTTACCAGAAGCTTTTCCTGCAAGAGCTTTCATGCACAATCCCATTAAAGCACCCATTGGAGCACCTTTGTTATTGTCTACAATTTCTTTTACCTTTTCAGAAATGTCGGAGTCAGAAATGGTTTCATAATTCTTCAAATCAAATTTTCCTTTGACCATGTCAATTAATACATCAATTATAATGTCTTTATGAATTTCTCCTGAATGTAAATACTTAAACAAATTCCTATAATTCTCAGAAGTTAATTTAGAAGGATCTAACTGATATTTCTTACTAATTTCTTTTGGTAGAGAAATTAAAGTATCTGCAATAAAGTTAGCTTTAAACTCTGAATATTTCTTAACCAATTCCTCAAACAGATCAACATAATCGGATTTGGCAATATATTCCGCGAGGTCAAAACTTAATCCAAACTTCTTTTGATATCTTTCAGCTTTTTCTGAAATTAATTCTGGAATTTCTACTGAATAAGGATCGGGCTTAATTAAAGGAACATCTGTTTCTGGATACATACGCGCCGCGCCGGGCATTGGTCTCATGAAAGTTGTTGTTCCATCAGGATTATCTTTACGAACTTCTTTTGGAACACCTTCAAATAATTCTAATGCTCTTTCATATACTGCATCCAAAGCAATCTTACATTTCTCTTCAGAAGCGGCTACTAAAACAAAAGCATCCTTTTCAGAACATTTTAATTCTTTTTTTATCAATTTAACTTCTTCTTCAGTAATTCCATAATTTGGCAATTCATCAGAATGAAATATTCCACGTACGCCAGCTTTAATCTTAGCGCGTCCAGAAAATTCACTTCCAACTCGATTACCTGGCTGTAATTCTCTGCCAACCATTCCAGAAAAATCTTCTAATTTTAAAGCCATAACTTTACCTTTATCCTTAAATGCAGAAACAATAACTTTTGATTCAGATTTTGATAATAATTTAGTTAAATCATAAACTTCAAAAGAATTTAACTTCTTCCCAGACAATTCTTCTTTAATTTTTAATAATTCCATCTGTCTTTTTACTTCTAACTCTACTAATTTTGGAATCATTCTTAGATCTTGAAATCCTTTAACCTCTATCCGAGAACCACCTTTAATGGAAATGTTTACATCTTGTCGAATTGTTCCTAATCCTCTTTTAACTCCAGGTAATGATCTTAGTAACATCCCTAATTTTTTTGAAACTTCTTGACATTGTTTTGGCGTTTTAATATCCGGAGCAGTACCAATTTCAATTAATGGAATCCCTAAACGATCTAATTGCCATACTCTTTCACTTGAAGTTTCAGAAATAATCTTGCAAGCATCTTCTTCTAAAGAAATGTTGTCAATTCGAACAATGCCTTCAGAAGTTTCAATTGCTCCATTTCTTGAAACTAATGCTGTTCTTTGGAATCCAGATGTATTACTTCCATCAACAACTGTTTTTCTCATGACTTGTACTATTGGAGAAACATGAGCATCAACTAACTTTGATAATTGTAATATAGTGTAAAGAGCATCTTTATTCATCTCATGTGGTGGTTCTGAATCAGTTTCAACTAAACAAGTAGTATTATGATAACCTTGATAAACAAAAGTCTTGTCTCTAATCTGCTCTTGCTTAGCTGCAATATCTATTTTTCCAGACTCTCCAGCGACTGCTCTTAACTTTCTTTTAATAACAAAATCTGGTTCATCATCCCTTAATAAAGTTGGACAATTACAGAATAGCTTCTTACCTTCAAGCTGTTGATGAATCTCAATACCCGATTTTAAGCCAATTTTAGAGTAATCCATTGATTTAGGTAGAATTGTTTGATTTAAAAATGTTTACTTTAAATATACTCAAAATAGCAAAATTATTTAAATTACTTAGCATTTCCACTTTAAATTGATAAGGTAAGGTGGAAAATATGTTTTGTTCAAAATGTGGATCAATATTAAGGCCTAAAACAAAGGCTGGCAAACAAATACTATACTGTAGTTGTGGTTTTACTAAAGCTTTAGATAAAGAAGAAACCTCGACAGAATTAAAAGAAAAAGTTGCAGATCTTAAGAAAGTTGAAGTTGTTGAACAACTTGATATGCATCCAAAGATTAAAATCAAATGTGAAAAGTGTAATAATAATGTTGCATTTTATTGGACTCAGCAAACTAGAGGGGCTGATGAACCAGAAACAAGATTCTTTAAATGCACTAAATGTAATCATACTTGGAGAGAATATGCATGACTTCTCCACAGGATTTGTTGGAGAATTTGAAGAAGGAAGAACTTTTCTTAAACTGGAATAAGGAACATCCTGAAAGTTTTTTATCTCATTTCTTTGCTCCTTTAAGTTCTGAGTTTGAAATGAAGTCTAGGTGGGAGATTGGTTTTTTTAGTAATGAGAAAATCACAGTTTTTGTTCCTATTGAAAATGGTTTTGCAATCAAGCCTGCAGATGATGTTTTTAAGAAACAGGATGCTAAGGTTGAAGCATTAAACTTAGAAGAAGTTAAGTTAACCTTTGAAGAAGCTTTAGAGATATTTAAAAAAGATTTGCCTGAGAGATTTCCTAATGAAGTACTTGGAGACGGATTTATTATTCTACAAACCTATCAAGGAAAGACTTTATGGAACTTTACTTTCATTACTAAGAAACTTAAATTCATTAATCTGAAAATTAATTCTTTAAATGGTGAGTTAGAAGATTCTCAAGAAGTTAACTTAGTACAGTAATTTTAGTTTGGTTGTTAATATTCTGATAATTATTTTTGATTAAATATTTTAATAATTATTTTGTAATTATGCTCAACTATTATCTACCTCTCTAAAAGTAGTAATACAACATCATTATTATGACGAGTAAATTGCAATTATACTTTTCAAATGGTATCGGGTTAGAGAATATATTTTGTAACTACAGATAATTTATAAACAATCACTCATTCTAAATTTTTGATAGATGTAGGAAACTGAAAGGTTTCTGGCGTCCCTCGGAAAACTTTTGTTTTCCGTTGGATGTTTCGGAAAAAGGGGTGATTGATGTCTTCGACAAATACAAATAAAATTTCTTATAAAGCACAAATGGGTTGTAAAAAACTAGATTCTTTCTTTGGTAAGAAAAAGAAAGATGAAGAAGAGTAATTTTTTTCTTTTATCTTTTTAATTTTATGATTTTTGAAAAGAATGTAATTCAATGTTTTTTCTTCAAATCTTTTAACATATACACCTTTAATGGAGGAAACCCATTAAATCCTACTGAACTTACTTGATAACTATAAGCACCAGTACTTAAGAAATAAATTCTTGATCCTTCTTTAATGTTTGAAGATAATTTGTATCGTTTCTTTTCATACAATATGTCATGGCTGTCACAAGTTGGTCCCGCAATAATATATTCTGTCTTATGTAAAGATTTCTTTTCCGTTTCTATTGGATATTCTAAAGACTCTTCAATACATTCATCTAGTCCTTGATAAATTCCGGCATCAACATATAACCATTTATAAGGAACGGACTCAGACTTTTTAGAAATTAGAATTGTTTCAGTTGCAATAATTCCACTATTGCCAACCATATATCTTCCTGGCTCGATGAAAATTTGTGGTAAGTCTTTTCCAAAATAATCTTTCAGATATCCTTTAATCTTGTTACAATAATATCTTAAATTTGGAGTTGGAACAAGATATTGTGATGGCAACCCCCCCCCTAAATTAATCATTTTCAAATAAATCTTATTTTTATGTAAATTTTCAAAAATAAACTTACATGCTGATAATGCCTGATCCCATTGTTCAACATCACGTTGTTGTGAGCCTACATGAAATGATAATCCATACGGAATTAGATCTAATTCTTTTGCTTCCTTAGCCAAATCAATAATCTGGTCATGGTGGGCACCAAATTTTCTAGACAGTTCCCAGTCTGCTCCTGTACCATCCACAGATAGACGGAAGAAAACTTTTGATTTTGGTGCGTATCTGGCAATCTTCTTTAAATCTGAAGTTGAATCGGTTACGAAAAGTCGTACACCTTTTTTATAAAAGAAAGCGATGTCTTCATGTTTTTTAATCGTGTTTCCAAAACTAATTCTGTCTGCAGCAACTCCTAATTTTATTAAGTCTTTGAACTCATAAATCGTTGCAACATCAAAGTTTGACCCTTCTTTATTTAATACTGATAAGACTTCTCTATGTGGATTTGCTTTAACTGCATAATATATTTTGGCGAAAGGTAATTGTCTTTGTAGAATATCATAATTATTTTTAATTTGATCTAAATCAAGAACTAAGAATGGAGTTGGTAAATGTGCAGAATATTTCTTAACATCTTTTAATAACTGATTCTTTTTAATTCCCATCTACTTACCTCTTGAGCTAATAAGTCATTTAAGGTATATAAATGTTGTTTTTTATTTCAAACTAAGCAACCTTAACATCTATCACAATCATAAAAATGCGGTAAAATTGTTCTATTTTCCATAAATAATAAAGTACAACAGAACAATTTTCAGAACACCGCATTTTGTGATCCAAATAAAGAGCTTATCTTCGGCTTTAAAGCCGAAGTATTGCGCATTTATTTCGGATAACCTTTAAATATAATTAACTTCTATCCACTATCATGGATTTTGAAAAGTTGGTTATAGTATATGAAAAGTTAGAGAATACTGCTTCTGGGAATGCTATGCGAGAGATTTTAGCGGAATTCTTTAAAACTGTTCCAAAAGATGATATTCGTTTAGTTTCTTATCTTACTTTAGGACAACTGTCCTCTGACTTTGAGAATACAGTTTTAGGATTAGCAGAAAAATCTGTTCTTAAATCTATTATTGTTGCCAGTGGTAAAGAATCTGGAAAAGTTAAGAAGTTAATGCAAACTTCTGGTGATGTTGGATTGGTTGCTGAAGAAGTTCTAAAAAATAAACCTCAAACTTTAGTACCCTTAGGAAAATTAACTATTCATGAACTTGAAGAGAAACTAAAGAAGATTGCCACATTATCAGGTTCTGGTTCGTCAGACCAAAAAACAAACATCCTTGCAGGAATGTTACAAAAAACTTCTGCGAAAGGAGCAAAGTACTTAGCAAGGATTTCTCTAGGAACTTTAAGAATGGGAGTGGCAGCAAAGACTGTTATTGATTCTTTAGCAATTGCCTTTACTGGAGATAAATCTAATAAAACAATTTTGGAAACTGCATATAACATTTGTCCTGACATTGGAATTATTGCTGAAACTTTAGCAAAGAAAGGATTAAAAGAAGTTGAGAAAACTAAAATTCATGTTGGTATTCCAATACAAATGATGTTGGGGCAGAGAGTAAAGTCTCTAAAACAAGCGCAAGAGAAGATTCCAGGTAAGTTAACAGTTGAAGCTAAGTATGATGGTGAAAGAGTTCAAGCTCATTTTATTAATGGAAAAGTAAAATTATTCTCTAGAAGACTAGAAGAAATTACTCATCAATTTCCTGATCTTGTTGAACATTTAAAAAAATCAATCAATGCGGAAGATTATGTTTTAGAAGGAGAGATTCTAGCAATTGATAAAAAAGGAAAACCTTTACCATTTCAAACTTTAATGCAACGTCGTAGAAAATATGATGTTGATCAGTATATAAAAGACATTCCAATTCAACTTAAAGTTTTTGAATTACTTTATCTTAACGGAAAAAGTTGGTTGAACCAACCTTATTACAAACGTTCTGAAAAATTATCTGAGATTGTAAAAAAAGATTCTGAAGTTTCTTTAACTGAAAGAATTATAACAGATGATGTTAAAGAGATTGATGTTTTCTTCAAAAAAATGCTTAAGTCTGGGTATGAAGGAATTTTCATGAAATCTCGTGCTGAAGATTCTTATTATCAAGCAGGAGTTCGTGGTTGGAACTGGATCAAGTGGAAAAAAGAGTATGTGCAAGAAATGGTTGATACTTTTGATTTAGCAGTTGTCGGTGCTTTTTATGGTAAGGGTAAAAGAAGCGGTGGTTATGGCGCTTTACTTTGTGCTTCTTACAATCATGATAATGATACCTTTGAAACTTTCTGTAAACTTGGAACGGGATTAACTGATGAGTTAATTGCAGAACTTCCAGAGAAATTAAAGAAGTATAAACTTGATAAGAAGCCTGCTCGTTTAGTAATTAAAAAAGAAATGCATCCAGACGTTTGGTTTGAGCCCGGAGTTATTGTAGAAGTCTTTGGTGCAGAAATCACTAAAAGTCCACATCATACTTGTGGTTCTGGTTTAGCATTAAGATTCCCACGATTTATTCAATTCAGAGAAAATAAAAAAGCTGAGCAGGCTAATACTTCAGAAGAAATTGAAGGGTTGGTTTAGAATGAAATTAAATAATCTTCTTTTAATATTGGTTTTACTTTTTCTAATTGGTTGTGTTGAAGAGGTTGAACAAGAAGAAGTTTCTTTAGATGAGATTAAAGTTGTTGTAATTGAACCAGAGAATACTGTTGTTGAAAAAGAATATGCTGAGGATTATTATGAAGAATATTATTATAATCAAAAATCTGAGAAAGAATTAGACGAAGAGGATGAGGCTGAATCTTATGAAGAGGAAGAAGAGGTTGATGAGGAAGCTATAGAAGAGGAGCCTGTTGTAGAAGAAGAACCAGTAGAAGAAGATGATTGTACTTCTGGTTGGTACATTACTGGATATTATACTCCTGATGAAGAAGACTTTTCTGGAAATTTAATTGAGACTGAAACTGATGGGGGAATGCGATCTTTTAAAGAAGATTTCTTAGACGTTGTTAAGATGGAAGGTTGGGGAAAAACCTTACAAGATGATTATGTTGGTTATTACTGGGAGAGTTGGCACATTAATGATAAAGATTTGGATGCTCAAGGAAATGAGTTGGTTCAAGGAATGGTGGCTGTTGAAACTCCTTTAATCTCTCCAGGAAGTAAGTTAACAATTCCAACTTTACCTTCTCCTTACAATGAACAAATCTTTACTGCTACTGATACTGGTGTTACTGGCAAACATATTGATGTTTATACTGGAGAAGGAAAGGAAGCAGAAGAAGAAATGTATAAAATAACTGGTGAAGATAATACTGTTTGTGTTCTGGGGTAATATTTATATAGCTCTCTTGTTTATTGTTATTTAATAATATTAATTAATACTTAGAAAGATGGTAGATGTTACAGCAATTATACAACAAGTTTGGTTCTTTATCTTAAATATTGGTTCTTTGGGATTCTTAGGAATTGCTGGACCAAGTGTAGTTCTTGCTTTTACTAGAATTTTAATTTGGGTGTTTATTTTTGCTGTTCTTTACGCATTATCAAGTTCTTTGTTAAGTGGTTTCCTTAAGAGGCCACAAGCAATAATCATTTCTGGAATAATGGCTACAATCTCAGCAATATTTCTTCCTGATGCTGTCTTAGCTGCTACTGGTGCAGGATGGGCAACTGCAGTTGGTTTATTCTTAATCGGTGCACCAATTGTTTCCTTAGCTTTACTACTACATTACTTGCCTAAAGAACCCTGTTTTTGGAATTTTGTTAAAGCATTACTTGCACTATTAATTTTGTGGATAGTTAACGCAATGGAATTTCATTTGAAATCTTTTGGCAAATATGCTCTTTCTGCTAGTTTACAACAATTTCTAGATTGGTCTTGGTGGATTGCATTAATTGTTTCCATTTATTATTTGCTTAGAATGCTTTCTTGTTGGATGTCAAAAACGGACCAAGGAGATCCTAGTAAATTTTGGCGTTTTATTGATCGAGTATTACAACCATTTAGACAAGGTGGTGGCAATGATGACACTCCTCCTCATGATAGAAATACAATTGACTTTAGTCTTCCTCCTCCTCCTGGTGGAGGTCCTCCAGGACCAAGCGACCCTCCTTTTACACCTTCTGACTTTAAACCAGGAATTCCAGATACTCCTAGACCTGGCCCACCAATTCCTCCTTATCATCCTTCTGGACCAAAGCCACCAAAAGATAAACGAATTTTTGTAGATCTTTCTCCATGGTTCTTAAACATCAGATCTCAAGGACATTCTTCAGCTTGTGCAGCTTTCTCTGGTGCTTCAATTGTTGAGTATGTTTTTAATCGCAGGCACGGGAAGAAGTGGAAATATTTGTCTCCACTATTCCTTTGGTATTATTCTCGTGGAAGTCGAGTAAGAGATAGTGGATGTTATTTACATGATGTAACTCAGAATCTACTTAACGCAGGAGATTGTTTTGAAGATTTGTGGAGTTTTGAAGATACCAGAACTGGAAAATATTTACAAGTTCCACCTGATGTATGTGCTACTGATGCGGCAGAAAAGAAAATTTCTGAAGTTCGTTCTTTATCTTCACGTGATCCTGATCAATGGATTCAAGCTTTAATTGAAGAAAATCCAATTTATTTTGGAATGCCAGTTACCAATAACTTTTGTTCATTTAAAGGTTCTTTTTATAACTTAACTCCCGATCATAATCCAGGTGGACACGCAATGGTTATTGTTGGTTATGATAGTCATTATAAGCATGGTGGGAATACTCTTGAAGCTTTTAAAATTAGAAATTCTTGGGGCACATCTTGGGGGGATCATGGTTATGTTTGGATTTCAAGAGATTTGTTGTCTCGAATATTATCTTCTAGAGTTGGTGATCCGCCAATGGTTTTAACAGGTTGGCAAGAATTCCTTCCTAAAACTGAATGTCGAATTGTGGGGAAAGCAGTCTTTGAAGATCATAATGATGGTACTTTAGATGAAACTGGAAAAAAGATTTATGATTACTCTCCTCATGGTGTTAACCATAAGTTTAAAGTTGGAGTAATAGCTCAGATTAATGGTGGTTTAAGACCATTGCGAGAAGAAATGACTGTTAACAATCCGCAGGGAAGATTTAGCCTTAAGTTTGAAGCATACTTATCTCGTTTTGAACATTTAACTGAATTGCCTAAAGAATATCCTCAACTTAAGGGGATTGATTTTAAGAAGTTACCAAAAGGAGTTGTTGTGTATAAGAAAGGATTGGATGATGATGATAAATATGTTTACTTCCATATTGTTGATTTCAAACATTCTCATCGAGGTCGTGGAGGAGAAGGAAAAGAACATCCTGAAAATCCTTGTTCTGCTGTTCGTTCTGGAATGAAATTCTCAGGAGTTCCAATTAAATTTTCTAAAGATCATACTGATGAGAAAAATGTAGTTATTCCAGCATATCGTGTTTACACTACTCCTGATGATGTTTCTGAAGTTGTTGAGAAGTTAAGAGAAGCAGCTAAAAAAGAAAAGGTATGGGTAGACCGAGAATCTAAGTTGTTGGAAGAAATTAAAAAAAACATTCATCCTAGTGCTGCTACTACTACTCATAAAATAATCTCAACTCCTGATTTAGATGCAGTTGTCACTAATTTAGAAGATACTAAAAAACATTTGTCTGAGGCCGGAAAAATTGAAATAGAAATTCGTTTGTTTAAAGAAAAGGCAGCACATGAATTGAACGCATTAATCCTTAACTTGCCGGAAGAAGAAAGGGGAAATTATTTAGGATTATTAAATCATTTAGCTGAATTAGCCGAAGAGTTGTTTAGAAAAACTGCTGGTGGAGAAACTTCTTTAAAGTCATTATTAAATAATGTCCTGATTCGACATCCTGAAGTTATGAAATCGGATAGTTTGGAGAAACGCCAAGAAGAGTGGAGAAAACTTAACAAATTTATTACAAATCTTGATTCTGTAGTTGATGTATTAAAGTTAAAGATCGACGAATTTTCATTAAAACTTGAAAAATTAATTGTCAGTTAATTCTTGTTATTCTTTCGTTAGGTTTTTATATGGGTTCTTTAATTTATCATAATTATTTGGGCTTGTAGTATAACGGTTATTATTCGCGGCTGGCAGCCGCGGGACCCGAGTTCGACTCTCGGCAAGTCCATAATTCCTCTTCTAATTCAAAACATAGAACTATGTTTCATTTTTAGGTAAACTTATATGCTTTTAATTCTTTATCTATCAAATAATAAAAAAGAGGGTGTTAATAATGAACAAAAAAATATCTATAATCAGTGTTGTGCTAGTTTTATTTTTTATTGGTTTGGTATTTGCTTTAACTTCTCCTAATGTTATATCCCCAACTTCTGGACAGAATGTTAGTGGGAATTTATTATTAAATGCAACCATTACAGCAAATAATGTAACTAACGTTACTTTCTATTTTTACAACTCTACTAGTGGCACGCTAATTTATAATACTACTATTGTAAATGATAGTGCGGATGATACAGAGTTTAATTATACTCTTGACACTGCCACCTATCTTACTGATGGGACTTATAACTTAACTGTTAATGCTACTAATTCAACTGGTGATGTTACAACCAACACAAGCATTACTGAAGTTACGATTGATAATACTGCTCCAAGTGTTTCTGCCAGTATTCCAGTAACTTCAACTTGGTACAATGCTAATTTTACTGTAACTCTTAATGTAACAGATGTAACAATTGGTGTTGACAATACTTCAGTTCAATATCGAGTATTAAATTCTACTAATAATAATGTTACTGGTTGGACAAATCTTACTTTAAGTTCCGGAGTGTATAATGCAACGTTTGACA
>Ga0233437_1005225_pt1 | contig 14346 bp, 14 predicted proteins | sample SI_122_August201_FD_182714 | JGI IMG/M metagenome (GOLD analysis project Ga0233437, IMG submission 182714) | Seawater microbial communities from Saanich Inlet, British Columbia, Canada - SI_122_August2016_200_MG | ecosystem: Environmental > Aquatic > Marine > Inlet | place: Canada: British... | reverse complement strand
CTTGCGTCTATCGCCTGATCCCCATAACCGTTTCCTATTTCGGCGGAAGAAGCGGTCAGGGCCGGGGGAACCTGTTCGCCCACGGGGCATGTTATATCGGTGGTCTTTCGCTGACCAATTCCATCCTCGGTGTGACAGCCGCCTTGACCGGCGGGCTCATGGGGGCCCTTCTTCAGAGCCCCGTGGTGCTCGTCATGATTGCGGCCGTTATGATTCTATTTGCCACAAGTCTTTTCGGGTTCTGGGAGTTGAAACTCCCCGCCGGATTGACGCAGGCCGCTTCAAAATCCTACACTGGATACTTCGGCACCCTGTTTATGGGCATGACCCTGGGTGTTGTAGCCGCCCCCTGCATCGGCCCTTTTGTCCTGGGATTGCTGACCTGGGTGGCCAGCATGGGAAGCCCGTGGCTGGGGTTTGTCATCTTTTTCACGTTGAGCCTGGGCCTCGGCCTCCCCCTCTTCTTCCTGGCCGTTTTTTCGGGACAAATTGAGAAACTGCCCCGGTCCGGCGAATGGATGCTCTGGATTCGAAAACTGATGGGCTGGGTTCTGGTGGGCATGGCCGCCTATTTCATTCGACCCATCTTCCCAAAATCCGTGGGGGTATTTATCCTCGCCGCCGTTGCCTTTTCCGCCGGTCTTCACCTGGGATGGATCGACCGGTCGAAGACCGCATTTAAGGGTTTCGGGTGGATTAAGGGAATCGCCGGTACAATCGGCCTTGTCCTGGCTGTCATTCTTATCGGAACGTGGTTTCTGAGAGGCCCCGGTGTCATGTGGCAGTCCTATTCCCATGATCTGATCTCGGAAGCGCAAAAGCTGAATAAACCCGTCATCATTGATTTCTCTGCGGATTGGTGCGCCCCATGCCGGGAACTGGACGAGGTCACCTTTCACGACAAGCAGGTGGTAGATCAGGCAAAGGGTAACTTTGTCATGATCAAAGTTGATTTGACGCAAAAAAGCAATCCCATCCACAAACAACTTCTGGCCCAGTACGGTATCAAAGGCGTTCCCACCGTCGTGTTTCTGGACCGTAGCGGAATAGAACGGAAGGATCTTCGACTGGTGGACTTTTTACCCCCGGATCAGTTACTGGTCCGGATGTCGAAGGTAGGAAAAAGCGATACACCGTAAGGTTTTTATTAATCTTTAATTTTCATCATCCCCAAAGGAGGTCCCCATGCTGAAAGTCAGATTTTTCTTAAACGAACCCAACGGAAAACCGTGAAAACATTTCAAAACCATGATGCCCAGGTTGGGCGAAACTTACGATATTGAGATCGAGACCATTAGCAAACCTCCTTCGGAATTCAACACGGACGAGTACTTTGAACTGGACCTGCCGGTGGCTCCCGCCATCATGGTGGGCGAGGAGATCCTGACAGAGGGTTCTGATATTTCGGATGAAAAGGTCGAGGCGGCCATTTGCAAAAGCCTCGGTCTCCCGCCGCCGGAGCCAAAAAAGAAGGGAATGCTCGGCCGTTTGCTGAAGAAGTGATATTGTCTTGTCAAATAGTGTCCGTCCACAAATGAGAAAATTTGTTTGAGTTCAAGGAACGCAAAATCGGGCAATTTGGCCATTTGTGGATGGGCACTAAATAAGGAGTTATGATGGTTATCATTGAAAAGTTTCTGGGTAAGCGTCTGGAGATACCCGAAGATCGTCGCTATTACATCAAGCAGGGCCTTTGGGCCAAACAGGACGGAGACGTTACCGTGTTCGGGTTGAGTGAACCGGCCTTGATTCTTGCCGGTGGTCTCAAAGATTTGGACTGGCTTGTCACGGAAGGTCAATCTGTTCAGCAACTGGACACCGTTATCTTTGCCATTACCGGAAAAATCCTCTACATCGATTCGCCGTTAACGGGGGATATCCACTTTAATGACGGGGTAAAACATGCTCCCGAGCTCGTGTTGGGTGATCCCTATGGCCAGGGATGGCTCTTTAAGCTGACCTCCGGAGAAGAAACGGAAAAAGGGTTTTACGCATTGGCTGAGGCTTCGGCATACGTTGAAAGCCTGAAAAGCTCAGAAGGGGGCAAAAACCCGGAGGGTTTAAAAGGGGGCGTTTCGGGAATGTGCAAGGCCGTGTACGGTGGCATCGTAGCGCAGAAGATCTAGCGGTTTTTTGACCGACAACGGGCCAAAGTGACGGCAAGCGCACTGCTGTCAACGCGCCGGCAGTGAACCCGCGGGTACCACCCACTCCCGGGCGAACAAGTGCTTCTTCACGCTGCCGGTGGCCATTTCCCGGATCTGCCAGGCTTTGTGCCGACTTGTGATATCGATGCGACTGCCGATGGCGCCCGGAGGCGCAGGCGCATCGAGTGACTGCTGAATCACCATGAGGTCATGAGGCCCACGAACGGGTGCGTCGGGCACTTTCCCCCCGGCTGGATAGCCGCGCACCACCGCGTGAGGCAGCAGGAAGCGATGGGTTTCCGCCTTCGAGCGAAATTTCTCCGGTGCCCACACCACGCGATCAGCGGTGGCCTCGATGACATCAGTGTCGAAGGTGCCCAGCGGCGCATCGAACACAGAGAGAAAGCTGGACAGCGACAGGAACACCGACAGGGCTGCAATTGCGCTGCACATGGCGATCCGGCGCGGCCGTACGATGGCCGTCACTGCAAACGCGATAGCAGCCACCACCAGAGGGAAATGCCACCACGAGAAGGCCTGAACACCCACCTCGCGCGCCAGCAGCAACGAGATCCATCCGATGGACAGCAGCACCGCAATGGCGCCAGCCAGCGACACTACGAAAGTGTAGCGCCCCACATGCTGGCAACGGGTCGCCATCAGCACCGCCAGCGCAGGCATGCCCTCCAGCAGATAACGCCCGCTGCGCTGACTGGGAATGCAGAACACCATGAAGATGGCGAACACCCAGATCCACAGCAGCCGCTCCTCATCGAGCAGGGTGCGACGGTGCTTCCAGCATTCCACCATCAAACCGAACAGGGGAAAGGCCAAAAGACCCGCGTTGAAGAACCAGCTGCCGCCGAGGCTCCAGACATTGTCGCCGCCCCACAGAAACCCCGCAAACCAGCTTCCGATGCCGCTCGCCATTTTGCCCACATTCTCCCCCACCACGAACTCGCGCCAGATGGCCGCGGGTTCAGGGTCGAACACGAACCACAGCGAGAACATGCCCAGCGACAGGAGCGCTGTCCAGACGATGCCCGGCAGTGAGTCGCGCACGAATGAGGCCAGACGCCACCCGCGCACATGCAGGTGCCACCACGATAGCCCCACGCCGATGGGCAGCAGTTGGGCGAAACTTTTGGTCAGCAGCGCCATGCCCGCCAGCACCCCAAGGATGGTGGGGAAAACGAAACGTGAATCGAAGGATCGCGGCTTCCACCACAGCATGGTGAAGAAGCATGCGAACACCCAGAATGTTTCAGGTGGATTGGTAAGATAGGGCCTCCCGTAGCGATAGGTGCTGAAGAAGGCCAGATAGAAGAGCGCCGCCAGGGCCCCCTTAAACACGTCACGCCCGGACAGCCGCCATCCCAACAGACCGCAGAGCAGAGCCGTACCGAAGGTCCACGCCACGCAGGGCCAGCGCAACGCCACCACCGACCAGTTACTCCCCCAATCTGTGCTCACCAGCCCCTGCCAGAACAGCAGTGGCGGCTTGGTGTTTCCCATGCCCGGGATGCTCTGCAAAGGCAGCCACTCTTTGGCGATGCTGGTCACGCGCGTGATCTGCATGTACACCAATTCGTCGCCGTTTCGAAGAATATGCAGCGAGTCAAGACCTTGCAGATAGGTACACAACGCGAAAATGAGCCCACTGATGGTCAACAGCACCGCCAACCCAGCGCGCTCCGGTTGCCTGGTTGTTTTCATGGCTGTTTTCGGTTCACATTTGAAGTTTTTTCCAGCAACTCGCAGGCCTTGTCAAACACTTCCTCCGGACCAATGGCTTTAAGGCAAACATTGTTGCCGTCACACGGAGAGTTCCTGTGGTTGTAGGCGGTGAGGCACGGAGAACAGGGCAGTGACACATAAAGACTGACCGCCTTTTCACTGAGCGGGGCATACAGGGTCGGGGTCTCCGGGCCAAAGAAAATAATGGTCGGGATCGGCGTTAACGAAGCAAAATGCCCGGGCCCCCCATCGTTGGTGATGAGAAGGGATCCCAAATGAAGAAGGGTGATCAGCTCCATGATGGTTCGGGTATAACCGGTGAGATCAATACAATATGGGCTTTGACACTGTGAGGAGATAACTTCAGCCAGGGGCGCATCTTCTTTCATCCCGATAATGCCCACAACATAGCCTTTCGCAAGCAGGTTCGTGGCAATTCTGCAATAATTGTTCAAAGGCCATGCCCGTATGGGGAGCAGGCCGCCTCCCGGATAAAGTAAGACCAGCTCTTTCCCGATGGTTTCCGGAAAGTCCCTTTTAAGCCTGATCTTCAGGTCTTCCTGCTGATCCGCATTCGGATTCAGCGTTGGGATAGAAAAAACGTCCTCATCCACGTTCCGTTTAACCATGGGGAAACCATCCCCATTTTCCAATGCTGTCGCCAACGTCACAAACTGCCGGGATATGTGGCGGTAGGGGTTGTAGAGAACGGGCCGGTTGATAAAATCGCCCCGGTAAAGGCCTTCCTGGGTGTGAGGATGAAACCCCACGCGCAACCCGGCACCGCTTAGCAATGCGTAAATGCTGCTGATCCTTGAAAAAAGTTCACAGTCAATTACCACGTCGATTTTCTCTTTTCGCATCTTTGATATGAACCGGATGCTGTCCTTCAACAATGCCGTCAGCGAATCTCCATGGACTGTCAGAATGTTTCTTTCGGGAACGAGTTTCAGGGTTTCCAGGCATTCCCTGTTCTTTTTAAATACCAGTACAAAGATTTCCGCACCCGGATGATTCTTCTTCAAGAAAGTAAACATGGGGTGAGCCAGCATAAGACTCCCCATTTCGGAAAGGAGGATGACCAGAATTTTTGGCGACGCCGGCACGCTCCCCGCTTTAACCTTCTTTCGGGGAAACAGGGAAAGCAGGCGGCAAATGGCTTTGCCCGCAATCCGGTCAATTTTTCGTTGAAACTCGATCTTCATGATTTTACCAGGCAGTTTTACTCTCGGCCTTCCTCATCCTGAATACACCGCGAAGACGAAAGAATTATCACGGAAATTGAGGGAGATTCCGGGCTAGAAACAGGATCGGGTAGGTGGTTATTTCTGCTTCTATAATTCCCAATTAGTTTTCAATAATTTCACCACTCCATAAACGTCTTAAGAAATCAAGCGCAGGATAGACCATGACATTATCGATCATGAGTGGCCTTTCACCCCTGAAGACGCCAAAACATGTAACTTTGTTTCTGCCGAATTCCTCTGCTAACCTGTGCATCCCCCGATTGAATTTTTTTGCCCATCCAGCGCCGTTTTTCAGCTCGATGGCCACATAACCTTTTGAAGTTTCAAGAAGGATATCCACTTCAACTCCGTTCTGACTTCTCCAGAAATACAGAGGGTAATCCAGCTCGGTGTAGTGCAGGTATGCTCTCATTTCGTTGATTATAAAACATTCGAATAATGGCCCGGACTCTTCAGGTGTTGCGGGATAAGGCAGTCGACCGGACAATGCCCTGACCACACCGGAATCGAAAAAGTATAATTTTGAATGGCTCACCTGCTTGGTGGTCCTTTTGAGTTTCCATGGGGGGAGCCAATAACCGATCAGCGTATCGATTAATATATCAAAATAGCCTTGAACTGTTTGTCGTGCCACCCCTGCATCTCTTGCGATGGCTGCTGTGTTGGTGAGCTGTCCGTTTTGACGGGCGGCTATCTCCAGGAAGCGGGCAAAATTACCAAAATTTCTTGTTAATGCTTCTTCTCTGATCTCTTCTTTCAAATAGGTTTCTGTGTATGCCTGCAAGTATCTCTTAGGATTTTCAACCAAAAATGAACTTGGAAGCATACCAAAAGCAATCTGCCTGTCCAAATCAAGTTCGAAGCCCACCTCTTGGGTCACCAAAGGGAAAAGGTTGTAAGTAAGAGCCCTGCCGGCCAACAGATTAACTCCGGATTCTCTCAGTTTTCGTGCGCTTGATCCGGATAAAATAAATCTGATTTTTTTCTCTTCAATTATTCTGTGTACCTCATTGAGCAAGGCAGGTACTTTTTGAATTTCATCTATGATAACCCATGAACCCGAAGGCAAATGAGCGGTTTCCTGGTAAAGCAGGGACGGATCCCGGCTGAGACGGATCAATTCCCTGGTATTCAAAAGATCGTAAACAACGGTATTATCTTTATAGTTCTCCTGAATCCAGGTGGATTTTCCCGTTCCTCTCGGCCCAAACAAAAAAGCGGAGGTTTCTATTATCTTTAGCTCACGTGTAAACATGGTGGGCATTATCGCCGTAAATCTGCCGACAAGTCAAGCAGTTTTATAAGAAAGGGGACGTTCCCCTTTCCCATTAAGGCACACATTCTTAATACACCGCGAAGACGAAATGGTTATCGATATCCGTAAAGTTGGGAACGGGCAACTGGCCTGTGTAGTCCTTGTGGTGATCCTTGATCAGAACCAGAATCACCGGACGTTTTCCCGCGTTTTCGCGGATCAATTCCTTTAACGCGTGAACACTCAGAAATTTCCCCGGTTTGTCAGGGTCATGCTTCAGCCCATAGGTGAATTCACCGGTTTTTTCAAGCACTTTCACGTCATCCCGCTTGAAAAACCAGCAGACCGCACGAAGCACATTGTCATTGGAGACCAGTATGGCATCGGAGGTCACCCTGGATCGATTGCGCTCAAGAAGCTTTCCGGGCGTTCTGCGATCCATGGCACTGTTGGGAACAGCAAAACTCGCAATGAAAAAAAACGTCAGGATCGCTACACAGTAAAAAACCATTCTTTTCCGGTAGTCTTTCATCCTGGTGGACCAGATCACCAGAAAAGCCCACAGGAAAGCCCCCAGAGAACCCAGCAGCCATTTGCCCCCTTCGTCATTATCATAAATCCTGATCGCCTCACAAGCGTTAAGCCCGGAGAGCAGTAAAAACAGACCCCCAAGACCGCACAGGATAGCCAGCACCCAGGCGGAAACCGAAAAAGCCTTTCTTTTTCCGGCTTCAAAGTATGCGGCAAGACCGATGGCAAAAACAATGGCAAGAGGGGGAAAGCACGGCAGGATATACGGGATAAGCTTGCCGCTCGAGACGGAGAAGAAAAGGAACGGGAAAAGGAACCAGCATATGGCAAAACGGATGAGCGGTTTTTTAATTTCCAACTTGAGAACCGGTGGGACAGCAGCCGGACTCTGAGCTATCCATGGCAGCGCGCCACCCACCAGAATGGGCAGAAAATACCAGAGAGGTTTCGGGTGCTGTCCGCGGACTGGGTCTACAAATCTTGCCACATGCTCCGTCCAGAAAAAATAGTTCCAGAAATCCCCTTCACGAAAATGAATCATCAGGGACCAGGGCAAAACGATCGCAACCGCCGTTATCAATGGAATCCACGGTATCCTGAGCAGATCTTTATAACGGCCCTCCCAGAGCAGGAACGGCACCACCGCCAGCACAGGCACGGCGAAAGCCAGGAATCCCTTCGTGAGAAAAGCCAGCCCGCAGAAAACGCCCATGAAGACGAGAAAAAGCGCCTTTCGCGGCATATTTTCCGCCATGTGCGCAAAGAAAAAGCAGACCAGCGCTCCGGTCAGGAGCATGGAAAGCAGGCTGTCCAGAAGATTGATGTGGCCGATAGCCAGCACGAGAGGACAGGTCAAAAAGATGGCCGGGGCCAGGACGGAGGCTGACCTCTCAGGTGAAAACCTTCGTACCAGCAGGAAAATCATGAGGGCGGAAGCAATTACGGATAGAGCCGATGGTATCCGCAGGGAAAAGGCATTTTCGCCGAACGTGAGAATGGAAACGGCATTCGCCCAGTATCCAAGGGGAGGTTTTTCAAAGTATTTCAATCCGTTCAGGCGGGGAACAACCCAGTCTCCAGAAGTCAGCATTTCCCTGGGTATCTCCCCGTACCGGGATTCGTCCGGAATGGTCAGCGGTCGGAAACCAAGGGGAAGGATATAGGCCAATACGAAGAGAACAAAAAGTGCAATGGAAACTCTTTTCATGAGTTGACTCTATCAGAAGTAACAACAGCTCAAGCGGAAATCAGTCTGTTTAAACATTCCTTCAGTTCGTCACTTCCAGGCGTAACATCAAACGCAAGCTTGCCATCGATATATATGGAAGGGATTGGCGCGGGACGTCCCAATTCTTTCGACAGCGTCAAAAAACGCTTCGCACCCACAAGATCTTTGGTGACCACCTTTTCCCACCGCACTGTTTCGCCGTAGTCAGCAACAACCGATTCGACCAACCTGGCCATGTATTCGCACGGAATTCAATGGGCACCTTCGTGAAGCACCTCGATATGAACAATTCTCGATGTCATGATGTTTCTCCCGCCTGTCGTCTCAGACCCTTCTGTTTCAGAGCCTCTTCAATGGCCTCTTTCAGCTCAAACATGGGAGGAATCGCGTCGAAGAACAGTTCCCCGTCAATGAAAAGGGAGGGAACCGGCGCCACGCGGCAGTGTTTCCGAACAGCCTCCTCGCCAAACAGTTCGCAGGAAATCTCTAAGAACCTTTCTTTTCCGGGACTATGCATGAAATCGACTCTCCTGTAGTCGATATACTGGTCATATTCGGGAAGTATTTCAAGGACGGTTTCATCCATATACAGGCAGGGCAGGCAATAGCTCGCCTTGTACATTACTTCGATAATAATCTTTTCTGAATCCGGCAAAAGTGACCTCCATCAAATAATTGCTTTTCTCTTAACTTTTGTAAAGAAATACCAGATTTACCAGGGCAAAGCAATGGTTTTGCCGCCTTTATTGACAGGTTCTTCGGCCCCTGAATCATGCCTAATGGGGGTTAATACGCGAATCCTTCAAAAGCTGCGGCGCCAGAAATTCAGCAAAATCGGGCATGGACGGCAACTCATGATGTTTCATCAGGAATTTCGCCGTGGATTGCAGGCTGGAAAGGGTCGCCTCGTCGAGGCACAGGCGGTATTCATGACACTTCATGGCCTTTTGGGTCAACGGCAGGGAGAGGCCCGTTACCCGGCTCAATATCTTCGCGGTCTCATTCGGGTGCGCGTTCACAAAATCCTCGGCATGTCGAAGCGCCCGGAAAAATCGAACCAGATCCTCTTTTCTCTCTTCAATGACGGAAGCGTTGGCCAGCATCAGAATGGGATAACTGTTTCCGAGCCCACCGAACGTGATCAGTCCGCGCCCCCCCCTGGCTTCGGCCAAAGATGGGGTGGGTTCGCTGGCCGCCACAGCATCCACCGAACCCGCCATCAGCGCTTCCGGCATTGTACCGGGATTGAGATCCACAACCGTCACGGCTTTTAAAGGGATACCCGCAGACCGCATGAGGGCCAGAAAACCACCGTGCGTGGAGGTGCCTTTCTTGATGGCAACCCGTTTGCCGCCCAGGTCCTTGAGAGTGAGGATGGTTCCATCTTGTCGAACGATGAGGCGATGGCGGTGTTCTCCGCTGCCGTGACTGGCGATCAGCTTCAATTTTCCATGCCGGACAAGCGCCATAATTGCAGTGCTGTCCCCCATGGCCCCCACATCCGCGGAGCCCGAATAGAGGGCTTCCGCACAGGCCGGGCCACTGTTGAATCGAAGAGTACGTACCTTGATGCCCTCGTTTTGGAAATATCCCTTTTCCACGGCAACGATGGGAATGGCACTTCCGATGCGGTTTTGAAAAGCAACCTGTAAGGGACGTCTTGACCCGGCCTCATCTGTTTTGACACAGGAAACCCATAAACCTATCAGGCAGAGAAGCCCGAAACAAAAAAGTCCAATTTTCAATTTATGGAAATTATTCATGGGCAGTTCTTCAATGAGGACGTGGTTTATACACAGCAGGGAAGCGAATCCAGCGCAGCACGCAACTCTCTGGTGATGTTTCGCATTTCCTCGGATGAACGTTTTCGGGGTCGCACAGACTGTACTAACATATCCATACGAATGTTTTGGGGAGAAGGCCCCATCACGATCACACGGTCTGCAAGATAAGCTGCCTCTTCCACACTGTGGGTAATATAGATCAGCGTCCGCTGCCGATGTTGCCAGATTTTGAGCAGTTCATCCTGGAGATGCTCGCGTGCATTGGCATCAAGACTGCTGAAAGGTTCATCCATGAGCAGTGCCCTGGGTTCAAGCGCCAGGACGCGGGAAATGGCAGTCCGCTGCCGCATCCCTCCAGAAAGGGTGTGCGGAAAGGCATCCTCGTAGGAGGCCATGCCGACCAGGTCGAGATATTTCCCGGCAGTATCGCGCATGGCACTGTGATTCACGCCCCTTAAGCGCAGGGCAAATTCCACGTTTTTCCGCACCGTCAACCATGGGAAGAGGTTCGCATCCTGGAAGACAACACCCCGTTCCGGTCCAGGCCCCTCAATCAGTGCATCGTCAAAAAAGAGATGGCCCCGTGAGGGCGTTATGAAGCCGGCAACAAGATCCAGCAGGGTCGTTTTGCCGCAACCGCTGGGTCCTAAAATACAGGCAAACTGTCGGTCCGGTATGGTAAGGCTAAGGTCATAAAGAACCGGTTCCGACCGTTTGCCGTCATTCAGATACCATTTGGAAACATTTTCCAGCCGAATCATCATTCCTCACGCTGAAGCGACCATCGTTCAACAGTGCGCTTCTCCAGAGGGTTGAAAACCAGATGCTCGATCAGCAGGCCGATGACGCAGATCACGCAGAGGCAGGCGAAAGCAGAAGCGTAATCCAGGGTCCAGCGGGCCTGGATAATAGAGTAACCCAACCCTGTCCCCGCGCCCACAATCATTTCCGCCGCAACGAGAACCCGCCAGCCGTTCCCAAGCCCGATCCTGAGGCCACTGATGATGGACGGCATAGCACCGGGCAGCAACACCTTGAACAACATGGTAATCTGTCCGGCGCCCATCATCTGAGCCGCACGCACGAAAGTGGTGTCCAGACGTTTGACACCGTTTAAGACATTGATAGCTACCGGTGGGAAAGCGGTCATGGTGATCATAAAAACCGTTGCGGTTTCACCGATACCAAAAACCAGGATGGCAACGGGGATCCAAGCCAGTCCGGGGATCAACTGGAGGATATGTATGATCGAGTAGGTTGCGGATTCGAGAGGGCGCCACCACCCGGCAAACAGGCCGTAAACCACGCCCGCAATGGCAGCCATGACGAATCCGGCCAGCCAGCGGACAATGCTGTCGGCAAGATGCCGGTACAGGGTGTGGTCGGAAAGGGTCTGCCCACCCAGCAGCGCGGTGAGCTTCATGAATGTGGTCCAAGGCGTTGGAAACGGTACACCCCTGAAAGTAGAGACCATAAAAGCGACCAGCTGCCATACCACCAAAAAAATAAAGATGGGAATAAAACTCCGTATCACCGATCTGATCATTTGGATGTCCGCCCCGCAGGTTCTTCCCCAATCAGAGATTCAAGGATTTTAGTGGGGATCATTGCGATTGACTGATGCTGGGAAGGATTGCTTCAGGGAAAACCAGGCGGACCTGGTTGAGAAACTTGTCAGTGAGGGACATTTGCTGGCTGAGGGTTCCGGCCCAGCGAAAATATCAATGCCGGATATTCCCAAAAAATCCCCTTTAGCCGTGGGATTGTTTGATAAATTCAGCGGCGTTTAAAACACATCTGGCCCCGTCGGCGCAGCCGGTCAATACCTGATAAAGATCCGTGTCTCTCACATCTCCGGCGGCAAACATCCCAGGGATGGAAGTCATCAACTTTTCATCGGTTTTGAGGTATCCCCCATCAATGGTTTCAACCGGCAGTTTAATCATCTCCGTATTGGGGGACCACCCGATGGCAAGGAAAACACCATCCACGGAAAGCGTTTCCGTACCCCCGGAAGGCGCTGCGATTTCCAGCGCTTCCACCAGGTCTAAACCCACGTACCCGGTCACCTCCGTTTCCGGCTTGAGGTCGATATTGTCCTGGGCCGCAATGCGCTCCTGGTGAACGGCATCCATCATCAGTTCACGGCTCCGGTATACCAAAACCACTTTGTCAGCGATCCGGGACAGGGTGAGCGCGTGCTGCGCTGCGGCGTTGTCACTCCCGACAACCGCCAGTTTGGCGCTTTTTCCCCTGAACAAGGGGCCATCACAGACCGAGCAGAAGTTAACGCCTTTCATTTCCGAATGGGGGCCCGGCAGTCTTCTGGGAACCCGCCCCGTTGCCACGATGGCGCAGGATGCTGAATATAGGATACCGTTAACATCCGTACCGGAAAATCCGTCGCCGTTTTTCTCCAGAGATTCCAGGCGGCTCATGGTAAACAGCCCGCCTTCCATCTGGGCCTGTTGAAAGGTTTTAACCCCCCATTCCGTTCCCGGGATACCCCCGGGGAATCCCGGAAAATTGGCCAGGTTGTCCACCATGTACAAATTTCCCCCGGGAATATCACCGAATACAACACAACCGAGCCCCAGCCTCTGTCCGTAAAGGGCGGCCGTTAAACCGGCCGGGCCGGTGCCGATGATGATAATGTCAAACGAATTGGCTTCAGTCATAATCAATCCATTCCGGAAATAATAGTGTTTGTCAAATTCATATCAATAACGGTGATCATGATGATTCTTCGGAATAGGGCTGAAACACCCCCAGACTCGACCAGGAGCCGGTTTCGGAAGCCGTCTCAATTCCTGCCATGGCGTCGGGCGGCCCAATGAAAACCACAACGTTTTCATGCTGGATGCGATCGCGGGGAATATCTGTTATTTCGATGGTCCAGTCGCCCATGACATAGTTGAAAATATGCATGCCGCTGCCGTCTTTCACAAACCCTTTGGCCCGAACAACGGAAGAAGGGAGAGCGCTCGCAATTTCTTTAACCTCGTTTAAGTCATTGCCATTCCAGCGGTATCCCGCAGACATGAGCATATCCGGAGGCGTGATTTCGAGGTCCGGGCTGTCGAGCAAGTCGTCAAGGAATTGGTCCAGTTCATTATCCGACAATACCGGAGTACCAGAAGCTGCACCCTCCAAAGATCCCACAGGAGACCCCGAATGACCCTCCAGTTCCAGAAAGCGTTCCACCGGAATATCCGCATAGGTGGTTTCGAAAAAAAGGGGTTCGGGATGAAACTGGGCGATAATTTTCTTGGTTTCTTCAATCTTTTCGCGGGGAGCCGTATCCGTTTTGTTGATGACAAACACACTGGAAGAAGCAATCTGCTTCTCCAGAGATGCATAAACCTCATAAGCATCCATGAAATGGCCCGCATCAACCAGGCAGAACTGCTCCCTGAAATCGAAACGGTCGTTAAAAATAGGGAGTTTAAGATCTCTTTTGAGATCCGACGGGTTGGCAACGCCGGTGGACTCGATGAGCAGCACATCGGGTTTGACGGTGGTGCTCAATTCATAAAGGCCCTTGATAAAATCGGTTTTGACGCAGACGCAGAAGATGGATCCTTTGCTGATCTCCATCATATCAATATCGTCGCCCTCCACCAGGGTGCCGTCCACACCGATTTCACCGAACTCGTTTACCAGAAGGGTCAGTTTCTGGTCCCTGGGAAATTTCTCAATGATCCGGTTCAGGAGCGTGGTTTTCCCACTGCCCAAGAATCCGGTGATCAGGTATACGCGGGTGACATCGGACATAAGCTACAGTTTCTCCTCTACAGATGAGCCGAAGAATTCCGTTTGTTTTAAATGGTGCTAAAAATCGGTCCCCCTTCTCCGGGGGAAATCTGAACGGGGCCTAAAAAACAGCCCCGTTCAGTTAGGAAAAATGTGTTATTTGACCGTAGAGTCAGTCCGCGTAGCCAACCCGGCGCCTGCCTTTGCAAGGTTTTCCTGAATTTTGTCGAACTGGAATCCGACTTCCCTCAGGGACGCAACTCTCTCCTTCATGGCATCAGTTGGTGCACGTTTGGCCATTTCATCGATGAGCTCCTCATACTGAGGAATAATACTCGGGAACACGATGTCCCTCTCAATGCAAATGGACGGAAGAACCTTTACACCCAGTTCCATGAATTTACCGATACCGTCTTTGTTTTTGATCGACCACTCTTTATATTCGATCATCTCCTGAACATCGTCGGGCAGGGCAGCAATGGATTCCATCATGTATCCACAGGCCGCACATTGCACGCTGTCCAGCGTTACAACATCTATCAGAATTTTATCTGCCATAATCCGAACCCTCCTTGTTTGAAAATCGGTTACCAAGAATCCGGATACTTGGTGTAATACGTATCAAACCATTCGCGGGCTTCGATTGCCTGGTCCATATGTTCCA
>Ga0233437_1005224_pt1 | contig 14355 bp, 14 predicted proteins | sample SI_122_August201_FD_182714 | JGI IMG/M metagenome (GOLD analysis project Ga0233437, IMG submission 182714) | Seawater microbial communities from Saanich Inlet, British Columbia, Canada - SI_122_August2016_200_MG | ecosystem: Environmental > Aquatic > Marine > Inlet | place: Canada: British... | reverse complement strand
GCCATTTACCTCTGCTTTAAAAGCCATGTTTTCTAACCACTCTACATTTACTGTTTCTTTTGCCATTATATTTTATTTAATTTTAGAACAATGTATATTTTAAATTTATGAATCTCATCATATCTTCTACTTCCAACGAAACTTCCTCTATAATCTTTTCGGTTTCGCCACCAAACAATTTACCCATTATTGCACCATTCATTGTTGATACAAACACTTGCCCGTCTGATTTTTCGTAAACTGCAAATGTTTTTGGCATCATATTTCCTAATTTTTTACGATCATCGTCGTGAAGCATCCGTGCAGAATAAGCTCCATGACAATATTTAATAATATCAAACTTACCGATTGGATATCCACCATTCTCGATTGCTTCTTTGTTTTGATCAATAACATCGGTTACGTGCCAGCCTTCTTTCTCATTTATCCGAGCGACCATAACTTCCATTGTTTTTTCAAAATCATACGGACTTTTAAACTCTTTCACCATCATTTCTCCCGATGATACACTAACTGCTATCCCCGAAAAAATTATCCCGGTAAGAAACCCAAGAATGATTGAAACAATAACTAATATTTTAATTTTCATTTGTTTTGAATGTTAAATTTATTACAAAATAATTAATCTTCGTTTACACATATTTCGCCCTGCCTTATTTTACCAATGGTTTTCCAGGTAACTACCCCAATTGTTAATAAAGCAACTGCGAACATTACAAACGACAAATATTTATAAATTTCGTGCTGCGAAACCTGAAATGCTACTACCGATGCTATTGTAATTGCCATTAAAGGAAAAGTAAATGCCCACCACGAAATAAAGAATTTCAACTTATGAAAACTTCGATATAAAAACAAAATTAATACAACAAAGAAATAGGCTATGAATAACATAAAAATTGCAAAACTGTCCCAACTTTGGGCTATTCGTATATAAGCAATAAAACCAATTGCCGGCGGAGCGATAAGTATAAAAAGTGTTGGAATAAATTTCTGTGGTAACTGATGGTGAAAAATTGCCCTATTCATAAAAATTACAAAAAGGATAATCCAAAAGAAAAAACCAACAGTAAAAAAAATAAAAGAAAATGCTTTTGGCATATAATCAACACCCGCCACCGGAACAAGAATATTTCCAACCACAGGTATAAACCATGCCGGGTTCATAAAATGAATTTCAAAATTATGTTGTATCCAAAAACTAATTGTGTATAACATTAATACTGTGTGAGATATAACACCTACCCACCACAAAAACATCGAAAGAAATGGCCAATATGTCATAAATGCAATCGACAGCAATAAAAATGAGATTGAAATTGCTGAAAAGAAATTTATGCGGATACGATGTTTAAAATCGGCTTTTACTTCGTCGAAATGTTTAATGGCTTTTAAACCATACATTATTGAAAAGAATAAAAATAAACCTAATGTGATAAACAAAAAAGTGTCGTAGAATATTTTTGGCATCCATTGCATGTGATAGAATTTACCAAATACGATTGCCAATCCTGAGAGTCCCATTATTATCGAAAATGCTGTTATGGGAAAGTATTTCAATTTTTCCTTCATAAATTAAGATCTTAAAAATTCTGAAACACTAAGCGCTGCAATTGTTCCATCGGCAACTGCTGTGGTTACCTGTCTGTACTTTTTAACAATACAATCGCCGGCCGCAAAAACACCTTTAATATTTGTTTTCATGTCGGTATCCACAATTATTTCCTTGCGCTCGTTCAGATTAATATGCTTAGCAAAACTTTCAGTATTTGGTTGATATCCAACGAAAATGAAAGTTCCATCGGTTTTATATTCCGATATTTTACCGGTTGGCAAATGTTCGATAGTTACTTTTTCAAGATTTTCATTACCATAAAAACCACGAAGTTCAGATTCCATAATGAACTCAACTTTAGGATTTTTTTCCGCTTCCTGAATTGCATGTTCAAAAGCCTGAAAATGATCGAACTGGTGAACAACGGTAACTTTAGTGGCAAACGTTGTTAATGCTACCGCCTCTTCGAGTGCTGAATTTCCACCACCCACAACAACTACTTCTTTACCTGTAAAAAAGTCTCCATCGCAGGTTGCGCAATACGAAATACCTGTTCCTTTAAATTTATTTTCACCGTGAATATTCAACGATCGTGGCCTACCGCCCGGAGTTAAAATAACCGATCTCCCCTGAAAAATACGGCCATCTTCAAGTTCTACAACTTTAATTTCTTTGTCGAACGAGTACTTAATTATTTTAACATTCGATTTTAGTTTACACCCGAAACTTTTGGCCTGCTTTTTCATAATATTGGCAAGCATGTACCCTTTTGTCGATTCAACGCCGGGATAATTGGCAATTTCTTCGGTTAAAACTATTTGGCCACCAATGGCACCTTCATTCAAAATTACTGTTGAAAGCTTTGCCCGCGAAGTGTAAATACCAGCAGTTAAACCAGCAGCACCCGCACCAATTATTATTACATCAAAAATTTCGTCCATAATCTCAGGTATTTTAAAAATTAATTGTCATTCCTACAAAAGTGGGAATCTTAATCTGTAATAAAAAGATTCCATCATTGTAGGAATGACTGTTAAAAGCAATTCTCCTACACTAACTTTGCGTCTAAAATGCTTGTAATTTGTTGCATGTTTTGAATACTGCTTGTTGCATGGGCAACTTCTCCATTTTTATAATACATGGTAAAAGGTAAGCCCATAAAACCACGACATTCCGGTGCATTTCTGATAATCCCTGCTTCGGGCGTATCAAAAGCCATTGATGCAAATTTCACATTTGTACGTTCTTCTTCCAACTCTTCCATAATGTCGTAAACAGGAATACACATTGGTCCCATGCGGCCACAACAAACCATTACATTTTCGTTTTCAGAAATCATTTTTTCCAATTCTGCTGCTGTCTCTACTTCATGGATAACTGTTTGTAATCTTCTCATAACTAAATTTTTATTATTTATATTAATTGTTTTAAATATCGCTTTCTGTTATTTCTGTTATTATTTTTTTGTCCGATTCTAACCTGCCCTGTAAATATTCGTCGATAAGTTTTTGTGGAGTTTCAACCTGAACCCCTACAAACAAATTTACTTTCTTCGATGCAAAAAGTGAAATAATCTTTTTATTGACTTTGTAAGCAATCACATCGGTAACTCCCTGTTTTTCAAGCCACCCCGGCAACTCAGTTATATCAGTTCCTTTAGGTATTTCAATCGATTTTTTTTCGGGCACTCCCCTATCAATTTCAAATATTTCGTAGTGGTTGCACTCCCCGAAAAATTCGCTTAACTGATTGTTTGTTACTGGTATTGCTACTCGTTTCATTTTAGAATTTTATTGAGTACAAAAGTAAAGCTTCATTTTTTTTATTGAAAAAATAACGACACCGGGATCGTAGCCCGGACACTGAAATATTTCAGTTTATTTCCTGTCAAAATTCAATTGTTTGATTTTATTCGTTTTGAAAACCCAATTTTTATTGAATGATTTGGTATTTTTGCAAGGTTTTTAAATGAATACCATGACTGTTTCAAAAAAAGGAAATTCAGAAAAAATAAAAGGAAAGGACAGCGGGGATTTTGGGCAATTATTTCCGGGAGAGTTGAAAGCCCTTGAACAAAGCAAAACCCAAATTACCTATTTAAAAGGCGAGAATATATTTAAACAGGGTGCATTTGCACCTTATGTAATTTATGTTGTTGAAGGACTGGTAAAGGTCTATTTGCAAACCGGTTACGAAAAACAGATAAATATAAGTTTAGCCCAATCCGGAGATTTCCTGGCTTTTTCGTCTATTTTTGGCGAGAATATTCACACCTATTCAACCCAGGCAATTAAAGATTCGGTAATTTGTATGATTGAAAAAGAGAGCCTCAAGAAGATATTACTTCAAAACCCGGAATTTGCATTACAAATAACATCGAAAAATTACAATAACGAACGACACTTATTTGAAATAATCAAAAATGTATCTTATAAACAAATGCGTGGAAAACTGGCTTCCAGCCTACTATATTTGTCGCAAGATGAATTTATTATAGAAGATATTTTCAAACATTTAACCCGCCAGGACATTGCCGATTTTGCCTCTATTTCAACCGAAAGTGCCATTAAGTTTTTAAAGGAGTTCGAAAAAGAAAAGATTTTGAAATTAGCTGGTAAAAACATTGAAATTATTGATACTGAAAAACTGGAAAGAATAAGCAAGAATGGTTAACCTGTTGATTCGTTAAGTAGTTAATTGCTTGAGCAGTTTGTTTGGATCGAGGGTAAAGACCTTTTAATTTGCTCTAATAATTTTTACGAATTTAAAAATCAACTAACCTGAATTATTCATGAGTTTTTCGTTATGAGAATTCAAAATGCACAGAATAAAGGGAAGCACAGAGTTGAGCCTCGCAGAAATAGCCTTAGCTATTTTGAGAATCGAGAATCGAGCATTCTCTTTATTCAAAGCAGTTTGATTTCGGAATAGATAAATTTATGAATAGTTCAGGCTAATAAGCGATTTAGAATTTAACAGAACAAAATGATTATTCCGGCGGAACAAAAAAAGAAACTCGAAACCGAATTTGTTTTCTCAGCTACCCGAAGCGGTGGTCCGGGAGGACAAAATGTAAATAAAGTAAACACCCAGGTTGAACTTCGTTTTGCCATCGATATTTCGGCGTTTTTTTCAGATAAAGAAAAACAACTAATTCATGTAAAATTAAAAAACCGGATCAATTCTGAAGGGGAATTAATTTTGGTTTCGAATTCTGAACGAACGCAGTTGGGAAATAAAGAAACGGTAACTGAAAAATTTTTTGCACTAATTAAAAAAGCATTAATTCAAAAAAAGAGACGTATAAAATCCACCCCCACAGCAGCTTCAAGAAGAAAGCGTTTGGAATCAAAAAAAATCACAGCCAATAAAAAACAATTACGAAAACCTCCTGAAACATAATATTTTTCTTTTCCTTTTTTTTAATTTCCATAGAAAATAGTTTCTTTACTTCTTATTAATGGGACAAATTATTATTAATGGCCAATTTTTTTATTAAAATTCAGAATTGGATAATCCGGGTTGTAGATTTTTTTTACTTTCCTATTTTCAGGTTTATTCCCCTCGAAATTTTCAGATACGGTGTAACAGGTGGAATTAACACACTTTTCGATTTATTATTGTATTTCGTTTTTTATCGGTATATACTTGATATGCAGGTGGTTCATTTCGGGCTTTTTGCCATTGGACCACATATTGCAGCCTTTTTTATGGTTTTCCCTATTACTTTTTCAACTGGCTTTTTGCTTGCAAAATATATCACTTTTACTTCATCCGACTTAAAAGGAAAAATTCAATTATTCCGTTATGGAGTAACCGTGGCAGGTGCAATTTTACTCAACTATGTTTTTTTGAAATTTTTTGTAGAATATGCCGGTTTTTATGCCACCCTTTCAAAAGCTATAACTACCATAATCGTTGTCATTTATAGTTACATCCTTCAGCGTTATTTTTCGTTTAAAACAGGTAAATTTTTAATTCCTAGAAAAGTTGCCGATTAGTGGGCTTATTTGTAAAATTTGAAATTAATGAAAACATTTTACCCCATTTTGAATTTATATTGAATATGTAAATTTGTTTATCTTTATTTCGTTTTAATTATGAATCAATCCAGGCAAAAATATTATCCGACTGTTTTACAAGCAATTCATCTGATTATTTTGTATATGTTTATACAAACCCTTGTTGACTTTCCACTTGCATTAATCGACTATTATAACGACACGGATTATTTATATCATCCCATTAAAAAAATCCTTCTGGGTGTTGGTTCAACACTGTTTATTTTGGTCTATGGTTTTCGGAAATCAAAAGCTCGGTTATTAGAAGTGTTCCCAGTTAAATTTTTTAACCCTATTATTTTGTTGCCAGTTATTACTTTTTTATGGGGTGCCCAGAATTTGCTTGAAGAAATAAATATAATTGTTGCCAAATTTATTCCAGCCCCGACCTGGTTCTGGGAACTGTTTAATAAAATATTTGAAGGTGATTTTGGCTGGTGGGGCGCTTTTATAAAAGTGGCAGTTATTGCACCAGTTGTTGAAGAACTCATTTTCAGAGGGCTAATTTTACAAGGGTTCAGACGAAATTATAACGCTTTTGTAGCTGTTTTTATGTCGGCACTTTTATTTGCTTTGTTTCATTTAAATCCCTGGCAATTCCCGGCAACTTTTGTGTTAGGCTTGTTATTGGGCTGGATTATGATACGAACAAACAGTATTGTATTAGCCATTTTGGGCCATTCGATTAATAACTTTATGGTATTGCTAAGCATTACTTATTGGGAACCTATTCAATCTCATGCAATTTATTTAATCGAAAAAGAAAAATTATTTCTAACCAGTGCATTGGTAATTTTATTCTCTCTGATATTGATTTATTTGCTTAGTATAAATTGGTTTAAAAATAAAAAAGTATAATGTTTAAATGGATTCTGTGGTTAATTGGTAATAGAAACAAGAAAAGCATTTATCGGAAGTAATTATTCGATTATTTGCCAAAAATAAATACGATTTAAAGCTGGTGCAGCCATTCCTTTTACCTTCTCAAAAATGACATTTGAAAATGAAAACATCAATTTCTAAAAATAAATACGGAACTATCGATATTTTAAACTCAAAATAATATATTTGCACCTTACAAAAAAATAGGTTTAAATTAGGATTCTACTCTCGATTTAGGCATTTAAATTCGATTTAAATTATCGTAATAAATGGAGATTCTACTTGTTCTTGGTGCTTTATTTCTTGGTTTTATCCTTGTCCTCATTTCAATACCTTCGATTTTAAAAATTGCAAGGGCAAAAAAACTTTATGAACCTTTTAACAAGCAGAAAATACATACCCAATTAATTCCCCCTTTAGGTGGTGTAAGCATTTTTTTTGGAGTAACCTTGAGTACTATTATCGCTACAGATGGATATAGTTTCGAATCATTGAAATATATTATTGCAGCGGTAATAATGATGTTTTTTATCGGGTTAAATGATGATTTTTTAATAATCACGTATAAGAAGAAGCTTATTGTTCAATTATTTGCCGCAGTATTATTAACAACACTTGGAAATATTCAGTTTACAAACTTACACGGTATTTTGGGCTTTTACGAAATTAGTTATTTCACCGGTTTATTTTTTACACTATATGCTATTGTGGTCATAATCAATGCCTTTAATCTCATCGATGGCATTGATGGTTTAGCTTCGGGATTAGCAATGCTGGCCGGGATTGTGTTTGGGATTTGGTTTTATTTGGCTGAACATATACCTTATGCAATATTGTCGTTTGCCTTTGTTGGTAGTCTTGCTGCTTTTTTCCTGTACAATGTTTTTGGCGATAGGAATAAACTTTTTATGGGAGATTCCGGTTCGTTGGTTGTTGGGGTAATAATTTCTGCCATTGTAATTCAATTCAATGAATTTAATATTGTAAAAACAATACCTTTTGCGGTTGATGCTGCACCTGTTGTTTCGTTTGCAATTATAATTGTTCCGCTTGTTGATACATTGCGGGTAATGTCCATTAGGATTATGAAAAGGAAATCGCCATTCGTTTCCGATACTAACCACATTCATCACCGGATGCTTTCAATTATCCCAAACCATTTTAAAGTAACGGTAATTATTATTGCCGTAAATGCTTTATTAATTGGGCTGGCACTTATTTTTAATAATATTTCATTCAATATTAATTTACAATTTAGCTTAATTTTTTTAATAGCAGCTTTATTAGCAATTGTACCCAGCAGAATTATTAGAAACAGCCAACATCGTGAAATAAAAAAAAGCCAAGCTAATTAAGCACCCAAGTTATTTTCAATAAAATACAATTTGTTACGGTCGTTAATTTTGGTACATTATTTCAATTTGGTAAAATGGAAATAATATTTATAATAATCTTAAAGGTGATTTTACAATTAATATCATCCTGAAAATTGTTTTAAGTCATCCCATTGAAAATGACGATTTTTTATCTAATTCCCTAATTTCCAAAAAACCTGTTATTATCGTTTCTATCAAATTGGTTTGTTGTTGCTTCTAATAAAAATCAAAGAAAAAATTGAAACGTATTTCTGCGGTTTTTTATATTCGACACTTCTTTTTGCAATTTTGCAGTTTAATAAAATTAAATTGTGAAAATGGCATTTATTAAAATAATTCCTAAAAAAAGTAGGGTAAATCAACTTGTCGTCGGTATTACATTTAAACAACCATAATTTCTGGTTTAAACTTTATATCTCAAGATTGTGAAACAAATTCGATTATTATGATTGCTTTTTTTACAATTGCCTTTAAAGTTGGGCCTACAATTGTTCAGGATATGGGCGACAGGAAAGGGATACGAGAATAATTCAAGCAAAACCCAAGCGATGAACAAATCGAATTACTGGAAGAAAATATGAAAGCCAATACAGAAAAACAAGAAAGGAAAATAGGTGTAAAAAGGGGGAGTAATATAAGATAGGTTTAAAAAAGTGAATTCTGAAGGTTGAAAACCAGAATTTATTGATTATCGATTACAACCGGTTTTTGCCGGTTGTAATTTTTTATAAAAATTATAACTTCGCAAAAAATAAATTAAAACATTTAGCCATGTTAAAAACAATCAAAAGAGTTTCATTTATTATTGCTATTTCAGTATTTTTCACAACAGTTTCGTGTTTAACCGACGAAGAAGAAATACAAATAGTAAGATCACCAGAATTAGAAGCAAGCGAACTTTACACCGCCCTCAGCAATCTTGAAGCCGGTGGTTACGACATCGATACAACTGACCTTGGTATTTTTTACGTAATTCATGAAGAAGGGGAAGGGCCGTACCCGGTGGCAGGCGACACTTGCTATATTGAATATGAAGGATACCTTCTTGACGGAATAATTTTCGATGCATCAAGTGACCATTATTTGGATGGCATTTGGGAACTCATTTATAAAGACATTCCTTTGATCGAAGGTTTTGATGATGGAATTGCACTAATGAACAAAGGAACTGAAATTGATATTATAATCCCTTCGTACCTTGCTTATGGCGCTTATGGTGCAGGAATAATTCCACCATATTCTACAATTGTTTTTTCTGCAATAATGCACGATTTAAAACCACAGTCAGATTAAGAGGCGGGTTTAAAAATTATCCTTTCATATAATTATGCGTCCTTTTATTCGAAGATGATGAACTGGCTTTGTTAATACAGATAAAACCAGATACAGTTTTTATACGCAAGTACAAATTTCGAAAATGAAACCTTTTTTGCAGGGCGGGCTATTGTTATCGAACAGTTTAAAACAACCGACCAACTGGTTTATTATCATTCACTTGAGATAAATGTAGAAATTGCAAATGTTTGGTTTAGCTAATTCGACCCAAAATTATCAACACTGAAATGTCGCCAGGTTATTCCCGTAAATTCAGAAAAAACTGCGACTACTGTTGTCGTGCTTAATTCGACAGGTATTTCTTCCCGATATTTGATACATTTGAAAAACATTCGTTTAGCAGTACTTTTGGCCAGGTTAACACAATCGACAACAAAGATTTTGATCATAAAATTGCTTACTGTATAAATCTGCCAAGCCCTTTGTTTAGCAACAAACAATTCCCAACTAATTCGTATTTTAATTTTCGCTGGGCTACTTGGTTGACCTAAATTAAAAATAATTTAAAGGATTTAAATTTGTGATAATATCGTTGCTAATTGGAATTGTATGAACTTAAAAAATTATTTTTTTTACTTCGAAATGTAGGGTAAATTAAACATTACCTGTATTATATTTGAAGATTGCATATGAAAAATAATCTTCTGAAAAATAATTCAATGCCTGGGATTAATAAAAATGAATTTATTGATTTGTTCAATCAGATGTATAAAACCATTAAAAATTACATCTATTACAAAACAGGCGACATAGATTTGGCAGACGATATTGCTCAGGAAACATTTATTAAAATTTGGGAGAAAAGAAATGAAATCAGACTGGAAACAATTAAATCGCTTCTATACAAAATTGCCGGGAATTTATGCAAGAACCGGTTCGAACACCAGCAGGTTGTTTTTGATTTTGCCAATAAATTCAGGCAAAACGAACATGCAGTTTCACCTGAATTTGAATTAGAGTTAAAAGAGTTCAACGAAAAGTTGCAAAATGCAATTGGGGGACTCACAGAGAAAAACAGGGTAGTTTTTTTGATGAACAGAATCGATGGTTTAACGTATAAGCAAATTGCCGAAAACCTTGAAATTAGTATAAAGGCAGTCGAAAAACGAATGAAAAACGCGCTCGATATTTTAAAGAAAAAAATTAAATATAAAATCTAAAGGAATTATGAAGAACGATTCCGAAAATATTAAAATCACACCAGAAGAATTCAACAAAATGAATTCGGAAGAGAAAATCATGAAAATGGCTGGTGCTTTTATTCCGCCATCCGGTACATCAAAAAGCGATGCACTCAATATTGTTTTAAAAAGGACCGACAAAATAAATCATTCCCGAATAATTAATTTAAAAAGAATAATTCAAATTGCTGCTACCGTAATTTTTGTAATAGGAACTTATGCAATTATAAATGGGCTTTCGAAGGACCGTATTACAACAAATTTTGCAGAACAAAAAGAAATTAACCTGCCAGATGGTAGCGAAGTTCGGTTAAATGCTATTTCAAAAATAATCTGGTCGAGAAAACATTTTGCAAAAAAGCGGTTAATTGCTTTGCAGGGAGAAGCTTTTTTTAATGTAGAAAAAGGAACACCTTTTACCATAACAACAAAAAACGGAACTGTTGACATTCTTGGTACACAATTAAATGTATTTTCGCGCGAAAATGAATTTTGGGTAAGTTGCATTTCCGGGAAAGTTAGAGTTAATACCGGGCAACAACAACATATTTTATTGCCGGGCGAAATGGCAGAATTAACACCAAATGGGTTAATTAAACTGGCAAAAAACAACATCGAAAAAACAGCTTATTGGAAGCAAGGCATTTTTTATTTTGAAGATAAACCACTTGTTTCTATTTTTGAGGCCGTTGAAAGACAATTTGATTTAAAGGTTGAACATAAAAATTTAGGAGACCGCCTGATGACAGTTAGTTTTTCGAATGAAAATTTAAAAGAATCGTTAGATGTTATTTGCATTCCGATGGGATTAAGTTATGAAATTAAAAACAATAAAAAGATTGTCGTTAAAGAAAAAAAGTAAACAGCTGCTTTTTACTCTCTTTTTATTTATTTTATTCATACAATCACCACACAAGGTATTCTCACAATATTTTCAATTTAATTTTGATGAACAACCGGTTTCAGATGCCTTGGTTGAAGTAGCAAAGAAACTGGACATAAGAATTGCTTTCGATGCCGGCAATCTTAAAACCATAAAAATTTCAAAATCAGTTCAGTCAGAAAATGCTGAAAGTGTAATTTTATCGATACTCGAAAACACCAACTACACTGTCGATTTCAAACACAATACTTACCTGGTTTTTTTGAAACAAGAAAATTTACAAACTGATAAACGTATAGAAAAATTATTCTCGGGAATTGTTTTCGACAAAGAAACCGGCGAACAACTCCCTTATGCAACCATTTTTTTGTGGGATAAAAACCGGTCATTATCAACCACGGTAAACGGAACATTCAGTTTAAAACTAAACGACTCTTCAACAGTTTTTATTCAGGTAAAATATCTGGGTTATTACACACTCGATACATTATTAAACACATCCTCAAGCTCTGAATTACTAACATTTGGATTATCGAAAAAAACACAAGCCCTTGAAACTATTGAAATTATGGGCGAAAAACTTGAGATGGTAGATTTTTCGGAAGATGCCGGCCACCTGACTTTTAACCCTGCCCGTTTTTCCGACTTGCCAAATTATGGAGAAACCGATGTTTTCAGGGCCTTGCAAATGCTCCCCGGAATCAGTGCAATGGAAAATTCTTCTCAACTAAATATTCGCGGAAGTTCAGCCGATCAGAACTTAGTTATGTTCGATGGTTTTACATTGTACAATCTCGATCATTTTTTTGGCGTATTTTCGGCTTTAAACCCGAACGTAATAAAAAACATCCAGGTTTACAGGGGAGGTTTCGATTCGCGTTATGGAGAACGTATTTCAGGAATTGTTGATATAACCGGAAAATCGGGTAACCAACAAAAACCCGAGTTTTACGGGGGCATAAATTTAATTAGTGCAAACCTTACAACTGAAATCCCTATATCAAAAAAAATTACGCTTGTTGCTGCTGGTCGCCGGGCTTACTCCGACATCTATTCATCGTGGCTGGCAGATGCGTTGTTGGCCGATAAAATTGGACAAAACCGAAGGTTTTCAGGTGCAAACAATGTAATTGAACCCAAATTTTATTTTGGCGATTTTAACTTAAAACTGACTTATAATTTAAATCAGCAAGAAAATATTTCGTTTAGTTTATACGGTGCTAAAGATTATTTAAACAGTTCTAACAGTTCTAAAAATAACCAACGCGAAATTGAGACCGAAGATATTAACGAATGGGGCAATTATGGTTTCGGGATGTCGTGGAAAAAACAGTGGAACCCAAAATATTTTACCAATCTACAAATTGGCCATTCCGGTTATTTTAACGATTACTACAACTACACTGTTTTTTCAGGAGATATTCAGGCAATTAATCCTCAACAAGAATCGTTACTCCAAAAATCAAACAGTGTAACAAACGAGGAAAATAAATTAATCGATTACTTTTTAACATTTCAAAACAAATATTATCTGAATTCACAAAACCATCTGGAATTTGGTTTTTCTACAAAATTTAATCAATTCGAATTTTATAAAGATGCAAGTCAGAATTTTGTTTACAACAATATTAATAGTTCAGCATTTTTGTACACTTTCTTTGTTCAGGATAGGATATTGTTAAACGATAAATTTGTAATTAAACCGGGATTCAGGTTGAATTATTACGACCAAACTAACAAGATATATTTTGAACCACGATTTGCCGCCAGTTATAAAACTGAAACAGGTGTTACTTTTAAATTGGCAAGCGGTAGATATTATCAGTTTTTAAATAAGTCGTCGTCGGAACAAACTTATGGTTACAACCGCGATTTTTGGGTTTTGTCAGATGGGGATATACATCCGATTGTTTCGTCGAACCATTTTATTGCCGGGGCAAGTTACGAAACTAAAAATCTGTTTTTCGATTTGGAAGCGTATTACAAAACGGTTGATGGTTTGCAGGAATACCTGTTTTACCAAAACCCGGAAAACAGACAAAGCGAAGGGGCACCAGTGCTTTTACCAAAATCAGATTTAAGCCAGTTTATTGCCGGAAATGGAAAAGCTTTTGGTATCGATTTTTTGGCGAAATATGAAAGTAATAATTTCACAAGTTGGCTGGCTTATTCAATTAGTAAGTCAACCCGAAGTTTTGATGAAATAAATTTGGGTGAAGAAATCCCGGCAATCTACAGTCAAACCCACGAACTAAAATGGACAAATATTTATACGTACAATCAATGGAATTTTTCAACACTTGCCATTTATAACACTGGTCATCCATTTATTGAATCGTCAGTAAAAGATGATGATTTTAACACCACCAGAGTTTATAACCAATTACCCGATTATTTTAGGATCGATTTTTCGTTGAATTACAATTTCTATATTAGAAATATAAATATCAAACCTGGTCTTTCAATCTTAAATGCTTTAAATACAGAAAACTACCTCGATATTTACACCCGTAGTTTTAATATTCAAAACGAACAGTTTAACGAAACCACTCTTGTAAAAGCCCAGGATTTAACTTTGAATTTTTTTGTGAATTTTAGGTTTTAAGAGAGCTTGGAGCAGTGAGCTTGGAGCTTTGAGCTTTGAGTTTTGAGCTATAAACCTTGAACTTTAAACCTTGAACTTTAAACCTTGAACTTTAAACCTTAAACTTTAAACCTTGAACTTTAAACCTTAAACTTTAAACCTTGAACTTTAAACCTTGAACTTTGAACCTTGAACTTTGAACCTTGAACTTTGAACCTTGAACTTTGAACCTTGAACTTTGAACCTTGAACTTTGAACCTTGAACTTTAAACCTTGAACTTTAAACCTTGAACTTTAAACCTTGAACTTTGAACCTTGAACTTTAAACCTTGAACTTTAAACCTTGAACTTTAAACCTTGAACTTTAAACCTTGAACTTTAAACCTTGAACTTTAAACCTTGAACTTTGAACCTTGAACTTTAAACCTTGAACTTTAAACCTTGAACTTTAAACCCTGAACTTTGAACCTTGGACTTTAAACCTTAAACTTTAAACCT
>Ga0233437_1005222_pt1 | contig 14359 bp, 25 predicted proteins | sample SI_122_August201_FD_182714 | JGI IMG/M metagenome (GOLD analysis project Ga0233437, IMG submission 182714) | Seawater microbial communities from Saanich Inlet, British Columbia, Canada - SI_122_August2016_200_MG | ecosystem: Environmental > Aquatic > Marine > Inlet | place: Canada: British... | reverse complement strand
TGACAATGGATTTGCACTTGGTGTTTTTGTCCTGGGTATATCTGTTTTAGCGGGAGTTATCGCATCCCATAAAGACACATATGCTGAAAATTCCACAGAGTGGAACTTGACAAATGATGGCCTTGGTCACATTGAAACATTGTCGGACTCGTCAGGAACCATTGTGACAATTGTTGTTGCAGTTATCTTGATAGGGGCAGTTATGATCATAAGAAAGATGAGGGGATGAGTCCTTTAATTTTTTAGATCATGAACAACGAAACTTCAAGGGGGTTGAGGTCCCCGCTTTTTTTCTTTTGTTTATAAGTAAAATCATAAGATTTTATAAATCAAAACAATCAGAATGAATGCAGATCAAATTGCTTGGTCGCAAGGGATGGGGATCTCCCTTGGGATGATCGGACTTCTTTTGATACTAATCGAAAAGGGAGGGGAATCGTATGAGTTTTTTTGATACATTACTTGACAATGGATTTGCACTTGGTGTTTTTGTCCTGGGTATATCAGTTTTGGCCGGAGTTATCGCATCTCACAGAGATACATATACCGCCGACACAATTGAATATAATCTGACAAATGATGGCCTTGGTCACATTGAAACATTGTCGGACTCGTCAGGAACCATTGTGACAATTGTTGTTGCAGTTATCTTGATAGGGGCAGTTATGATCATAAGAAAGATGAGGAATTAAGTTTTCTGTCTTTTTTAGATCATTAACAACGAAACCTTGAGGGGATTGAGGTCCCCGCTTTTTTTCTTTTTTTGATTAAATAATCATCTGATTGTTTAATGGCCTGGAAATGGGGCCTATTTACAAGAATTATTTATAAAAAATGTGGAGGGGTTTATTTAGTCCTCAAAGTCCTCCGGATTATTTCCTGGATCCGGATCCGGTTGTTTTCTCATCTTAATTATTATATAATAAGAAACATAAATAAGAGAAATTATTTGAATCCAATCAAACAGGATCATGCCTTTGATCCTCCCACCTCTGCAAATATCCAATGACTCTCCTTTTCTTTCTGTCTTTTGATCCTTTTGGTCTGCCCAACTTGATTCCCCGCCTTTTGGCCTCTGTCAATCCATCATTAATCCTTTGCTTTATTATATCCCTTTCAAATTCTGCAAACGATCCTAACATATTAAAATACAATTTCCCCTCCGGTGTTGTTGTGTTTATATCTTGGGTTGCGGAGATAAATTGAATATTCTTTCTTTTGAAAACTTCCATGAGATCAAACAGATGAATGAATGATCTTCCGATCCGATCAAGTTTATACACAAGGACCGCATCAAACTGATCCAATTCAGACATGAGTTCATCCAAACCGGGCCTGGATTGTTTGGATCCGGAGATTCCCCTGTCCTGATATACCTTAAAGAGATTCAAGGCCGGGTTATTTTGAACAAATCGGATCAAGAAATCCCTCTGTTTAGTAATATCTTGCTTATCTTTTGTTGAAACCCTTAAATATATTGCAGTTTTCATCATTTTTCTTGTATGTATGGATGTGTGGCCCCTCGCTAATTTAAATTAAAAAAAGGCCCAAATATATATCATTTCCAAATTAAACCGCAGATGTGACATCTGAAATCAGCAGTTTTCATTCTTTTCCTCCCTTTATTTCCACATTTGGGGCATCTGTTTGGATCATCCTTTTTATTGGATCCTGGTTTCTCCCCAATTAGATCCCTTTCAATATCTTTATACAACTCGGTAGTGAATTTAGTTTTCATTTTCTCATAACGATTGATGCAAGGAATTGAGGGCTTTTTTATCTTTAAGGCAATGATCTCCCCATCCATCTTGAATCTTTTATAATACACATCTCCGGTCTGCAAATTGACTTGAATGTGTTTTGCATTCACAATGACAACCTTTTCCTTTTTCATGATCTTTTTGGTTTCAAACACATCATCAAACAATTTCCTGACTCCTGCATCAATATATGATATGTCCGGGATTGTTACAAACATGATGATCCTCCTGTGCCTCCATGTCTGCATCAAGTAAGATAATGCCTTATTTAATTTGTTCATGTATGATTGCCTATTTGAGGCATCAATCCCTGCCTCATCAAAAACAACAACACTTCCAGGGGGTAATTCTCCATTGACAACCATCCGCAAGAGATCCTTGATCCTGAAAATGACTCTCTTTTCAACATCAAATGTTGGATCAAGTTGTTCCGCAACTCTCAAACAACTCCATGATTTCCCGGATCCAACTCTCCCGATCCATAAACCGCAATAATTTCTATTTTCATCATAAATATTCTGCTTGATTCTGTCAATTAATATGCTCATTTTTAAATTCCTAAATCAAAATCAAATGGATCCTTTTTTTGTTTAGGTTTCAATTTCTGTCTTTTTTCTTTTAGATCCCTAATTTTTTTTCTTTTCTTCTCCAATGCCAATTCTTTTTCTTCTTTCTCAATCTGTTTGAGCAACCTTTCTTCTTCTTTTGATTTATAATCCTTATATTTCTTCATCCCTTTTTTTAGTATATTTCCCATTTTTATGTTGTGTCAAACCTCGTTTTCTCCCAAAAACTTGGGGCTAAATGTTTCATCAAAAGTTTATGCAATCTTCTGACAAATTCCTTTTCAACTTGATCAACATTTCCTTGGATCCTTTCATTTGCCCCTGACTTTCTAATTGCAGGATTGAATCCTTTTGATATTGATCCTATTGATGTTGATCTCCAATTGATTAATCCTTTTTTCTCATTTTGATATTTGGATCCAAGCAAATTGGATCCTGATGCAAAGATCTCCAATTGATCAACTGCGGATCTGTATGCAATAGGATCTGCATTCTGATAAATCCCCATTTTTGAACATCTGTCCGCAATCAATCCCAAATAATATGATGTATTGACCCGGGTCAAAGATGTTTTTGCATAAGGATCCTGCAATTGATTCTTTGGAGGGTTTGGTTTATCCATGATGCCTCATTGTTTCTGCAAATTCTTTATTTGCTTTTCTTTCTTGACTTCTCCGGATGTCGGCAGATTTGATCCGCATTCTTTCTTTTTCCCATTCGTGTTTCAATCTTTCTGTTTCTCTGATATAATCCAATTGTATCATCCTGTTTTTTTGTTTCAGATTTATCAAATATTTTTCATCCAACATAGATATATATTTTTCATCCATCCTCTTTCCTCCTCAATTCCTCTTTTAATTTCGCAATACTCAAACAATCCATTGCCCCGATTGGTCGGCCCGGAGTGATCCCTTTTTTATTTTTACATTTGGCACAAATTGATTTTTGATTTGTGTGTTTTGTTTTTGTATAAAAGGGATCTCCACATTCAGAGCAAGTCCTATAATGCAAACCCTCCATAATCAACCATACCCCGGCGGGGGATCTGTTGCGGAGGCGGGTTGATATTCTTGTCCAAGGGCCTTGGCCAACATTTCCATGCCCTCTCTGTAATTTTCAGAGGCCTCAACCTGTTTTGATGCCCATGAGTCTTGATATGATATTGAAACTGCAATATTCTCTTTTTGGTATTGGATTGTTGAGATCATCACAATCAAAGCAAATGCGATCACTCCCATTCCAATGATGACTTGTTTATTTTCAGAAAGCCATCCTGAAAGAGCATTCTTTTCTTGGGCCTTTTTTACAGAATAAGACCCCCAATTTATATCCGCAAGAGGAATCACTTTTGGCAAACCATCATCTCTCAAAGTTCTCCAATCTAAAACTCCAAAATCAAATGGACCTGGGCCAAACTTTACAAAATCAAATGACATTTTGCCCTTATCTGTAATGTGAGCAAGAGAAAGAGGCGGATGTTTCAATTTGGTTTCCTTAAAACCTTTTATTGTATAAAACCCTGTCATGTCGGATTTATCAACTTTCCACCCCCCCCTTGTTGTTCTCGGTCTTATTCCGCCTCCGGTTATGTCCTTAATTTGGATCATGTGTGGCCATTTTCTTTTGTCTGCAAAAAAGAATTCATAAACTCCCCAAAAAACCGCAATGACAATAACCAAATACATGATGATTCTTGTCACAGATGGGATTCCCCCAATCCATCCTGTTGCCATGTTCCCAAGATCTAAATTGGATATATCAAAGGCCATTTTATGTTTTGGTTTCCTCTGCTTTTGGCGGTTCAGGAGTTATCAAAATTGTATGTATTTCAATGATTCCTGCCATCATATTTTGTTGATCTGTCATGATCGTGTCCAATTTTGTCCTCAACTCTTTTATTTCCCCCTGCAAAGATTTGTTGATCTTTATGACCTCATTAAATAAAGCATTCGGGGAAAGATCTTGGTAGGCATTACTCATTTGCATTGCTTGTGGATTTTGTCCAAATGGATCCACACTCATTCCTTGCGGGACCCCATGGGGCATCATTCCCGGGTTAAATTGTTGTTGTTCTTTCTTTTTTCCAAACATTTTTATTCCTCCTTTTTTTTCTTTTTGAATTTATGATCTACAAAATAATTGATCCAGGGCATCAAGATTGTATGCATAGCCATGACAAATAAAGTTGCCATTGATGATCCAACAATCCCCCAAAAAATAGACCCCGATTTATTATAAATTAAAAAAGCAAATGCCGAGGATAAAACCACGACAAATGCAAATTGCAAAATCTCAAAAAATGTTTTTTCAAGAAGTTTATTCATTGGTATTCCTCCACAGAATAAACTTGTTTTGTTCCTTTCATCTCTTTCTTTATGTTCAGGATTTTTCCATTGTAGGGTTCTTGTTCTTTTAATCCCCTCAATAAACTCCATGCAGATGTTGAGATGACTTTTTCCTGTTTGTTGTGTTCTACATCAAAAACATAAAAAACAGAATCCTCCCAATCAATTTCTTTTGGTCCATCACATTTCATCAAAACTGTTTCTGTTTTCCCTATTGTGAATTTGATCCTCTCTTTTATATCTGTGTCAATGTTTGCATAAGCCCCTTTTTTTGGCTTGGGTGTTGTTTTTTCTTGTTCTTGATCTTCTTGCATTTTTTCTTTTTCTTTTTTGTCTTGCATTTTTGCCTCCCTATTTTTTGCTCCAATCTACTATTTGGATCATATAATGGACATGAGGATCCTTTTTCGGATCTGATACAAGATATTTTCTTGAATGTTTCCATCTGTTGTCTTTTTCAATACATTTCACATTGCAACAAGAAAGGGCCTGATCCTTGGGACAAAAATATCCTGAATCTCCATGTTTCAATTTTTTCCCGCAATACCGACAGGAACAACTTTCTCCCTCCGGTTCTAATTTCCAGGCAACTCCTCCGGCAGTTTCAACCTTGTTAAGTTTCATCTTTCAAATCAACCTCCTCCGGTTTTTTCTTGAATCCCATTTTTGCCCATTTCTCTTTGTCCTGTTTGATTTCTTGGGTTTCCAATGCCTTTTTTTGAGATTGGATCAAAGCAAGTTTTCTTTGCAATTCTGCCTCCTCAACATTCAATTTCTTTGATTCTAAATTTGCAACATCATCCTCAAAAAAATCTCTTAAAAAATCATTAACAGTTTCAGAAAGTGAAAAATCTTTGTCTTGAAATCTCCTGATCTTGGCCATCTCTTTTAAATCAGAATCTATTGAGAGATGAGTAGTTGTTTTCATCAATTCCTCAACCTCCCTTGTAGTAGTGTGTATGTAGTAGTATGTATGTATGTATGTATAGACATACATTCCAACATAGACACACTATGCAACACACTTTTTGAATCTCCATGAGAAATCAACCCGGGTCCCCTTTTGGTCATCTAATCATCAACCCCTTTTTCATTGAGGGATACATATACCCTCCTGCAAACAGGCCAAATTTTCGTTTAAAGACCTTTTGTTGTTTTTCGCTATATTCTTGTATTCTGCAATTATTTTTCTTACAATAGGCCTGTAATTTGCTTATAGGAGTTATTTCCGCATACTCCTCCCTCAAAAGTTTCTCAACAAGTTTTTGCATGATCTATCATCTCCTTTTCCCAAGACGAAAGTTTTAAAAATAGATACAAAAGCCAAATAATGTATCACATATTATTTTTTAAAACTTTGCTCTTTTTTGATTGTTTCCAATTTTTGATCAATTCCCAAATGACATCCTCTTTATTTTTCAATTCCAGGTCTATTTTTAACTTCAAAAGTTCCTTATTTAAGGCCTTTGAGTGTCCTGTTCCTGTTTCCTTTGTTTTTGGGATTGCCATGATCATATTTTCATTTTCATTAGATCGCTTTATATCCGCCACTTCATTAAACATAAGAATTCTATGAAAGATAAGATTTATAAGTATTATCAAACTCCAAAATATATAAGAAAATGGCCTATAATTTCCATAAACCCGAAAAATTGCCCAAATTCATGACTTGGAAGGAGATTCGCATCTTTTTTGATAGTTTCAATAAAAACTCTTATCATAATTGCTTTTATTATTATTTGTATAAAACAATGCTATATTCCGGCATCAGGATCTCCGAGGCCCTATCAATCAAAATTACTGATATTTCTTTTGAGGAGTGCAATATCCTGATCAGGCACACAAAAAATGGAACTCAACATCTTGCGGTCCTGCATCCCGGATTTGTGCCTGAATTAAAAGAATGGATCAAATATCTTAAAGGATTCTTTCCAAATACCCCCTATTTATTCCCAAAATTCAATAAAAATCCTAATGTTGGCCGAGTAAATTCAAGTAGATATTTTAAAGTTCAACTCAACAGATGCGGACTTTCAGAGGAATATCATCCGCATTCATTAAGACATTCATTTGCAACCCATCTTTATGAGGAGGGAGTCCCTCTTGAAAAGATCCAAATTCTCCTGAATCACACAGATATAACATCAACACAAATTTATGTTTATTGTGCAGTCAAATCTCTTATTCCAGAGGTTTGCAAATTAGAAATGATATGAAAGAAAAGATTTATAAGAATTGGAGGCAAGAAAATAATATGAAAAAGATCATAAATATTGGATTGGTAATCCTTGCAATATTCATGTTGGTCATGAGATGGCAAGAATTCCTCACAAATCCGCTCTATATTTTTGCAGAGATCATTGCATTTGTTGGTTGCATTTGGGTTGTGTTGTGGATCCTTTCAAAATTGTTCAAAAGATGAGAAAAAATAATTTTACTTATAAGTAAAATCAAATTTTCTTATAAAGTGTTGAATCCATGAGTTGTTCATGGCCTCATTTAGAAAAAGAGTTCTCCGGAAAGTTAAATCATTTAATGAGAGGGCCGGAAAGTTTAGAGAGGATGCAGGGGAATTCACATCAAAAGTTGATGCCTTGCGATCAAGATCAAGGGAACTTGGAGGACAATTCATTGTCAAAGGTGCCAGGGGCCGGATTCAATTAAAATCCAAGAGGCGGACATCTCCAAGAGTAACTCCTGGAAAAAAAAGAGAATTTCTTTCTATTCCTGCAAAATTGCAGAAACTTGAACCCATGAGATTGAGTTTGATGAAAAGACAAGATAAATTGAAATTTGAGGCCAAAGGTTTGCAAAAACTTATTACAGGGTTGCCAAAATATCGGTATGGTTCCAAAACATATTCAACAGGGGGGGGAACACTTTCTCAACAAACTATTGCCGGAGAAAGAAAGTTCATGACAAATGCAGAGGGGAAACTTGTTGGAGTTCAGGATCCATTCAAAGGGGAATCACGATTGGCAACTGCACAAGATAAACTTATTTTTGCAGGAATTAAATTTGATATAAAACAAGAGGCGATCCGAGATTCAAAGAAAATGTCATTTGATCCGGCGGAACAACCAGGATTGAAAGGATCTCTTTTAAAAGTTGAACAGAAACTCATTTCATCCAGGCCAAGCAAATTTTTATTTGGAGAGGCGGGGAGAATCCCGAGGACTACCAGGGCAACATTATTGACCCCCGGAATAAGTGAAAAGAGTCCTGATGAAAGATTCCTTAAAAATTTTAAAGGGAATGTTGAACCAACATTCAGGGCAATGCAATCACATTCCATAAAATCAGAAACTAAACTATTTGATAAGTTAAGCGGGGGCAGATTGAAAAGTTTTGCTCCATCTTCAAATATAATGTTTGGGGCAGGAATGGGAGTTCTAAATTTTGGAAAGATGGGGTCTGCACTTGTATCCCAAAGGCCATCATCAACAATTTCCCAAATTGGGGGAGGTTTCAAAGCAATTCCCTCTGAAATTGCAAAGGTTAAAACAAATCCCCTTTATCATGGAGCAAGATTGACGACAGAATTCAAACTATTTTCAAAGGCAACAAAACCAATTTCATCAAGAGTGGTTGCATCAGTTAAACCAACAATAATCTCAAAAGTCCCGGAAATCAAACTCCCAACCAAATATTTTGCATTATTAAAGAAAACCAAATTTAAGAAATTAGAGGGGGGGGAAAAAATCGCATTTAAAGAGGTTTTTTCAGTTATGCCAAAAGGAATGAAACAAGTTCCGATAATTACAGAAAGGGCCTTGAAATTTGGGAAATTCTCAAAAGAATTCAAACTAAAACCAAAGGTCAAGTTTTTGGAACCAACTGCAAGGGGATCTGTTGAGATGACTGCAAAAGGGACCGGACTTTTGAAAGGAACATCTAAAATAAAGGTAACAAAAGGAGATCTTCCCAAATCAGTAATGAAAAAATTTAAAATAGTAAAAACAGGACAAATCAAGGTTGAGAAATTCCTTGGAAAAGCAATGCTTTCTCCTGCAAAAAAAGTGGGAGGCAAAACTTTGATCCCTGAAAAATTATTGGTTGGATTAACTCATCAAACATTGAGGGCAGGATCATTCTTGAAAACTGCAACAAGATCAGTCACAGAATTGCAAAAAGTTAAAATAAGCAAATTCATGGATCCATCATTTAGATTGAAAGTTTTGAAAGGATTAAAAACTCCAAATGTTGAGAAATATCTTGCAACAACTCATGTTCAAAAGGTCAAGCAAACACTCCCTTGGAAAGGGGCATCCACAAAACAAATCTCAAAATCATTAAGATTGGGGCAGATCAAGAAAGTTGGATCTGCATCTCTTGATAAATTCTCAAAATATTCATTGGAGGGGGCAGTCAAAGGATCAGGAAAATTCATTGATAAATTTAAACTTTCCAAGAAAATAAAAACAGAGGCAACAGTCGGCCTTGATGTTCAGAGAGGCGGATTCTTTACAATTAAAGATTTTAAACTTGCAAAAGCAAAGATTGTCATTCCAAGAGTTCCAAGACCAAAAATAAGTTTTCCTAAATTAAAATCAAAGAATTCTATAAAAACCCAAAAAGGGATCAAGGGGTCTGAAACAGATTTGATGCCAACCTCAAATGTTTTCAGAGGGTCCCCCCTTGATCATCCTGGGTCAAGTTCAGGAGCAATTCCTCAAATGGCTTTTTCATTTCCTAAAAGCAAGATGGCGGGGCCACGACTCAAAAGCATGAGGCCCGGGGTTGTTGCATCTCTTGGATCATCATTGAACAGACAAATGACACAAATTGCCAAAGGAATGCCCTCCGGGACAAGATCCATTGGTCCCCAATCAATTTCATCTCCAATGCCAACATTTGGAGTTCCATCAATGAGGACAATATCTGTTCCCAAATTAAGGGTAAAAACCGACACAAAAAACAGAATGGATACAAGGATCCAACAGAGAATGAATTTTAAGATGAACACAAGGATGGACACAAGAATCCAATCCAGGACACAAGTGCGGACAGGAACAAGATTGAACACAAGATTGGCAACAAGATTGGCGACTCGGACTGCCACAAGGACAACAACAAGGCCAATGAAAACAACAAATGTCAATTTAAATTTAAAAATCCCTGCAATCCCGCCCCTAATACTCCGGGGAGTTGATCAACCAAGAAAGAGAAGATCAAAATCGGTCAAGATGAAGATCTCAAAGAAATCAGGCAGACAATTTTCAATCAGTCCAACAACATTTGAGTTTTTAACAATTAAGGATCCAATGAAAATAAAACCAATGAAAACATCAAAGAAAATCTTTTCAGGATTGGAAATTGGGAGGATTAAATTATGATGAATTTCGGAAATAAACAAGGGGCAATGCCCCAAGATGATTTTGTTCCTGAACCCCAGGCAATGAATCTTCCATATCCGGGCCAATTGCAAACAACTCAACAAGATGTCAAGGTCACAGAATTGATTTTGGAAAATGAATCAATCATTGATGAATTGACTCACACATTGAGGGGAGAATGGATTGACAAGATCACAAATCAAATTTATAAAATTGGAAACCCTATCATTAAAGAGGAGGCCTTAATATGGATTATATCAAAATTTAATCTTTACACATCAAAGGTTTTTTCTGCATCTGTTTTGGATGAAAAAACTGTCAAGCAGATCATATATGAATTTGAGTCAGAGGTTTCAATGGCCCTGATGTTCCCGGAGGTCCTTGGAGTTTCAAGGGACAAGAGGGACGAGGTCAAATGGATCTTGGTTCATTCTTTTATGGCAACAATATACAAGGCCTTGAATGGGGTCACATTGAAAAGACTGTTGGAACAACACCATATTTCAGAAATTGGAATGGGAGTTGCTCCACAACCAAAAATGAAAGGGGGAATGTTACGACTATGACTTGGGAAATTAGTTTGGTTATTGGATTTTTAGGGACTGCATTTTTATTGATCTATCTTGCGGATTCTGTTGGAAAGAAAGAGAGGGTTGTTTCTGATGCAACAAATGGGGGCATGGATGTAATTGTCCAGGATCATTCATATTTGAAACTATTTTTTATTATAATTGGTTTAGGATTTATTTTGTCAGGGATTGGGATCCAAACCCAAATAATTGATGCAAACAATGAAACAATTGACTCTGACATTGTTGATGATATTCATTCAATCACATTAAGACAATATATGACTTTGATCACAACAATTGTTTTCACAATTGGATATTTCATCATAATGTGGATTAGATCAAGATTGAATTGGTCAAGGGAGAAGATTAAATGACAAGATTGATCCCTCGGAGAAAGAGATCCAGGGCCTATGTTGGGAAACTTGCAATTTTAGAAAAAGAATATAGACAGAAATACAATTGCAGTCAGATCCAATTTTATAATGCCCTGGCAAATCAATTGATCAGGGCAGACAAGATAAAGAAAAGGGGGAAAGGACAGAAAGATCCTTATTATTTCAGATTATGAGAATGCCGACTAAAAAAGGAAATTTATTGGATATTCCCATATTTGTTGGAATGTTTTTTGTTTTAATATTTGCTTTTATTATCATTGCTTTTGCGGTGACATCATTTTTTGATGCAACTGAAAATTCAACATTAATGAACAATACTCTTTCCCAAAAGGTCATTGGAGAATCTGATGAAACATTTGGGATGTTAGATAATTTATTGGTTTTTTTCCTTGTTGCCTTTTCATTAACGACAGTTATCCTTGCATTTCAAATCAGGACTCATCCGATCCTGTTTGTTGGGGCCTTTTTCATGTTGTTGATCACAATTGGATCTTCTGCCTTATTTTCAAATATATTTGAGTCCATATTTGCAACAGGACCTCTTTCAACTGCATCTGATCTTTATGTCAATGGATCATTTATCATGTCCCATTTGCCCTCATTTGTGATGTATTTGGGCGGTCTTGTCATACTTGCTTTATTCATAAAAAAGAGATTTGGAGATGACCAATGAAAAGATCAATGTTTATTTGGATGTGGATGATTCTTTTAGTTGGAACCGCATTTGCAGGATCCCCAACAATCCCAACAACAATCACACCGGAAAATGAAACTGTTTGGTTTAATGACACAATCACTTGTTCAGGATCAACAGATCCGGATGCAGATGATTTTAATTATTTATTATGGTATAATTGGAACTCAACAGATGCAATTTTATTGCAGAACTCCTCAATAATTAGCCATGACTTTTTTGGGTTCGGGGCATTATCCTCCCTTGAATTTTCTTATACAGGAGATGGAACAAATAGTTTATCACTTGGAACCTCAATGGGATCCCCAAATGTGATGACAAAATCCGGAGGATCAGGAACATCTCAATTAAATACATCTTTTAGTTATAAATTTAATGCCGATTATTTGCCAATCCTATTTTGGGGAGATGTTGGAGATAAATATATTTATATTGATGGGCATATTGCTTATTATACTTCATCAAGGGTTGATAATAATGTTTTTTTCCTTAATGTGACAAATTTCACAGATGGGGAAATCCATGATGTTGTCATAAATTTTAATGCAGAATCTAATGAACAAGCAAGATTTTGGTTTGAGCAATATAATGCAACAATATCATGTCAAGCCCAGGATGAAAACAATGAATTTTCTGATAATTTAACATATTTTTATACTTTGCCAATCCTCCGGCCCTGCAATGGGGGGAATGTTGCTTTGAATATTACATTATTGAATGAGGAAGATCATGACGAAAGATTAGAGGCAGATTGGAGCATTGCCCTTGGATTGTTGGCCGATTCATGGGGATCATTTAATTCAGTTATTGAAGAAAAAAACAATTTTTCTATATGTATTATTCCCGATGATGTGGAGATTTCAATCAAAGGATTGGTTGAATATACCCCCACAAGTGTAGATTATTCTTTTCCTCGGCAATATTATTTCAATGGGGCAGATATAATCGGGAATAATCCCATGTTGATTGATATGTTTGCATTGGGGGATGATCTTTCATCCGCAGTTGTTTTCACAGTTGTTGAAAATGGGGTTGTTGTTAATGATGCCTTGATCAAGGTCCAAAGATGGAATCCTGGGACAGGCATATATTCCCTTGTTGCAATGGGAGAAACTGACACAAATGGCCAGGACACAATATATTTAAGATTGACAGATGCCTTTTATAGGATCCTTGTTGTTGTGGATGGATCAACAGTTTATTCATCTGACCCGGGGCATATTAGTGATGAGGAGGTTTTAATTGATTTAACAAGTTCGGATGAATACTTGACCGATTGGTCATCTTGGTATGAATTTCAATCAATTGTTTATAATATTTCATTTAATGCAACAACAAACAACACAATATTGACCGCAGATGACACATCAGGGGCCTCAACAAGTATGTGTTTGAGAGTCCAAAGGATTGATCTTGCGGAACCAGGAGAAGTCTGCTATACTTGTGAGAGTTCATCATCTGTCACAATTTATTGTGAATTGCCGGATGTTATTGATGCAACTTATTCCGCAGATTTTATTGCCTTTAAAGATTCTGTTTGGAGTGTAGTTGGGGGGCAAATATTTGAATTTAAATCAACAATCGGAGATCTAATTGGAGAGGAGGGTTTGGTTTTCTCTGCATTGATTATCATTGTTTTGGCATTCCTTGGATCACAGATTGGGCCTGTTGGATTTGTTATTGGAGGGGCCTTGGGAGTTGCATTCTCTTTATGGATGGGATTCTTGAATGTTGGCCTTGCATCAGGGGTGGCCATATTGATAATTTTGGGGGGTATTGCTTTCAAAATAGGCAAAAGATAAAATGGGTTTAGGAAAATATTTAATCGGTTTGATCATGCTTGGGATAGTTTTCACAGGGATCACAGTTTTCCTTGGCGGAGTTCAGACAGAATATGAATTTGAGGTTGATGATTATTATTCTGATGTTTATGATGATCTTAATTCAAATATTTATGCAAATGGATCCTCTTTGAGGCAAATTCAAGAGGGATTTGCGGACACAGTTTCAGGAGCGGATCAGACAGGGATTCCATTCCTTGGATATGTTGATTCAATCTTTAAAATCATTGTTGGATCAGTCAAGGGATCTCTTGAAAGTGTTAATGTATTTACAGGAATGGGGAATGCAGTTTTTTCATTTGTTCCAGGATTGAGAGAAAATCCCTGGATTCTTGATGGAATTTTATTGATTGCAACCATTTCAGTTTTGATCATATTATTGGGCATTATAGCCAGGAGGAACATGAGATGAGTTTTCCGACATTAAATGCAACAACATTGGTTGAATGGGGAGTTTATAATAATGCAGTCACAGGCGGGGTATTTGGATCATTCATCTTGTTTTTATTCTTGATCATTTCAACTTTCTTGTTGGTTGGCCGGGAGGCATCATTTGTCAGGACAATTCTTGGAACAACCGCAGTCACAGTTGTTCTTGCAGTCGTATTCAGGGGAATGGCCTGGATCCCCGATCAAATGTTATTTATTTATATTTCAATCTTCTTGGTGGCCCTTGCGGTCAATATATTTGGGAGGGAATAAATGAACAAATTTATTTTTGTATTGGTTTTTTTAGTATTGGCCCCAACAGTTTCGGCATCAATTATCGGGTATAATTTAACAAATGATTATCTCCATGTGTGGAACAATGGAACTGTTGAACCAAATTATTATTATTATGGAGAATGCC
>Ga0233437_1005221_pt1 | contig 14364 bp, 13 predicted proteins | sample SI_122_August201_FD_182714 | JGI IMG/M metagenome (GOLD analysis project Ga0233437, IMG submission 182714) | Seawater microbial communities from Saanich Inlet, British Columbia, Canada - SI_122_August2016_200_MG | ecosystem: Environmental > Aquatic > Marine > Inlet | place: Canada: British... | reverse complement strand
TCCAACAGATCACCGATAGTAAAAATATTTAGTTTATTAAGTAGCTTACTGCGGAATTCACCTACACCTTTTAAATATTTTATATCGTTATTCAATGCACTCATCGCAATCCTTGATAGATATTTTTTATCATCAATAATCTAATAATTACGGAAACTAACAAATGCAGTTTATGAATCAAGATATTTTTTTTTGTTCGGTAGTAGGAGCTACAAAGGATTAACGTTTCACAGAGGGAGCGGTGAAACGAGAATTAATTGGGAATCATGAAACGAGGTTTGGAGAACGTGAGTTTAATTTATTTTAACATCAGTATCCGTTTGGTTTGGATTACATCATCGGATTTGAATCTACAAAAATAAATTCCTGATGATACCTTTTTACCAGAATCATCTTTACCGTTCCAAATAATTGTATGCTGATCAATTGTAAGCTGATCATGTATGAGTTGACGAACTTTTTGACCTCTCAGATTATAAATCGTAATCTCTATATTCAGTAAATCCTCAGCAACCGAAAAAGAGATCGTTGTTGTTGGATTAAATGGATTGGGATAAATTGCAGTAAGTTCTGTTTTAATTGGATCTAATAAATCAATATTACTCGTCATATTAACTTCTACAATATTAGAAGATCCCGATTCATATTCATCATAATATACAGTAATAAAATATTCATGTAACCCTACTGAAATGGCTTCATCAATACAGGTTAACTCAGATGTTTCAGCAATAAATTCATCGTCTCTATAAACATTGTAGCTAGTAATTTCAAGTAACGTTTCAGGCGCTTGCCAATTTAATTCTATATTATCGGCAATGATCTCAAACTCAAGATTTGATGGTGGTTCAAGGAAATGAAGTATCATATCCACATATGTTGTATCATCAATTGAAATATATACTTCATTTTCAAATGCAGGAAAATAATTTTCTAATGTTGCAGAGATGTCATAAAGGTTCGAAGTTAATTCTACAAAAATATTCCCTGTAGAATCAGGATTTAATATCTGATTGTCAATTTCAACTTCTGCTTCCTCAAGGCTTCCTTCTCCTCCAATAAGATCAAGATTTAATGATAAGAAACCAGTATAGTCGATTTCAAATAAACAGAATATTTCATCTATAAACCAATAATCTATATCAAATGAATAACCTTCGAAAGTAAATGCGAGATAAAATGTTTCCGAACCTACATCTGGTGTTATGATTTCTAAATTTTCCTGAATTGGTCCAATATCACCTGTTACTTCTACTTCCCATGCCGTATTCCAATTTAACAAGTCAGATGATGTTTCTACTTTAATATAGAATATTCCAGCATAGTCATTTACGTAGTGATCGAACAGTAATGTGCAAATGTCCATTCCGCTTGTGTCTACAGGATAAGAAGTAAGCCGAGATGTGCCATCGAAAGATGGCGTCCAACTAAACATTGCTTCGGGTGCAGTTCCGCCAGCATTATTTGTAGGAGATGCAGACCAGTTTTCCTGTCCATCTCCCTGAATAGTCCAATCAGGAGGAGGGCAACCAGCCGAAAAATCCTCAATTATACAAACAACAGGTGGTGGCCAACCAATGTTAGATTGTGCAGAACCACCATCTCCAACGGAATTATATGGGACGATTGTATAATAATAATATTCGGAACCAGGTATTGTATTGTCTATATACACTGTTTGAATACCGGTGATCTCAAATACGCATCCATCACTTCTTTCTAAATGGTATCCCAAAATTTGTTCATTGAAAGCTCCTCCATGAAGTCCCTCAGTTGGATTTGTCCATGTTAAAGTTGCCGTTTGAGTTTGGGGATTATATATTAGAATAAAATCCGTTATTGCAGCCGGAACATCTTCTCCTACCCAAGCCGATGCAATTGCAGAAGTACCCGTACCAAAAGAGTTAAATCCTAAAACTTGATAGTCATACATTCCATTATCCGGTATAGAGGAATCCATATACGAATATGGCTCTCCAATTATTGGAAAAGTTTCAGTGAAAATTAACAGGTAATTTCTGAACACACAAATTTCAGAAAGCTCGGTTAATGGTTCACCATTTATGCTTAAAGCTGGATTTATCCAATTTAATTGTGCTTCTAATGCTCCAGATATATCAGGTTCAAGTGTGAAATTTAATGGTTGTCCAGGTGCGTTTGGGTCTGCGAATATGTTAGATACAACAATAATAGACATACAAGTTATAATAAATAATCTCTTCATGTTGCCTCCAAATTTTTAGCAATGTATAAATAATTTAGCTAATAAAACGAAACTCACTAAATACTATGTTCGATGTCAAATAAAAAATAGAGCGAGAATTAATGCTAACTAATGAAATCAGCGAATATTAAGAGAAATGAAATTTAGTTTTATTTCATAATTTTAAAAAGGGATTTACGTTTCACAGCGGGAGCAGTGAAACGAGGTTTGGAGAGATCTAAACTTTTGAGATGATTAAGAATACTCCGATTAAAATAATAAATAATGATGTTATGATACTAAATATTTTTGGAATCTATCTACTTTAATTTTAGTTAAAAAATGACTTCAAAAGAACAGTCATAAAGATATTAAATAAAAAGATTCATAACCCCACCGACAAGTAATGTAGCAAAAACCATTATAGCCGATGACTTAAGCATATCTTTAATTCCAAGCTCTTTTAGTAGAACTGTAAAAGTTGCAATACAGGGGAAATACATGGTAAGTACAACCGATGCGATAACAAGTTGCCCCTTACTCATATTAAGCGGACTCAACATTCCAATAGCAACATCTTTACGTAAAAAACCAACAATAAGTGCACCTACAGCTTCTTTTGGAAGACCAAGTATACCGGTGATGATAGGTTCGGTCAGCTTCCCAATAAAATCTATAATATGAAGTGCATAAAGAATATTCATGAAAAGTACACCAAGCAGCATAAATGGGATTGCTTCTTTAATAAAAGCTAGAACTCGCATCCAAAGTTTTTTCATCAATACTCTAAAACTTGGAAGTCTGTAAGGTGGGATCTCAACAAATATTTCGGGGCTTTCACCTTTCATGACCTTATTAAGGAAAAATCCCAGTAAAACCCAGACGATGAAGAGTGTTCCAAAAACCATTGATAAAGCCACTGCACCGTGCTTTCCAACCAAACCGAAAACCATTGCAAGTTGTGCAAAACAAGGAACCGCAATTGCCATCATTGTGGAGGCAATAAATCTTTCACGTTTTGTTTCTAAAATTCTGGCTGCCATTGCTCCGGGTACGTTACAACCAAGTCCTAAAAGCATAGGAACGATAGCCAATCCATGAATTCCCAATCTGTGCATCATGTTATCAACCAGCACGCCAAGTCTTGGCAGATAACCTGAATCTTCTAGAAAACTTAATACTAAATAAAATCCAATAATATAAGGTAAAACCATTGCTATAGGAACGAAAAGTCCGGTTGTGAGTAAACCGAGTGATTCCACAAAATCAATCTGACCATCCACAAGTTTTCCGATGACGACATTATGAATTACGCCATTGCTTCCCAGCAGTGCAGATAACTTCATTATAACAGGAGCCCACAAATTATTAAATAGTGGTTCTAGCACATATGCAATGAGGGTTTCTCCAATGAAGCGGATGATGGAAAATGAAACAAAAAGAATAATAAGTGAAATTGGAATTCCCCAAAAACGGTGAATTGATGCGTCGCCCAATCTTTCTCCAAGTGTGTGATGACGGTGTTTTAATTCTTGCACTTTTTCAACTATTTCTCCGATCGCTTTCCATTTATCTTCAAATTTGAATTTGCTGAGTTTTGCTTTATCGAAATGGGAAACAAGATGTTTAATTCCCTCACCTGTAATTCCTGTTGTTGGAACAACCGGAACACCAAGGATCTGTTCTAATTTTTTTGCATCAATATCTATGCCAGTATGTTTTGTTTCGTCCCACATATTTAAACACACTACTAGCGGGATCTCTTTTCTTATAAGTTCCATTGTAAGAGCTAGATTTCTTTCAAGATTTGTAGAATCTATAACATTTACAAAGATATTTCCGTCTTCTTCTTTGAAATTATTTATCATTTCAGCTGCAACTTGTTCTGCTTTAGAATCGGGAGATAATGAGTATGTGCCCGGAATATCCAGCACTTCTGCACGTTCCAAACCAATACGCATTGCACCTTTAGTAAATTCTACTGTTGTTCCAGAGTAATTGGAAGCAACTACATGCACACCTGTAAGACGTGAGAATACAACACTTTTACCAACATTTGGGTTTCCAACTAATAGTATCTTCTTCATTTGTTCATCTTTTTTCATATTTTACTCAATAATAATTTTATTTGCCATTCTATGACCAATAGCTATCTGACTTTGACCAACCTTAATGGTGATAGGTCCGTGCATCATTTGTGATGAAACTTTAGTTATTTGAACACCAACTCGGATTCCTAAAGATTCAGCTTTACTAATAAAATGAATTCTACCAATTACTTCTTTGATCTTTGCTGTTTCTCCATCTTTTACATTATGAATGGTTTTAAGATTATGATTTTCGTCATTGTGTCTAAAACCATGATGACCATGTGCTTTACCGAATAATTTGTTTTTCATTATTGATCCTGATCACTGACAATTACTACACAATCCACGAGCACCAAGATTGTATTCTGATATTTTGAATTTTTCTTTGATGGCTAATTGATTTATAAGTTCTGCAACATCATTAAATCCTGATTCGATAATTTTACCACATTTCTCACAAATGAAGTGCAGATGATTTTCATGTCCGTATGTATGCTCATAAATATCTTTAGATTCACAGCGGAGAGATTGTTTTATTAATCCTGACTCAACTAACAGAGGTACAGTACGATAAATAGTAGCACGAGAGACATTTTTATGTTTCTTCTTTATCTGTTCGTAAAGATCATCAACATTAAAGTGTTCATGATTCTCGAATACTGCTTCCATAATAATAAGACGGGGTTTAGTTAGCTTAAGGTTTTTAGATTGTAAAAATTCCCGATAGAGCTCTTTTTCCTTTTTCATATCATTCTCCTCCTGATTCATCTAGAAAATCAAAAGAAATATTAGGGATTAATTAGTCAAGTATTTTAATGAGAATGAATCTCAACTGCGGAAAATATAACTATTTATTTTATAGCTAATTACTTACTAGAAATTTTATTATTGTATATAAATACGAAAATTGATATTAATATAATAGCAGATCCACCTACGATACTCCAAAAATCAGAAATTTCTCCCCATATAAAAAATCCAATAATTGCTGCAAAAATTATATTGGAATAATTGTAGATAGCAATTTCTGATGCTTTTTCATAGCGATATGCATAAGTTAGTGCGAATTGTCCTATTGATGCAAATACCCCAATCATAAGAAGGTAGATCCATTGTTGTGGAGTAGGTATTTGAAAATCTAAAACCACAAAAGGTGCAAGAATCACTAATGAAGCAAAAGAGAAATAAAATACAATAGTAGAAGGATGCTCCCGATCTCTTAAGAAACGAACTAAAGTGTAAGTCATGCCAGATATTACAGCTGTTCCAAAACCCGCAAGAGCAGGCAAAATGCTATAATCAAAACGAGGTTTAATAATTAGAAGTGCAGCAAGAAAAACTAAAATTAAAGCCGGGATTTGTATTTTTGAGACTTTTTCTTTTAAGAAAAGAGCAGCAAAAATCGTAACAAAAAATGGGAATAATTTATGCAACATAGCACTATCTGCTAAAACCAAATTACTAATAGCGTAAAAATAGAGAACCATTGCCAAAATACCTAATAGAGAACGCAAAATTAGAAACTTCTGATTTTCTAATCTTCCCAAAACAGGCATTTTTTTTTGTTTTAAAATGAAGTAGGCAACAATAACGGAAATAATATTTCTAAAAAACACTTTTTCAAAGATAGGAATTTCTCCAGCAAGCTTAACTGCAGCAGCACTTAGCGCAAATGCTAATGAAGAGATCAGCATTAATGTTACAGCTTTTGATTTATTAGTCATTATTGTTACTACTTATGATCAAATATCTGGTTATCTAAAGTTTTATACGAACCCATGAGGTTCGCAGTCATACAAGAGTGAACAGGTATTATTCCTATAATATCTCCAATAGAAATTTCATTAATTAACTCATCAGAAGCTTGAATGATGCCATGTTCTTGTGAGAGTGTAATCAGGTAGGAAGATCCTGCAGATTCTTGCCAATCAAGATCATTTAGTTTAACTACCTGCCCATAGTTTTTCATCCCATTTTGCATTATAAATTCTTTAGAAAGATGAATTCCACCACCATAAATAACGATCTGGTTTCTATCACGGTTAATATCTACTACTGGGCAAGCTACACAAACAGCAATATTGGCTAGGTCACAAACTTCCAAATGATATTGCATCAGATCAAAAAACACAAAATTACCTGGGCGGATCTCATCGATATTCTCAAAGTTTTCTGCAAGAGTACAAGAGGGTGTATCGCCAACCGAAGCTATAATTTTTGGGAATTGTGTAGTAAATTTACTTTTGAGATCTTTCATTATTAAGGTCGTTTGCTGATGAATAAATAATATTTCATTAGTAGATTGTGCATTATAAGTGTTTCCTGAATGTGTGAGGAATCCTTTGAAATTATGTTGGGATAAAAGATGTATGGCTCTTTCGATTTGCGCAATTTCATCAGCTAAAATCCCGGAACGGTGGTATCCTGCATCAATTTCGATGAAATAATTCAACGATATATTTGTAGAATCAATTAATTTTTCTGCACTTTCTAGCGATGAGATAAGAATGTTCAGATCGATCTTTTTTGATAGAACTTCAATTTTATTTATCTCTAACGGATTGAATGGAAAGGCTATAGTGATATCTTTCCAGCCTGCATTTGCAAAATATTCAGCCATCTTCACAGAAGAAACAGTAATTTTATTAATTCCAAATTCTTTGAAGATTTTTCCAATTTGGATAGATTGATGTGTTTTAAAATGAGGTCGAAAAATTAGATTATTTTTTTTAACCTTTTCAGACATTCGCTGAATATTTTGCTTACATTTCTGAAGATCTAAAAATAGAGTAGGTTTATATATTTTCATTTTAATTATAATTTTATAAAAATGAAATCCCTCGAGGATATGCAGGCACTTTTAAGAATTTCGCAATAGATGCGGCAACATCAGAAAATTGGTTACGAATACCAAAATTTACTATTTCAGATCCCTTTTGATAACATAAAAGTGGAACATATTCTCTAGTATGATCTGTTCCTTTAAAGGTTGGATCACAACCATGATCTGCTGTAATTATTAGAAGCTCATCTTTTCTTAAGATATTAATTAGTCTGCCTAAATGTTTATCGATCTTCTCAACTTCATCACAATAGCCTTGTGGATTTCTACGGTGACCATAAAGCATATCTGTATCCACATAATTTACAAAGATAAACTCATCTCTTTCTGCGGGTTCACTAAGGAGCTCTTCTGTTCTCTTCATGCAAGCATCATTACCTTTATCATGGTAAGAATCGTTAATTCCTTTTTCCAGAAAAATATCTCCGATTTTTCCAACTCCAACTGTGTTCACATTGTTTTTCTGAAGATGATCAAAGATGGTTTCACCTGTATAATTTATGGAATAGTCATGTCTGCCTTTTGTTCGTGTGAAGTTACCGGGTGAACCTACAAATGGACGGGCGATAACCCTTCCAACATAATATTTATTACACAGAATTCTTGCCTTGCTGCAGATCTCGTAAAGTTCTTTGAGAGGCACAATATCCTCATGTGCTGCAACCTGAAAAACTGAGTCACCGGATGTGTATACAATCAGTTTTCCAGTTTCTAAATGTTCTTTACCAAGCTCTTCGATTATGGCAGTTCCAGATGCAGCTATATTTCCAATAATTTTTTTACCTGTAACACGCGTAAAATCATCTAATAACTTTTTAGGAAAGGAAGGAAACTCAGATGGGAAAGTTGTGAAAGCCGATTCTAGTTCTAAGCCTGCTAATTCCCAATGTCCGGTAGTTGTATCTTTACCAGGAGATTTTTCATTCATCACGCCAAAACTTGCTAAGGGGTTATTTGTAACCTCACAGCCGGGAAGCTCATTCCCCAAAAGTAAGGAAGCATTTCCCAATCCCAGCTTTGTAAGGTTTGGCCATTTTGCTCCATTTACAGTTTCGCAAATATGCAAGGCTGTATTGGAACCATCGTCTCCATAATTTTCAGCATCTTCAAGAGCGCCAATTCCAAAGCTGTCGATAACAATTATTATTGCTCGCATGACACGCTATTTAAAATAATAATGGATACCAGCTTGAGGGATGTACATTATAATATCAAAATCTTCATCACTTTTAGAAAGGACAAGAGGCCAATCCAAATTTAGGTGTATATTTTCTGTTAATTTATAATCTATTCCGATGCCAAAACCAACATTTGCACGAATATTAACTTCATTATTTTCAGTTGGTTCACCAACAGATTCCCAAATTTCATCAACATCATTATATCCGTAAACCTGCTCACTCACTTCTCCAAAATTAATATAAGTTGCTACTCCGGTTAAAAAGTAGAATGTAGATTTTTTCCCTTTATGTAAAAATTTGTAATAAGAAGCTCCAAAATTTGTATGATAGAAGATCCCTTCATCTTCAATTATATGATTAGAATCTGTATCATGCCACCAATAGCTATCATACTCATCTTCAAAATATGTGTCGTCAGTATCTCCAATTGAAATTGCACCAAAAGCAAATTGAAAACCATAGGTTTCGTTCATTTGACGGTAAGAAAAACCGCTACCTGAAATCATTCCACCGGTAAATCCAAGACCATGCTTCAAATCCTCTTCAGCTGTTAATAGTAAAGCGAATGTAAGAAGGGCTATAAGTATTATTATCTTTTTCATTTTTTCTCCTGCTATTTTTTTTGTCAAAATCCATAGTTATCCTTTAAATGTCAAATCCTGCGTTTTTGAGCTCTTTAATTGTTTGATCCCGCCATTCCCAGATCTATCAATTTTAAGATCTGAAATAAGTATTCTTTCAATAGACCATCCGGAAGATGAATAATCTTTGGCTACTCTGTTGTTCTTAAAGATGGATTTTAACAACTCGAAATTTTCACTATTCCATACTTTGAATTTTTTCTCTTCACTCTTCCACTGCTGTATATCTTTGACCTTATGCTTTAGCAGACTTTCTCCGTTAGCTATTCTCAGTTCAATTCGTTCATCCGCTTTTTCAGGTGGAATATGTAAAATGAATTTCTTTCTATCTAACATTTATTCCTCCATTTTGATTCTGCTACATTTAGCATTAACGCAAAAATAGGATGAGAAAAGCTCCCATCCTATTATAATATAACCAAAAGATAAATTAAATGCTACTCTTCTTCTTTGGGCTCTTCCGGTTTTACAGCGTCTTTTTTATGCTCGCCTATTACCTCTTTAGTGCCGTCAACGATTCCAGAAAAAACATCTTTAACAAAACCTGCAACCTTAGGTGCATTTTCTTTAAATGATTCGCTGATAGTTACAGAAGCCTTCTTAACAAATTCTTCTGTTGGTGGCTTAGCTTTCTCAAAACCCTCTTTAGCACCTTCCAGAGCTTCTTTTGCCAGCTTTTGAGCTTTTTCTTTATTGTTAAGGTCCTCAGCTTTGATAGTCGAAATTATTTCCTTAGTTACGTTTCCAACTGCCGATATAACGTCTTCTCCAGCGTGAACAGCTTTAACAACTGCATCTTGAACGATCTTGCTCACTTTTTTTTCTTTCACAATTCCTCCTCAAGTTCTATCTTGTTCAATATTTCCAATTTATTCCATGACGGATACTTCAACCAAATTTCATTCGCTATGTCTAGTATCTTTCCAACATTTTGTCCTTCACTAATTTCAAAATGTAACATAATATCTCTTCCGGTTACTGGCAACTTTTTTCCATTTATTTTTTTTATGTTGGAAGCTACTCGCAGCTTTAAGTTTAGAATCTGGCTTGGGAGATTATAGGCTTCTGCATGGGATATGTTATCTGCATGGATTAGCGAAAGTAGTAGTTCCAAATCATCTTGCATTTGAAACATTAACCTACGGACCGCAACATCAGAAAGGGTTTCTAATGTATCTCCAAACGATTTCAACCGCATGTGATTCTTAATAAGTTTCGTAACTTTATCAATTGTATCTTTTGGGAATTTAAGGTCATTCAATATCTTTCTTGCACGCTTTGCTCCTGCAACTTCATGACGATAAAAATGAATACCTTTTTCATCAATAGTTTTTGTTTGCGGTTTAGAAATATCATGCAATAATGCTGATAGGCGTATTATGATTTCATCATGTGTGTTTTGTAAAACCTGAAGTGTATGCCCGAGTACATCTTTATCATGATATTTGTTTTGCTGTACACCTTTTAGTAATACAATTTCAGGTATAACATATTGCATGATTCCAGAATCTATCATTATTATTATTCCTTCAGCAGGTGCTGAAGACAGCAATATTTTTATTAGTTCATCCCTAATTCTCTCGCGTGAAATATGTTTTAACATCTCTGCATTCCGGATTATGCCCATCATTGTTTCTTTATCAATAGTGAAATTTAGTTGAACAGCAAAACGAACAGCACGGAGCATTCTTAACGGATCTTCTTCAAAAATTATATTGGGTGGTGATGTGGCGCGAATTATTTTTGATTTGATATCTGAGATGCCCTTACCTGTAATGTCTTGTACTTCATTATTCATTACATTCATTATAAGTGCATTTATTGTAAAATCACGACGATAGATATCTTCATTAATAGTGCCATGAGCAACATCTGGTTTCCGGTTTTTACTTCTATATGATTCTTTGCGCGCCATTACAAACTCAATCTTGAAATTCTTTATTATTATTTGTGCTGTTCCAAACCGCTGAAATATAACAGGACGAGAAGATAATCCTTTCTCGTACAAGTGTTTTGCCAACTCTATACCACCATCAGGTAATGAGATAACAATATCCAAGTCGTTACTTTCTTTCCCCATTATTTTATCGCGTACAAATCCACCTGCGATAAATGCATTGTTTTCGAATTTTGTTTCACGGATTGCATCAGCAATAATTTTAATTACATCTTTCATAATTAATAATATTTAGGATCGTTTTGCAGGTGAAAACCAACTAATTGTGAGACGCTGGAAATTGCTGCTGTTTCTGCTCTTAAAATATGATTTCCTAAAGTAAAAGTATTAATCTCTTCCTTCTGTAAATATTCAATTTCCCCTTTATCAAATCCACCTTCTGGTCCAATAATAATGCAGATAGATTTGTCTTTGGAGTTATTTACGACATCAGCCAGGTTTTTATGTTTTCCTATCTCTAATGCAACAGCTGGAGTAAATTCTTCTATTTCGTTTATCAATTCAGATAAAGTTTTTACATTATGAATTTGTGGTAGAAATGCATTGTCACATTGTTTCATGGCAGCAATTGCAACTTTAATAAATTTCTCAACAGTATTCTTTGATGGTTTTCTTACGGTTCTTTCTGTAACGATAGGGAAGAAGTCTTTCACACCAAGCTCAGTTAATTTTTCAATGATCATGTTATCGTGCTTATTCTTAAGAAGTGGAAAGGCAATTGCAATCTGTGGAAATGATTGTTGCATTACTCTTGCCTTACCGATATTTATAGATAACGTTTTCTTCCCAACGGTACTTATAACACCTTCTACTAGCAATCCTTTACCATTCGATAGCATCACGCCATCTCCTTCTTTACGTCTGAAAACATGTGTTATGTGATGATGCTCAGGTCCTGCGATCGCTACAACATTATCGTCAATTTTCATATCAGGTGCATAAAAACACGGCATAAATTCTCCTCTTGATATAACTCAACTTTTCATTATAAGAAAAAGCAAAGAGTATATTTTGTGTCAAATAAAGTATTTACAATAACATAATCAACATTAATAATTCCAATAAATATGAATTATTAAAACATTTTTTTGTTGCCAAAAAAGGTCGAACTAATTTTTATCACATAGAAATGCTATATAAAGAAAGAACTTGCAAAAGAACATATCATTATTTTTTGTATAGCTATGAAAATGTAATTTAATAAATTTATGAAAGATAAGAATATTTTGAGGATTAAAATATGAGGAATGTACTTCCACTCATTGTTATAATATTTGCTGTTGTGGCTTTAATAATTGTAGTAGGATTCATTATAGGTACTGTAGCGCACAATATAAAAAGTGAATCTGAAGAAGAGGTTATTGAACAACAAGTTGTTAGGGAAGAGGTCGTAGAACCACTGTTGCCAGTATTTGAAGAATTATTTTCACTTCAGATAATGGCCACTAGTAAATATGACAACGTGAAGCACTTACAAGATAAATTAACGCAAGCACAATATAATACTGAGATATCTAAATTGATGCGTGATGGAACTATCATTTATCGCTTACGTTTAACAGGATTATACAATGAAGAAGATGCGATAAGCCTGGGCGAAGAATTAAAAATGAAATACGCATCTATAGAGGGTTATTGGCTAGAAGAGCAACAAACTAGAACTACTGCTACAACACCTGTACAAGCACAAGAAATAAAGCAGGAAGTAGCTTCCCAACCGGAGCCGGTAAAGCCAGAATATGAAAAAGAGATAAAGATAACTAAGAAGAAAATTGAATTTGGTAAAGAGTGCGAAGTTCAATTACTTGCAAGCAGTAATTATGCTAGGATCGAGCAGATAAAAACAGCACTTGAACGTGATGGGTATAAATCTAAAATTCTTACACTTACGAAAGGAAAAAATATAATTTATCGTTTAAGGTTACGTGGACTTTATAGTGAAACAGAAGGTAAAAGGTTAGGAAATGAGATTGTGAAGAAATCACCGCATGTTTCTTCTTTTTGGTTGGATGAGATTAAAGATGGAAAAAGTGTAGGGCAGATTGGTGCAACTGTTACGCAGAAGCCAAAAGCAACAAAAACTATTTCTACTTCAACTGGTGATTTTGAGATTCAAGTTCTTGCAAATACAAAAAGAAACTACGTGGAAGATAAAAAGAGAACATTAGAAGCTGCAGGTTACAAAGCTAAGATCGTAACAACTTCTAAAAATGGTAAAACATTCTACAGGTTAAGATTAGCAAATTCATATTCAAGAGCTAAAGCAACTCAAGTGGGAAATAAATTAAAGAAAGATGTTAGGTTTGTAAAAGATTACTGGATCGTACCAAAATCTGGCATAAGCTCTCCTGCACCTCGAACTACAAAAAGAGCTAAAGAAAAGGATGAATCACTCACCGAACCTATCCAATATTCAATGGATCCAAAATATAAATCTGAGAATAAAAAAGATCAAAAAACAATGACGTGTACAACAAATGATATCAATATTCGTATTGGCCCGGGCACATATTATGCTGTCGATCCAATCGGGAAGCTTATGAAAGGCGTTACAGTGTTCGTGGTTGATGAGAAAAACGATTGGATTAAATTCACAATAACACCAAATGATGAATCATGGGCTGGTTGGGTGAATAAGAAATATCTAAAATAATTGTTAATTTTAGTTTAACAACATTAATAAAAGCCCCGCAAATGCGGGGCTTTTATTATATCTATTGTAAACTCAATAAGATCCTTTCAAGATTATTGCTATCAAGATCTTAATCTTTTGGCTCAATATAACAGAGGATAGCACCTTTTGCAACTGAGTCACCAGCTTTATGATCAATATTCTTAATAACCCCATCACACTGTGCATCAAGATTATTAAACATCTTCATAGCTTCTAATACAACAATCGTATCTCCAGCCTTAACTTGGTCTCCAACCTTTTTCTTGTACTCAATTATCATTCCAGGAATTGGAGCAACTAAATTTCCAGTATCATCTCCAACAGCTATTTCCTCTTTCTTCTTCACAACAACTCCCATCTGTTTTGCGTTGGGATCTGCAACTTCCACATTAAAATGTTCACCATCTACATAAACATCAAAAGCTTTTGTATTGGCAGGCTTTACTTTTTTGGCTGTAAGCTCACCAGAAAGCGCCTTGCTAACCAGTTCCTGCTCTTTTTGTACATCTTCTAATGTCTTTGGTTTTACATCTTCAGGTGCTTCTTCAAGTCCATATTTCCAATTTAAGAATTTTCTGCCAGTAACCGGATATAATGCACAAAGTACTTCATCATCAATATCTTTTGCTAGGTCTTTAAATTCTTTTTTTACTTTAGGAAGTTCCGGTTCTAATAGATCACCAGGTCTGGCTGTAATGGGAGTTTCTCCACGTGGATATCCCTTCAAGGCTTTCTTCTGTACTTCCTTATCTATGGGAAGTGTTGTCTTTCCATAT
>Ga0233437_1005220_pt1 | contig 14370 bp, 16 predicted proteins | sample SI_122_August201_FD_182714 | JGI IMG/M metagenome (GOLD analysis project Ga0233437, IMG submission 182714) | Seawater microbial communities from Saanich Inlet, British Columbia, Canada - SI_122_August2016_200_MG | ecosystem: Environmental > Aquatic > Marine > Inlet | place: Canada: British... | reverse complement strand
TCGATTTGTATTGTCTATAACTTTATTTTAACCGAGGTTGAGCTCTTTGGCTCTTTTTTATTTGAATTCCCTTTTTACACCATTATACGGACTTTATCATTTTTATTCTTCAGGTTTGTAATAGATTAATACAAACTTAACGTTACATACTATTTTAATGCCAAATCGGTTAAAATGCAAATAACTATAACGCCCAAACTACGATCGAATAAGCAGCAGCTTTGTTTTTGCCGGGGTGATAAGAAATGCAGGTGGCAGCACTAGAAAAGAAAGTTTAGTTTTTGCGCGAAAAAGAATTACGCGTACAAAAAAGTGTGCTATAATTAGGCATGGACTATCGTATCAAAACAGCCGGTGGAATCGTCGATTTTTCACTTATCAGAAAAAATGTAAAGAACATTCGTCTTCGCGTTACTGACGAAGCAAAGGTGGTTGTATCTGCGCCAAAGCATACCAAGCAGAGTACGATACTTAAGTTTGTGCAGGACAACGCTGATTTTGTTGCGGAGAGAATCGAGAGGGTGGAGTACACGAGGCTTAGCTCGTATCCCGGTGAGTATAGAACGGGCGACATGTTCAGCTATCTTGGGCGAAGGACGCTGATGCGCGTCGAGAAAGGCGAGCGGCATGGAGCAAAACTTTCGGGCGGGCTGCTGACAATTCGGGTGAGTGACCCTGATGACCCGCAAATGTGCAAGCAGAGCTTTGTCAAATGGGCAAAGAAGCAGGCGAAGATTGTGTTTGCGGAGCGGCTTGCGGCAGTGCTGCCCGCGTTCGAAGATTTGGCGGAGTATGGTGTGCGTATCAGTGTGCGCGATATGAAGACGCGCTGGGGCAGCATCAACGTGAAGAAGCACACCATGAGCTTGTCGGTGCATTTGCTGCGGTGCGAGGTTGCGCTGATAGACCACATAATCAAGCACGAGCTGTGTCATTATTCGTATCAGAACCATTCGAAAGCGTTTTATGACGAGCTGATGCTGCACAGCCCAAACACCAACGCGATGCGAAAACGTTTAAAAGAATATGGATTGGTTGGGTTTTAGGGGAACAGGAAACCAATAAAAAGCGTCTAACTAATGGGGATGAAAATGAAATATTTAATATTGAGCGTATTGATTTTTGTTTTCTTGTTCGGAGCAACTTCTTGCGCTAAAGAGCCCGCTAAAGAGTCGCTTGTTTTAGAGGATTTTTATTATGATGAGATAAAAGAGCCTTTTTTATCGCAAGAAGAGCAAAAAATCTACAAAATCAATCTGGAAAGATTATTTTCGCATGTACCTGCGGAAAAATTATTTGAAGATGAGATAACCTATTTCGATTCGGATTTATACGGAGAAGATTACAGGTCTGATTATCTTGGAAATGTTGATCAAATAATTGATAGTCCTGAATTAGCAGTTAGGCAGCATTTAGTTTTTCATATGGGTCAGTCCGATCAAAGTTATAGACTTCAAAGACCATACTTGGTGCAATACGATGACGCAAAGGATATTTGGTTGATTACTGCAAGCCCTGATTATTTAGTCGGAAGAAAAGGCAGCGGTATTAGTTTTATGATTGCAGGGAACGGTGATATATTAGGCGTATGGGAATACCTCGGCTTTTTTGAAGAAGAGGAGGATGGTTATTTCAGCATTTTAAATTATGATGATATCATTTGGGATGACCGATTCTTGGTATCAGATACAAACCCCGTTGAGATTAATACTGCAAAAGAAGCAGCTATGAAATTTGAAGAGATTTGGGGAGAATCAGTTATTGAGCAAAGGCCGTATATTGTAAGCTTTGACCCTGTTGCGCAGTATTGGATGGTGGAAGGGAACACTGATTATTTAGAAGGAGCATTGGGAGGTAACGCAATTGCGATATTTTCTAAAGATGGAAAAGGGGAAATGTATGTACTTCATACAGAATAACGAAGAATTGAAGGACGGGTAATGAAAGAATTTATTAAGAAGCACATCGACAGGATACTGATTATCACGGGAGTGGTAGTTGCGGTGGTTGGCAATGTGGTCGGGTGGGCGCTTGGAATCCCGCTTACCTTTAGCCTGTATGCCGCGATACTGCTTTTGTTTACGATCGGGTTTATTGGTGTTGGATTGATTTTCTTGAGCAACCGTATTAAGGCTGGCAGACCAAAGCTGAGCAAAGCAATACGGTACTTAGTTGTGTTTTTTGGGTTGATTATGCTTTTTGTCGATATTGCCTGGTTTGCAAGCGGGATTATAGATTTACTAATCGTGGCTTATGGAGCTTAGAATCAGAGAAGCAAAACCGGATGAGCATGAGTTGCTCACGAAAATATCGTTTGCGGCAAAGCGGTACTGGGACTATCCGCGCGAATACTTTGATATATGGAAAGATGAGCTAACAATCAGCGAAGAGTATATACGCGATAATGTGGTGTTTGTTGCAAAGACAAAATCACGAGTGTCTGCGTATTATTCGATCGTACACGTAGAGCAGGAGTTTTTTGCCGGTGATACAAAGGTTGAAAAAGGATATTGGTTGGAGCACATGTTTGTACTGCCCGAGCACATCGGCAAGGGCGTTGGTGCGGCGATGTATCTACACGCGCGGCAGTATTGCAGGGACAACGGAATCGATGCACTTATGATATTCGCAGACCCGAACGCAAAAGGGTTCTATGAGAAAATGGGTGCGCAGTATATTGAGGAACGCCCGTCCGGTATAGCGGGGCGCAGCGTCAGTTTGTTTATAGACATGCTGTGAAATTGTTTAGACTTTTTTTGCAAGCAGGATATTTGAGCAATGCTTATGTAAAACGCCGGATGACATACAGTCGAAAATAACCTCATCACACTGGATAATCTCTAGATTAGTATAGTATGTAAAAAGTTCGCCCGATTTATATGTGTACGAGTGTTTTTCGTAATCGGGCGCTCTGGAAATAAAGGGCTTTTTTACAAAAGCGCTCATTGAATGTATTCCCCCTTTATTAGTGTGTAAAATGTAATTACAGAATATTTCGCTTCGTAAGTCATCAGGAATATAATGCAATGCTCCACTCGAATATATAATATCGTAGTTATCCTCAAGCCTGAATTCGTTCATGTTTGCCACAAACGCATTAATTGCTACGTTGGCTTTCTCAGCTAATTGCTTTGTTTTCTTGATTCCTTCTTGTGACGAATCAAAAGCTGTAACATCATAACCGTTCCGGGCAAAAAACACGGCATCTTTACCTTCTCCGCATCCGATATCCAGCAGTTTAATTTGCCTTGTCGGTGCAAGATGTTGCATTATATCAAAACACCTATAGTTAGGTATTTGACCCCAATAGTAATCTTCTCTTTCATACTTTGTGTTATATGGGTTTTTATTCTCCATACTATTTGGATTGACAATGTAATCAATGCTTACATTAAAGATTTCGGACAGAACAGGAAAATACTCTATATCGGGGTATGCAGAACCTGTTTCCCATTTTGATACAGCCTGAAAGGATATGCCCAGCTTTTTGGCTAACTGGTCTTGGGTGAGATTATACTTTTTTCTAAGCGTTAAAATTCTGTTGCCAATATAATTCAGCATTATTACACCTCCGGGCATTTTGTATATTTTAAGTTTAACCCTTATTTTAAAAGAAGTAAATAACTTGTTTTTTGAGTCGTGCTCAACTGACAATTGAATTTAATGCTTTTGCGCCGAAATAAAGTTCTTGCTAATAAAAGATACTTTTGTTATAATCATTTGATGTAGCGTCTTTCTTGCTCTATACCGTTGAGTATAGGGCCACATCAATCACTTGCATCTGCTGGTGGTTGAGAGTCCAAAAGGGGAGGTAAATTCAATGAATAAGTATGAAAGCATGTACATTTTGAAGCCGAATCTTGACGAGGAGACCAGAAACGGGATTGTAGAACGTTTTAAGTCTTTGGTTGAGGAAAACGGCGGCAAAGTTGAAAAAGTTGATGAGATGGGTCAAAGGAAACTGGCTTACGAAATCAACTATATCAGCGAAGGTTACTATGTTTTGATGACTTTTGAATCGCCGGGCGAGTTACCGCAAGAGCTTGAGCGTATTTATAAAATCACTGAAAACGTAATAAGATTTAACGTAATTAGACTGTAAAGGTAGGTTTATATTATGAACAAAGCAATGATCATCGGAAATCTAACGAGAGACCCAGAGGTTAACACTACTGCATCAGGAATATCTGTGTGCAGGTTTACGGTTGCTGTTACAAGACCTTTTAAGAGAGACGAAACTGATTTTATTTCTTGTGTAGCCTGGAGAAAATCAGCGGAGTTGATCAGTCAGTATGTAAGAAAAGGTAATAAGATAGCGATTACAGGATATATTCAAACCGGAAGCTATGAGAAGGACGGTATCAAACGTTATACAACCGACTTGATAGTTGAAGATTTTGAATTCTTGACACCTAAGGGACAAGGCGGCACAGGAAATCAAGACGCACCGCCGCCACCAAAGGAATCAGGACTTTTTGAAGACGAGAAGAGCGACTTTGAACCGCTCGACGATGAGCAAATGCCTTTTTAATTTAACGAGAAGGAGGAAACACTATGCCAGATGATAGACCTAAAAGAAATTTTAGACGTGGAAAACCAAGGCGCAAGATATGTGCGTTTTGTGCAGATAAAAGCAAGAGCATCGATTATAAAGACATCAATAAGCTAAGACGGTTTTTGACCGAGCGAGGCAAGATTCAGCCGAGACGTACGTCCGGTGTTTGCGCAAAGCATCAGCGGATGCTTGCAACATCGATCAAGCGTGCACGGATTATGGCGCTTCTGCCGTTTTCGCAAGACTAATAACAACACACGAGAGAGTGGCAAAAAGCTGCTCTCTTTTTGTTTACAAAAAGTTAGGCGGGCGGATTGTATGATTTTGCGTAAAATTCTTGAAATTTCTTCTGAAACGAGATAAAATGATATATAGACAAAAACTTGTCAAACCTTACTTTGCCGAGATATAAACTTGCACAATACTTATACGCGAACTTTTATATATTAGGAGAAACGCTATGAAAAAAACGCTATTGATTCTGCTGATTTTGCTGTTGGTTTTTGCGGCTGTGCCGATTACTGCGCAAGGGGCGGACAGCGATTTTGATGTGACATATGATCTGGCATTTAGTTCGCTGCCGTACAAAGGCGGCACGATGAGAATTACAATCAATGTATATAATAACGGAAGCTCAAACATAACCTGGGTGGACGCTATTGTGAATTTGGCGTCGCCGTACTATATGGACAGGTGGAGCGGCACAATAACGCCCGGGGGTCACGAATCAATTAACATGTACGTGCCGTTTAAGCAGACGGACTTAGACAAAGATGTCTGGCTGCAAGTTTCGATGAATAATGATATCGATACGAATCCCGATGGAGTTTGGATGCGCAAAATCAGAGTGAACAGCAATGACATGCCCGTTTTTGACCGGACGCTGGAAGTTTCGCCCGGGTCAGGGTCGGTATACACAGACAGTACGGTGCAAGTGAGTATGGAGTATACCAATGCGACGGGTTCAAGACAGGTAAAAAAGCTTATGTCCTGGGCACAGGTTACTTTTCCGGGAGGGCGGGCGCTGGACATACCGTATGAGTTTCATCCGGACCTGATCCCGACTGATACGTCTGTGCATACATTTGATATTCCTATAAGGCGGAACGAAGTGGGTCTGATCACCGTTCGGACCTATTATAGTTATGCTGTCGACGGATATTCATATGATATTACGGGAGAAGAGTTTACGATTATGGTGAGGCCGATTATCGAGCTTACGGCAACGCTGAGCGCAGCGCCTTTAACGATAGACATTGGCGACGAAGTAAACTTTTCGCTTACTGTAGAGAATCATGGTGACTCGATGGAGGAGTTGAACATTTTCCTGCCTGAAAGGATAGAGCTCGGCGCTTTGGACTCGGGAGACAGCGTTACTTATGAGTATACTTTGGACGGCATTACAATGACTGAAGAAATTACGATTCCGCTGATTGCGATGTCGTTTACAAGAACTAAGAGGTTTGATTCGAACATGGTGGTGATATCGGTAAACCCGAGATCGGACGCGCCGGCAGAAGCAACGGCAGAGCCACCTGAGTCGCCGATGCCCGAAGCAACAGCAGAGCCAATTGAGTCGGCGGCGCCGGCCGACAAAAGCGGAGAGGAGCCGGAAGACGATGAGGAGAAGGGCGATAATAAAGCCGCGAAGAGCGGTTTGTCGGTAGGGATGATTATATTGATAGCGGCGGCTGCGCTTATTTTGGCGGGCGGAATTGCTGCGAGTCTGATTATAATGAAGAAGAAAGGTATAATACCGGGGAAAGGCAAGGGCAAGTAACTGCAAGATAGACTCTATTGAAGTTTTGCGATTCAAAAGAAACTTGGGATAGAAATTAGCGCTGTGTCTACTGGATGCGGCGCTTTTCTTATGAAATGAGAATGGTTGGTCGCGCGGTATTGCAAGTTGGCAATGTGCCAAAAATCAGTTATAATAAAAGCACGAAACAACATTTGGGGAGTTTCAATGGACAAGAAGGACATTGTCAGCAGGTTTATAAACGAAGTAGATATTGGCAGCTTTGTCTGGCGGTATTATATAAACACGTTTAATGAGGGTTGGATGATGCCCGAGTTTCATCATCACAAGGCGATAGAGCTGATTCACGTGATTGACGGGCACGGGTTTATGAAGTTTGGCGATGATGTACAGAAGCTGACAAAGAATAATGGGCTGTTGATAATGCCTGAATGTGAGCATCGGTTTTATGTGGACGGCGACCATCAATGCACGCTGATAAACCTGCACTTTGTTATAGAAGAGACGCCTTTTGATGATTTGGCTGACCTTACAGGAATTAAGCTAAATAGCCATGAGCACAGAAAATTTGCGCATAGCGAGCCGATTGGCGCTGCGATGCAGCAAATAGTCAGCGAGCTTAGTAACAAGCAAAGCAGCTATGAGCTTGGCGCGGCGCTTCGCTTTGGTCAGCTTTTTGTCGAGCTATCACGCGCGCTTGAAATCCGGGCGCCGGGCAGTGCGCAAACCGGGGAGCAGCTTGTTAAAAAGGTGGGCGAGTATATTGACGCCAGCCTAAGCGAAGAGATATCGCCCTCAACAATCGCAGAACAGCTGCACTTTACGTCGAGCTATTTGATGCATATATTCAAGGACGCGACCGATATGTCGCTGATGGAGTTTGTGCGCATCAAGCGAATTGAGAAGAGCAAGGAACTTCTTAGCGGCACAGAGCTCAAAATATCCGCCATATCCGTAAAGGTCGGTATCGTCAACGCACAGCATTTTAGCTCGCTGTTCAAAAAGTATACCAATATGACGCCAAAGGAGTACAGAAAAATGACACTGCTGAAAAACAACACGGATACAAACATTTATAAGTGATGCAAAGCAGTATTGTGATAGAAACGACAATTTTTTTATACTATAATATAGTAGTAAGCTTATAGAAACTGCATACTGGAGAAAATATGAATAACAGAGAGAACGTATTGAGGGCACTTCGGCGAAACAGCCCCGAATCTGTGCCGTTTGATTTTGTGTTGTGCCCGTCGCAGATAGAGCGATTCGAAAAGGAAACCGGCACGGCGGATTATATGGAATACTTCAAGTTTCCGTTTCGCTATATCGAGCCAAATGAGACGAACAAAAACTACGATTATACAAAGTATTATGAGAATCTGCCGGAGGACGCAACGCCGCTAAGCTGGAACCCCGAGTGGGGGATACTTGGCAAGGCGAGCGGTACCGAGCACTTTCAAGGTATGCTGCACCCAATGCAGAACTTCTCTAGCATTGAGCAGTTTGAGGAATATCCGCTGCCCGATTTTGAAGAGAAATATCGCTGGGACGGCGTGGACAAGCGGGTGCAGGGGTTAAAGGACAAGGATCTGATTGCTGTTGCTAACATGCAGATGACGATATTCGAAATTGCGTGGTATCTACGCGGACTCGACAACTTTTTCTTGGACATGATGACGCAGGAGCATATCAGCGAGTATTTGCTGGAGCGGGTGACGCAGCTGAGAGAGACAATGGCGGCGAACTATGCGAAAAGCGGCGTGGATATATTGATGCTGGGCGACGACATTGCCAGCCAGCGCGGAATGATGATGGATCCGCAAATGTGGCGCGATGTGCTGAAGCCGAAGCTGCGGCGCGTTATCAAAGCAGCCAAAGACGTGAACCCGTATGTGCTGATTTTCTATCACAGCGACGGTAATTTGCTCGAAGCGATACCCGACTTGATTGAGATTGGCGTGGATGTGCTAAACCCGGTGCAGCCCGAGTGCATGGACCCGGTGGCGCTAAAGAAAGAGTTCGGCAATGCGTTGTCGTTTTGGGGATGCGTTGGCACGCAGTCGGTGCTGCCGTTTTACGCAGCTGACCAAGTGGAGCAGACGTGCAAAAAGCTGATTGAGGAAGTTGGCAAAGGCGGCGGATTGCTGTTGGCACCAACGCACGTTGTGGAACCGGAAGTACCGTTTGAAAATATGATGGCGTTTTTAAACGCTGTCGAAAAATATGGCAAGTATTAAATAAACAAATGGAGGGTATGAATATGGCGAAAATTGCTTTGATAGGAGCGGGGAGTATTATCTTTTCGACAACGCTGCTAAACGATATGCTGGCAACACCGGCGTTGAGTGATGCGACTTATGCGCTGATGGATCCGTCACTATGGAAAATCGAGAAAGTGGAAAAGTGGGCGAACGGCGTTATCGCAAAGAACGACCTTAAAGCGAAGGTTTACGCTACTGATGACAGACGCGCCGCGCTAAAGGATGCGGACTATGTAATGTCTATTTTCCAAATTGGCGGCATGGAAGCGTATAAGCACGACTATTTTATACCGCTGAAGCATGGCGTAGACCAGTGCCTTGGGCAGTGCGTTGGGCCGGGCGGCGTGTTTAGAGGAGCGAGAAGTATCGCGGTGTTCAAGGACATCATCAAAGACATGGAAGAGCTGTGTCCAAAAGCGACGCTGCTTAACTACGTAAACCCGATGGCGATTAACTCTATCGGCATCGGCAGAAGCGGAAACATTCCTTTTGTGGGACTTTGCCACGGCGTGCAGACAACGCTTGACCTTATCGCGGGATATACCGATTGCGAGAAAAAGGATATCGATTTCCTTTGCGCAGGTATCAACCACATGGGCTGGTTCCTAAAGCTGGAGAAGGACGGCAAGGATCTTTATCCGAAGTTTAAAGAGAACTTTGAAAAGCCGGAGTATTATATCAACGATAAAGTAAGGGGCGAAGCGTTCCGCCAGTTTGGGTATTTTATGACTGAATCGACCGGGCATTTGTCCGAGTATCTGCCGTGGTTCAGGAAAAACAAAAAGGCACTTGACCTATATTGCGACCAACCCGGATTTGGCGGCGAGACGGGCGCGTACTATTATTACTGCGACATGATAGCAGGCAAGTTTGCGGAAGGCAATTTCCTAAAGCTGGCCAAGGACGACCTTGAGCCGAGAAGCAAAGATTACGGCAGCTATGTAATCGAAGCGTTGGAGACGGGAGTTCCGTTCCAGCTGAACGGCAACGTGATGAACACGAACGGGTACATCGAGAACCTGCCTAATGACTGCTGCGTTGAAGTGCCTGTGTTTGTGGACAAAAACGGGTTGCAGCCTGTGCATGTTGGCAAGATGCCGACGCAACTGGCGGCGCTTAATATGATGAACGTGAACGTGCAGCTTATGGCGGCAGAAGCAGCGCTTGAGGGCGATGTCGAAAAGCTGGTTATGGCTGTGCAGTTTGACCCGCTGACTTCGGCAGTGCAGACTTTGCAGGAGACAAGAGAGATGGTCATCGAGATGCTGGAGGCGCAGAAACAATGGCTGCCGCAGTTTGAAGGCAAGACTCCTGCACCGCTCGGCAAGATCGACACCGACAACGTGACGAACCCGGCGAATGTGCCGCTTGACCCGGCGCTTGCCATTGCGAACTCGTTTGGTAAGATGGCAGAAGCTTAAAGAAAGAAGAGAAAAGATAACTATACAAAGAGCCTTGGAGATAAAGAATCCAGGGCTCTTTTCGTGGTGCTTATACCTATAGATTATTAAATATTGACAAACTGTTCAGGAGTGTGATACAATGTATTACATAATGCGACGTATGAAAGGTGAAAGTCTTGAAAGGTGAAAGGAGTCGAGGAAAATGGCATTATCGCTGAGATTGAGCGAGGATGAAACTAGGGTAATTAAAGATTATGCGCAAATGCAAAATAAATCTGTATCAGAAGTTATGCGCCAAGCCATCATGGAAAAAATTGAAACAGAAGTAGACTTGAAAATCTATAATAAGGAAATGGCTGAGTACAAAAAAACCCCCGTTTCATATTCACACGAGGATGTAAAAAAAATATTGGAGCTTGATTAGCTTATGTATGAGGTACGGTACACAAAAAAGGCATTGAAGACATTAGAAAAAATGGAAAAGGGCAAAAAAGGAATGATTGTCGCTTGGATCGAAAAGAACCTTGTAGGTTGTGACGATCCAAGGCGATATGGTATGCCGCTTAAAGCAGGGCATAAAGGAGAATGGCGATATCGAAAAGGCGATTATCGAATAATCTGTGACATATCAGATAATGAAGTGTTAATTCTGGTTTTGCATATTGGAGACAGAAAAAATGTGTATCAAATCCGTTAAAAGAAGGATGAGCAAATAAATTCATAAAAAAGCTGGTAATCATATGAAAATTATCGATTCGGGAACGGTTTTCTACGGCGAGGAGAACACGAGGAAGTGTGGCAACTATATACCGAGCGTGTTTGCAATGAGCAATGGCGAGATTCTCGTGTGCTTTCGGTCGGGCAGCGGGAAAACGACGGCTGACGCAAGCATCGCGTTGATGATATCGGGTGATATGGGTAAGACGTTCAGCGAAGTAGAATTTCCGTTTGACAGTGTGTACGAAGGAAAGCGAGGATCGCTGTGGTCGGCGTATGCGAGCGAGCTTGAGACGGGCGTAATCACGATGGCTGTGTTTTGGATAGATAGGCAGACGCTTGGGAGTGTAGAGTGGGTAAACAGCGAAACGTATGGGCTGCTGCCCGTGAAGACTTTGCTGTACAAGTCGCGCGACTTTGGGCGAAGCTGGGTGTTTGATAGCGAGATAGAGAATACCTCGAGCGATTTTCAGCTTCCTGTGACCAACCATATATATAAACTAAGTGGCGGTACGCTGTTTTGTCCTTTCGAGAAATACAAGAACTACTATGACACGAAGCCTTGGCAGCAGGCGGCGGTGATGAAAATCTCGCACGATGGTGGGAGAAGCTGGGACGATTGCACGGTTGCGGCGCGAGACGATACGAAGCGGCTTTGGTATAACGACCAACGTGGGTGCGTGCTTAGCGGTGACACGATTATCAACTATTACCCGACGTTTGACACGCAGAAAAACGAGTACGTCAACGTACACATGAACGAGTCGAACGATATGGGCAAAACATGGACGCGACCGAAGGACACCGGGATTGGTGGAATGTCGTCTGCACCGGTGGAGCTGCCGGATGGCAGGATCGTGATATGCACGTCTGACCAGAAGACAAAAACGGTGGATATTTATATAAGCGAGGATGGCGGGGAAAGCTTTGATACCGAGCGCGCGCTAACGGTATATTCTGCCGAGAAGGAAAGCAAAAAGGTGAGTGATGACAAAGATTTTACCGAATAGACGAGTTGGTCGTTTGGGCGCCCACAGATAGCGAAGATAAACGGCAGCGAGATTTTCGTGGTGTATTACGCCGGAAACGGTGGTTGTACTGATATTAAATGGGCGCTGTGCGAGGTAAAGAAGTAACCATGAGCGATATGGGCGATAATATAGGAAACCCATTTATTTAAGTGGTATAGGCACGAGAAAAGCAGTAAAGGGACGATTCGAGTATGAATCAGTCCTTTTTTTGGATAATAAAGTGAAAATCTATGTGTATACATGAAATATACACGAAAACAGAAAGGAAGATAAAAAATTCTTGATATTTTTATAACAAATTTACTTGATATTTGTCTCGGAAAGTAGTAGATTAGACCACAAAGGTTTTAATTTTGGATGAAAGGAATTAGTGTAGGATGGTTATTATTGTTTTTATAGCGGTGGGTGCCGCGCTTCTTGCTGCGCTGTATAATTATATGCGTGTCAAGAGAAGCGACGCCGGTACCGATGTGATGAAAGATATTGCAGGACAGATTCAAATGGGAGCGAGGACGTTCCTGATTCATGAGTTTAAGATTATTGGAATTGTGGCGGCTGTTGTGGCGGTTGTGCTGGGCGTTGTCGTTGCGTGGTATGTGGCGGTTGCGTTTTTGCTGGGAGCTTTGCTAAGCGCGTCGGCCGGATTTGTTGGCATGAAGATTGCGACGATTGCGAACGTGAGAGTATCGAACACGGCACGAGTTACCAAGAGCCTGGGGAAAACGTTGAAGATTGCGTTTCAGGGCGGCAGCGTTATGGGGCTGTGCGTAGGCGCGTTTGCGATAACCGGATTGATTGTTATATTCCTGGTGTTTGGAGTCGGCATGGGGCAGGTGAAACCCGAAGCTCTGACCGTTACACCAAACTGGCTAAGCATCAACTTTATTCCGTTTACTATGACGGTGCTTGGATACGCGCTAGGCTGTTCGCTAATTGCGATGTTCAACCGTGTTGGCGGTGGTATTTATACCAAAGCGGCGGATATGGGCGCAGACCTTGTGGGAAAGACGGAGGCGCATATACCCGAGGACGATCCGAGAAACCCGGCAACCATTGCAGACAATGTTGGTGATAACGTCGGTGATGTAGCGGGCCTGGGTAGCGATTTGCTCGAGAGTTTTGTGGGCGCTATTGTGGCGTGCATCGCGCTTGCGAGCTATACCTTCTATCTTAAAGGAGCGGACGTGATTTCGGGCAATATGGTTACAAGCTTGATTGAGTTTCCGATTATATTCGTGGCAATCGGGTTGATTGCGTGCGTGGTCGGAATAATGTTCCTCATATTTAAAAAAATATCGAACAAACCGCACAAAGAGCTTAATATCAGCACGTGGGTGTCTGCCGGATTGACGGTGGTTGCCACGGGCGTGTTCACATACTTTTTCTTTAGCGGATACTCTCCGGACGCGCTTGCGGCTGCGGGATTTAAAGCGGGAGCGCTGTCTCCGTGGATTGCTGCAGTGCTTGGCATCGGCAGCGGTATTGCGATTGGCATGATTGCCGAGTATTATACGAGCTATGACTTTGCACCGACACGAAAGATTGCCAAATCGTCTATCGAAGGCGCGGCGCTTACCATCACAGACGGGCTTGGCGTCGGCATGAAATCGACGTTGTTCCCGGTAGCGATTCTTGCGGTGTCGACTATTGTCGCTTCGCAGGTTGCGGGGATATACGGCGTAACGATGGCGGCGATAGGTATGCTTTCGTTTGTTGCAGCAACGGTTTCTGTGGACACTTACGGTCCGATAGCAGACAACGCGGGCGGCATCAGCGAAATGGCGAAGCTGGACCCGAAGGTAAGAAAGATTACCGACAAGCTTGACTCTGTCGGAAACACGACTGCGGCGGTCGGCAAAGGGTTTGCGATTGGCAGCGCGGCGCTTGCGGCGTTGTCACTGTTGGCTTCATATCTGCACTCGCAGGTCAGCAACATTGCAGAGCACTCTGAGATGATACTGAACGTAATTGATCCGCTGACATTGGCCGGAGTTTTGATAGGCGGCGCACTGCCGTTCTTCTTCTCGGGACTGTTGATTGACGCGGTTAGCAAAGCAGCACGAAACATGGTGCGCGAAGTCCGACGTCAGTTTTCGCAGATGCCGGGCATTTTGACAGGGAAGCAAAAGCCGGACACGAAGCGTTGTATTGAAATAGCGTCATCCGGAGCGCTGAAAGAAATGAAGATTCCGGCGTTCATCGCGATTCTCTCACCGCTTGTCGGTGGGTTCATATTCGGCGCAAACTTTGTGGGCGGTATGCTTATTGGCACAACGCTGACGGGAATTATGCTTGCGCTGTTTACGGCGAACGCGGGCGGTGCTTGGGACAATGCGAAAAAGTACGTGGAGAGCGACAAGATTGAAGGACACAGCAAGGGCAGTGACGCACACGCGGCGACTGTCATTGGAGACACGGTTGGCGATCCGTTGAAAGACACGGTTGGCCCGTCGCTCGATATATTGATTAAAATTATGGCGACGGTGTCGCTCATAGCCGTTTCGATATTCGGACAGTTCAACTTGTTCTCACTGTTTTAGAGGATAGGAAGCGTTATATATTAAAAGAAGCTGCTAATAGTGCAGCTTCTTTTTATTACGCAACGCCGTTTTAGTCTACGTATATATGCACTTTGCGCCTTTTG
>Ga0233437_1005219_pt1 | contig 14372 bp, 10 predicted proteins | sample SI_122_August201_FD_182714 | JGI IMG/M metagenome (GOLD analysis project Ga0233437, IMG submission 182714) | Seawater microbial communities from Saanich Inlet, British Columbia, Canada - SI_122_August2016_200_MG | ecosystem: Environmental > Aquatic > Marine > Inlet | place: Canada: British... | reverse complement strand
TATGAACCGCGTTGTGAATTCAACCTGTTTTTGAGAATTTCCAGTTTCAGGACAAAGCACTCATCCCGGTCGGTGAAAACAAAATTGATAAAAATATCTGGTGGGAATTTATCACTGTTCAGGTGGTAATCTACCATTATCTGCTGAAACTGTGAAGGATACGGGCGATGTAAATGAGGTTAAACAGGGGTTGCGGAAGCCGGATTTAAATACCGGCCTCCAGAGGGTTAAATCCCACCAAATTGAGATCGCAGATCTTTCTTCAGAATCTTTCCAGTCAGTGTGCGGGGAAGTTCGTCCACAAAGGCGATTTTTTTAGGGACCTTATACTTGGCCAGTCTTTGCTTACAGAGCTCAATAATCTCCTCTTCTGTGACTTCAGTTTCAGGTGCCTTGACGAGAATGGCCATACCGCTCTCCCCCCATCTCTCATCCGGGATTCCGATCACACCGGCGTCCGCAACCTGCGGCAGGCCCATCAGCACATCCTCCACCTCCGCCGGATAGACATTTTCACCACCGCTGATAAACATATCCTTGCGCCGGTCCATGATATAGAGATACCCCTCCTCATCCTCGTACCCCATATCGCCGGTATAAAGCCAGCCATCCACGATACTATTGGCAGTATCTTCCGGTCGGCGCCAATATTCTTTGATAACATTAGGTCCCTTGACCAGGATTTCGCCTGTTTCTCCCTGCTGGACTTCTTTCCCCTGTAGATCAACAATTTTCATTGCCATATGAAACAGGACTTTACCGCAGGAACCGAGTTTATCGAGCGCTTCTTCAGGTTTTAAGGCGGAAACGCCAGGGGCGGTCTCTGTCATCCCGTAACCCTGAGAGAATTGAACCCCCTTTTTCAGGTAGACATCAATCAGCGGTTTGGGACACGGAGATCCACCCGCCAGAAGATAACGAATAGAAGAGAAGTCCGTTTTTTCAAAGTCCGGCATCTGGCTCATGAACAAAAACATCACTGGAATCCCAAACATGGAAGTTGCCTTGTTCTCCTCGATCAGCGTTAACACCCCAATGGGATCAAACATCCGCTGAATAATGATTTTAGCGCCACCATACAGGTTTGGGATTGCCGAGACAGCCAGAGCTCCAATATGAAACAGTGGAGCGCAGCAGATAGCAATGTCCGCTTTATCCATGGGATAGCCATGAATTGAGTTTACGGCATTCCATTGGGTATTGCCATGGGTCAGCACAGCACCCTTGGGTTTTCCAGTGGTGCCGGATGTGTACATGATAAACTGTCCGTCATCCAGAGTCACCTCAGAATCGGGAACCGGTTCCGCATCTGACTTGTCGGCGACCCAGGACTCGAAATCTATATGGGAAGGATCCCCACCTTCCAGTTCGCAGATCTGATGTTTGACGGTAGGGAGTTTTCCGTCCAGTTCGTTGATCACAGCCAGAAATTCGGGAGAGTAGACCAGGACTACCGGCTCGGCATTATTGATGATATAATCCAACTCTGCGGCTGCCAGCCTGAAATTGAGGGGTACCATGATCACCCCCAGTTTGGAGGTGGCGAACAGGATTTCCAGAAAAACGTTGCTGTTAGCCATCAGTGCGGCAACCCGGTCTCCCTTCTTCACACCCATCTCCTGAAGAGCGTTGGCAAGGCGATTGATCCGCTGGTTAAATTCGAATTTATTTAATTCCAGATCCTGATATTTCAGACAGGGTCCTTTGGGATCCAGCTTTGCCCATCGTGTTGTCCATTCACCAATATTCATCTTTTTCTCCAATGATGTTCTGTTATCAGGTACACACTCTCTCCAAGAGTATGGATACCTGTGTCGGTTTAGATCTCTCAACTCATTTAAATTTGAGCCGGAAAGTCTCGCTAGGGTCTCAGACAGCGATATCATAGATAAGTTGTCGCTAAACTTCCATTACATGCTGTCAATTATTCTGTAAAGCCTTCATTCGGGATTGGTTCACTGCTGTGAAAACATGATCCTGATAAACATGGTCCTATCTTTGCAGAATAACTTTGTACAATAATCCAAACCGGGACATCCAAGGATACGCGTTTCTGATCCTTCGTTGTGCCCGCCCCAGCCATAATGATTTATATGAGAAATAGTTCAGATTAGTTTTCCGGGATAAGGGTATTTTCGCCAACTGTTATGAAAAAGGGATAATGACACAGAAAAACAAGCGAGCAGATGACAGCAAAATTTTGACAGCCCGCGAGGCCGTAGCGCATATTAAAGATGGGGCGACGGTGGCGACCGGCGGCTTTGTCGGAATCGGTTTCCCGGAAGAGTTGGCCATTGCCGCGGAAGAACTGTTTTTGGAAACGAAGAAGCCGCATGGCCTGACGCTGATGTATGCTGCCGGACAGGGCGATGGGAATCTGCGCGGCGTCAACCATTTCGGCCATGAAGGGCTCGTTAAAAGAGTGGTTGGCGGACATTGGGGACTGGTTCCCCAGCTGCAGCAACTGGCGGTCGAAAACAGAATCGAGGCCTATAACCTGCCGCAGGGAGTGATTTCGCATCTCTACCGGGATATCGCCGCAAAAAAACCTCGCACAATCACCGCTGTCGGCTTGGAAACCTTTGTCGATCCCCGAAATGGCGGCGGAAAGATCAATGACAAAACCACAGAAGAGCTGGTAGAACTGATTCAGTTTGATGGCAGGGACTATCTGTCCTATAAAACCTTTCCCATCGATGTTGCCCTGATCCGGGGAACCACTGCGGATACGGACGGCAACGTCTCCTTTGAAAAAGAGGCCCTGACTTTGGAATCCCTGGCAATCGCCATGGCCGCAAGAAACTCCGGCGGGATCGTGATCGTGCAGGTCGAACGTGTCGCCCAGAAAGGGTCCCTCAATGCCAGAGACGTCGTTATTCCCGGGATCATGGTCGACCATATTGTGGTCTCACAACCGGAACACCACTGGCAAACCTTTGAAGTGAAGTATAACCCCTCCTTCAGCTGCGAAACCAAGGTCCCCATGGAATCCATCCCGTCCATGGAGATGAATGAGCGCAAGATCATCTCCCGCCGTGGCGCTTTCGAGTTGACCCGTCAGAGTGTCGTCAATCTGGGAATCGGTCTGGCAGAAGGCATCTCCAGTATCGCCAACGAAGAGGAGATTATTGAGTTCATCACCCTGACTGCGGAGCCGGGAGTCATCGGGGGTCTTCCTGCCGGGGGCTTGAATTTTGGGGCCGCCACCAATACCGATGCCGTAATCAGCCAGCCTGAACAATTTGATTTTTACCATGGCGGCGGACTGGACATGGCATTTCTGGGAATGGCCCAGGTAGACACCGTCGGAAACCTCAATGTCAGCAAATACGGGTCGAGGCTGACCGGGGCAGGTGGATTCATCGATATCAGCCAGAACGCCAAGCAAGTCTTTTTCCTGGGCACATTCACAGCCGGGGGTCTCAAGGTCGCTGTTGACAATGGGAAACTGATCATTATCCAGGAGGGGAAAAGCCGTAAATTTGTTGAGCTGGTTGAGCACATCACCTTCAGCGGCAAATATGCCCAGCTCAGAAAACAGCCCGTACTGTACATCACGGAACGGTGTGTTTTCTCATTGACCCCGGATGGCATGGAGCTGATCGAAATCGCTCCCGGCATCGATCTGGAAACACAAATTCTCTCCCAGATGAATTTCAAACCGCTGATCAAAAACCTGCAACTGATGGATGAGCGGATTTTCAAGTCAGAACCCATGGGACTGAAACAGAATTTTGGTTAAAAAAAATTCTGGATTGTATCAAATAAGATACACCTGCTGGAGCCCTATTTTTCCTGCTGAAGCCCGATGCCGTATTTACCCATTTTCTTATAAAGCAGCGTGCGATGTATCCCCAGCAAATCGGCTGTTTTGGCCTTGTTGTTGTTGGCTTTCTTTAGAGCGTACAGAATCGCCTCTTTTTCTGCCAGAGCCACCACGTCTCTTAAGTAGGTTTGTTTATTCAGGATTGCCCTGCTTTTGTTTCTGAAGGGGTTAAAGGGCAGGTTTTCCAGATGTAGAGTGCTCCCTTCCAGTGACGTGAGGGACCGCTCCAACACATTGGAAAGCTCCCGCACATTACCCGGCCAGTGATAATTCAGCAGTGCGGTCTGTACATCTGCATCCATTGTGACCTCCAGCGGAGAGAGTTCGCTCCCCATCTCATCAAGCAGATGACGCGCCGAGGGAATGATGTCATCTCTTCGTTCCCGCAAAGGCGGTATCGGTAATTGGATAACGTTCATTCTGTAATAGAGGTCCTCACGAAACAGTTTGTTGGCGATCATCTCTTCCAGATTCCGATTTGTGGCTGCAACCAACCTGAAATCCGATTTGATGACCTTATTGCCTCCGATTCTTTCGAACTCCTTTTCTTCCAAAACCCTTAACAATTTGGGCTGCATCTCAAGAGGCAGGTCTCCTACCTCATCCAGAAATACAGTTCCCCGGTGAGCCAGTTCGAATTTTCCCGGTTTTCCCCGAGTGTCGGCCCCGGTAAAAGCCCCCTTGTCGTACCCGAAAAGTTCAGACTCCAGGAGGTCTCTGGGAATCGCTGCGCAGTTAATTCTAACAAAGGGGTAGATCCCTCGCGGACCGCCATGATGGATAGATTGGGCAAAAAGCTCTTTCCCGGTACCGCTCTCTCCCAGGATCAAGACAGGAAAAGAGTTGGAGGTCGCCCTGAGGGCTTCACTCTTTAAGATGGCTATATCCTCACTTTTCCCAATGATGCTGTCGAAAGAGTAGCGTGTCGAACGAAATAGTCTTAGTTCCTGCTCGTACAGCTGGACTTTGGATTCAAGCAGAGAGCTCTTCTCTGCCAGCCTACTGATATCAGTGATATCTTGAAACATAACCAGACCGAAAACAGCGATCACCTGATTGTTTTTCTTAATGGGAATGCGGTGCACCAAAATATTCTGCCCCTGGATTTTCATCATCGTGTTAATTTCCGGAATACCGGTTTTTGCAACGATGTGCATGCGGGAGGTTTTTATGGCTTCAGTACAGTGCCTTCCAATAAAATCTGTCGGATTCAGATTTAGAAAACGACCATAGGGTTTGTTGAAATGTGTAATGGTACCCGCAGCATCCGTGATCAGAGCTCCGTTGACAAAACTATCAAAAACCAGGTTGTATAGCTCCAGCTCTTTTTCCAGATCCTGTAGATGGTTTTTCAGATCATTTCCCACGTGCCTCCTGTCTCAATAAAGATACAATGTATACTTAATGATACACATTTTTGGCTATATTCTGCTTTTAACTCTCTTAGGAACGGGTTGTCGAGTTATTTTTTATAATTTTTTTCATGCTCATAGTCTACGATTCTGGTTAACATTGGCGGGCGACCGAAAATACATCCGTGCAGCAAATTATTTCAGCGTGAGCAGACCTGCACCAAAGACTGACACAATCATTGAAAAAGACCGTCTCGAGTAGAGTGGTCTTATATTTGCAGCTTTCAGCACAATTCCAGGGAAGGCGACTCAATTTTGTGTTTTTTACTTGAAATCAATCTCTTAATCAACTAAAGATCAGTTAGTTGAAAAAAACAGCAGCAGGAAAACACCTCTTTGTCAGTATCGTCCCAGAGACGGTTATTTCCGGGGCAACGTCCCCATAGCAGTTGGATAGCATGGACACGGTCAGTTGGCTCATTACCAGCAGTCGAAAAAGGTCGTTTTGCAGATGTATTGCTCAAAACCGTTGCAGGAAAATCCTGAAGCGATAAATTCAAACCAAAAAAGCGGAGACGAAATCATGAATTTTAAATTCTTTAAAAAATCCCTGAAAATCACAGCTGTTGCTGTAGGTATGTTGGGGTTAATGTCGGCTCAAGCCTATGCCAAGGATATTAAGGTAGGTATCATCAGCAGTTTATCCGGAGGTTTGGCTGTGTATGGGAATCAGACCGTCACCGGCTTTGAAATGGGTCTGGAATATCTCACACATGGAACGGGAATGATTGATGGTCGAAAAATTGTGGTCTTGAAACGCGATACCCAGACCAAACCGGCTGTTGGAAAGCAGGTGTTAACCTCTCTTTATCAGGATGAAAATGTCGACCTGGTTGTGGGACCCGTATCATCCGGTGTAGGGACAGCCTGCCTGCCAGTGGCCAAACAGTTCAAAAAAATTCTGATCATTGAGCCGGCCGTTGCTGCCAACATCACGGGAAAGGACTGGAACCGCTATATTTTCAGGACTTCCAGAAATTCCTATCATGATGGGATCTCAAACGCACTGGCCCGAGTCAAACCGGGAACATACGCCATGGGGCTGGCTCAAAATTACGCCTTTGGAAAAAGTGGTGTGGAAGCGTTTGAACTGGGCGTCAAGCAGGCGGGCGGAACCTATCTGGGAACCGAACTGCTACCTTTCAAAACCAATGACTTCAGTGCGCCTTATCAACGCATCGTTCGGAAATTCAAGAAGCACAAGGGTGATAAAGTGCTGTTTACGATTTGGGCAGGAGCAGGAGACCCCATTGGAAAAATCCGCCGCATGAAGGCGAAGAAAAGAGAAGGAATCGATGTCTTTTCCGGTGGAAACATCATGGCGGCGCTTAAAGCGTATAAGAAGTTTGAAGGGATGGAAGGATCAACCTATTATTACTACAAGATTCCAATGAATCCGATGAATGACTGGCTGGTTAAAGAGCACATGAAACGCTTTAGCTCACCACCGGATTTCTTTACAGCTGGCGGAATGGCTGCGGCCAGTGCGGTTGTAACGGCTATTCGCAGCGCTGGCAGTACGGATACCGAAAAACTGATTTCCACCATGGAAGGCATGCGATTTTATACACCTAAGGGTGTCATGCAGTTCCGCAAGGAAGACCATCAGGCGATGCAGGATATGTATCATTTTAAATCCACCAATATCAAGGGTATCGATCATGGTGTTCCCGTCTTGCAGCGTGTGATTCGCGCAGAAGATATGCAGATACCGATTTTGAATAATCGATAGATAAAATTCAATTCTCCCCTTTTCGCCAGCAAGGCCGAGAGCTCACCTTTTCTGGCGGAATGCCCTGAACCCGCCCTGACCGGGCCGTGTCTTATCCTCAGCCATTTAACGACTAGAGTATTTATGGAGGAAGAAAAAAAACCTGTTCTGGAGATATCCAATCTGACCATCAATTTCGGCGGAAATGTTGCTGTCAATGATGTCAGCCTGTCTGTGCTGCCTCACCAGTTTGTTTCGGTGATTGGACCAAACGGAGCAGGAAAAACGACCCTTTTTAATATGATCAGCGGTCAGTATCAGCCGACCAGGGGAAGTATTCACCTCAAAGGTGAAGATATTACAGAATTGGGCGTGGCAGAAACAGCCCAACTGGGTGTCGGGCGCTCTTTTCAATTGGCGTCATTTTATCCCAACCTCTCTATCCTGGAGAATGTCTGCCTGGCCATCCAATTTGTCCAGAAGAAAGGATGGACCTTCTGGAAAAAGACAGATAGTTTCCCGGAGTTCGAGGATCAAGCCTATGAGATACTGAAGCAGGTTTTTCTGGAGGCAAAATGGAATCATCTGGCAATAACATTGAGTCATGGAGAGCAGCGCAAGCTGGAAATTGCCATTTTGCTGGGAATGAATCCGGAGATCATGCTTCTGGACGAGCCCACTGCGGGCATGTCAATCGAAGAGGTTCCTGCTATTCTCGATCTGCTGGAGGCTCTGCGCGATAAACGTGACAGAACGATTCTGCTTGTTGAACACAAAATCGATATGGTAATTCGCTTATCCGACGACATAGCCGTTTTGCAGGAAGGTCGGTTGATTGCTTACGACAGTCCGCAGGAAATTATGAAAAACAAACAGGTGCAAGCCGCATATTTAGGAAAAGCTTATGACGAATGATACCATCCTGGCTCTTTCGGAAATCCAGACCTATATGGCTCAACACCACATTTTGCAAGGAATCACGTTCAACGTGAAATCCGGCCGGGTGACGACACTGCTGGGTCGAAACGGGGCTGGAAAATCCAGTACTCTGAAAACCATTATGGGATTGTATCCTCCCCAGGCGGGAGAGATCACCTTTGCCGGCGAGGCTATACAGGGGATGGAGCCTTATGAAGTTGCCCAACGAGGTGTGGGTTTTGTGCCGGAAGACCAGGCCATCTTTTATCACCTGACCGTCGAAGAAAACATGACCCTGGCGATGCTGGACGATAATCCAAAGACCCAGGAACGCTGTGACAGAATGTTGAATCTTTTTCCCGACCTGAAAAAATATTGGAAATCAAAAGGAGGCGTTCTCAGCGGTGGACAGAGACAAATGCTGGCAATTGCCCGCTCCATGGTCAATGACAATAAGCTGCTGCTCATTGATGAGCCCAGTAAAGGACTGGCGCCCATTTTGGTTGACGCGATCATCGAAGCGTTTAATGAACTGAAAAAAACTGAAACTATTATCCTGGTCGAACAGAATTTTCATATGGCAACCAGTTGTGGTGACGATTACCACATTATCGATGATGGCAGGGTTGTAAACTCCGGTCTGATTGAGGACCTGGAAAGCAACGAAGAGTTAAAGCAAAAATTTCTAGGAATAGGTTAGCCATGAGTGAAAGAATACAAGATAAACCCTTGAACATCTGGACCAAATCCGCTGCTATATCTATCTGGTTCATACCTTTACTGATGGTCTGGATTGTTCCCGATATGATTGACTTCCCGACATGGGCCAGCATGACGGTTTCGGGGATCGCGATGGGCTGCCTGTTTTTTTTAATGGCCATCGGTCTCACGATTACTTTTGGACTAATGGATGTGCTTAATTTTGCCCACGGCGTCTTTTTCACCATAGGTGCTTTTGTGGCCTGGCGAATCTTTACCCTGCTCATTCCAGACTGGGTTGAGGCGGAGTCATTCTGGATCAATGCCGCAGCCATCCTTTTAGCCATCGCTGCTACCGTTATTATCAATTTCGTGCTCGGCATGCTGATGGAAAAATATGTTTTCAGGCAAACTTACGGTGATCACTTAAAACAGATCCTGATCACTATGGGCATTTGGTTCATCGGTGAGGAAGTGATTCGGATTCTGGGGCTGTCAGAAAACCAGGCGTTTTTTACTCCGGGATGGTTTGCAGAATCTTTTGAATTGGGGGATGTCCTGGTTTTACGGTACCAGGTGTTTTCCATCTTGATGGGCTTGTTATTTTTTGTATTGATCCAATGGATCCTGAACAAGACCAAAATCGGTTTGATTGTCAGAGCTGGTGTAGAAAACCCTAATATGATCAAAGCGATGGGGTACAACCTGAATAAGGTCTTCACCGGTGTTTTCGCCGCAGGGGCCATTTTGGCAGGTATCGGAGGGTTAATGTGGGCCGGTTACGATGAAAATGTCAACGCCGAAATGGGTGGCTACAATCTCATTTTCGCCTTTGTGATAGTGATTATTGCCGGACCGGGCTCTGTCAAAGGGACGCTTCTTGGTGCGATCATGATCGGAGTTTTCACTAATTACATGACTTTTTTCACCCCGCAATTGGCAGCAGCTTCTTTGGTTCTTTTGATGTGTGCTATTCTAATGTTAAAACCGTCAGGACTTTTTCCCCAAAAATAGACCTATGACTAATAACCAAACACCGGTGCAATTGGCAAGAATTCATACCCAGGCCAATCGTTATAAATCATCTTCCTTTATGTTGCCTTTGGCTGGGCTGGCCGTTTTTTTTGTGCTGCCACTGCTTAATCCCTCCTATTTTATTATTGACCTGGCGACCAAGGTTTTAGTTTTCGGGATATTTGCCTGCAGTTTTGACGTGATGGTGGGATACACAGGCGTGCTCTCTTTTGGACACAGTATGTTCTTCGGTTTTGGGGCTTATTCCTGCGCCATACTTTTCAGAACGATGCCGGAATCGCCAGTTATAGCTATTATTCTGGCGGTTTTATGCTCAACTATACTTTCAGCAATAATTGCTGCTGTGATGGCGTTCTTTTCGTTACGGGTCGTGGCGATGTTTTTTGCGATGATCACCCTGGCATTTGCTTCATTTGCCGAAATTATCGCCATTCAATTCTCCGAAATCACCGGAGGTGAAGATGGCATTACACTGCAGCTGCCTGAATATTTCAAAGTCACGCAAAACGTCGTAGGATGGATTACCGGACAGTCTTTATTGTATTATTTTATTCTGCTTGCCTGTGGATTAATGCTCCTGCTGATGCTACGCCTGACGCAATCTCCTTTCGGCCGGGTTCTGAAATCGATCCGGGAAAACGAAGACCGGTCCGAAGCCCTGGGATACAAAACATTTCATTTCCGGCTGTTTGCGGTCGTCATCAGTTGTATCCTGGCCAGTTTCAGCGGAATCCTCTTTGCTCTCTGGTTAGGCTTCGTCAGCCCGGAATCTACCTTGAGCGTCACCATTACGATTAACGTTCTGATCATGGTCTTGATCGGCGGCATCGGAACGGTGTATGGCGGAATTATCGGCGCCTTTGTCCTGCAACTCTTTGAAAGTGGCCTACCACAACTACGTGTTCTGGCAGACGAGAGCCTTCCTCAATTTCCGATGCTGGGTGAACTGACCCAAAAATGGCATTTGGTATACGGCTCCCTGTTTGTCTGCATTGTCATTTTCTTCCCCTTTGGGATCATCGGCTGGGTAAAACTGCGACAATTGAAGAAACAAACTGCGTGAAGACTACCAACTGAAGGAGACTGTGTTTTGTAGCTTAAAAGACGGACAGAAGGTATTTTATGAAGTTCGTGGAAACCCTGAGGGTAACGCGATTCTATTCCTGAGCGGCTTAAGTCAATCAACCCAGGATTGGAGCAGTCTCTGCGCTCAGCTGGATGATACTTACCATCTGGTCCTGATGGATCTGGTGTTTCAGGGACAGTCCGATAAATCAGGTGATGTTCGTTCGATCGGACAGCATGCAGATAACGTTATAGAGCTACTTGACCATCTACACTTGGAAACAGTCTCTCTGGTTGGAATCTCTTACGGCAGCGTCGTCTCGCAAAACCTGATGGTTCACTATCCCCAGCGGCTGGAAAAGATTGCACTGCTCTCTACCCTGGCCAATAATACCGCCCGTTTTCTTGAGATCAATAATCTTTGGTCAAATACCCTGGAGCAGAACGGTCTCCAGAGCATGATGGACCTTGTCTTCCCATTTTCTTTGGGACCACTGTTTTTTGAAACGCCATCAATGCCGATTCCCCAAATAAAGGAGATGGGGCTGGCAATTAACGAGGGGCAGGCTGTCATGAAACTGATGCAGGGACTGGCCAAGGATTCATTTTACGAGTCCCAACTGGGAGAGATCAACCTGCCGACCCTGGTGATTCATGGGGAATATGACTTCCTTTGTCTGCCCGATATGGGCAGAGCGGTCGCAGAAGCAATCCCCGGCGCCCGGTTTGAACTGATCAAAGGAGTAGGGCATACTTTGAATATAGAGGCGATCCCGCAGTTATCCACTTTGTTAAAAGAGTTTTTGTAAAGATCTTCATTTCCGGGGTACACATAAGCTCTGTTGAATGCTCACCGCATGACATGACTGGTATCATGTCAACTCTCGATAGTTAGTAGTCTGATTGCACATCCCTATCAAGACGAGGCAAAGGATGCTCACTTTTGGAAAAACATATGAAGCCGTTTACAACACATTCCAATGGCAGATTCCTGAATATTATAATATCGGGGTCGACATCTGTGACAAGTGGGCTTCGGACAGAGGCAGGCTCGCACTGATATCTGAAAATGATCAAGGTCAGCTTGAAAAATTTACATTTGCTGATCTGAAGGATTTATCCAACAGGCTGGCAAACGGCCTCAATGCCCTCGGTGTCAAACAGGGGGATCGGATTGGTATTCTGCTACCGCAGAGTCCGGAAACCGCGATTTCGCATATTGCGGTCTATAAAACAGGTGGAATCGCAATTCCGTTGTTTGTCCTTTTTGGTACCGACGCCCTTTTGTACCGGCTGCAAAACAGTGAAGCCAAAGTAGTTGTGACGAATGGGGACAACCTGCCAAAAATTCTGGAGATTTGGGATGATCTTCCACATCTGGAATCAGTCATTGTCACCAACGGTGAAAAACCGGAACGAGTGGTTGGTTTTCAAGACCTGATAGAAAAAGGATCGAAGGAGCTGACGCCGCTGAATACCAGAGCCAGTGATCCCGCTTTGATTATCTATACATCAGGTACGACAGGACCACCAAAAGGCGTTCTGCACGCTCATCGAACATTGCTGGGTCACATGCCCGGGGTTGAGTTTCCGCACAATTTTTTCCCTCAAAAAAATGACCTGTTCTGGACCCCGGCTGACTGGGCCTGGATTGGCGGGCTGATTGATGTGCTACTTCCCAGCTGGCACCATGGGATTCCGGTCCTGGCCTATCGGGATAAGAAGTTTGATCCAGAGAAAGCTTTTCATATGATTGCCAGACATAACGTCAGAAATGCATTCATCCCGCCCACAGCGCTTAAAATGATGCGACAGGTGCAAAATCCGGAAAAACGGCACCCTATCAACATGAGAAGTATCGGCAGTGGTGGCGAAACACTGGGTGAAGAGCTGCTTGCCTGGGGCAGAGAGACCATGGGCGTATCTATCAATGAGTTTTACGGTCAGACCGAATGTAATCTGGTGGTCGGATGCTGTGCAGATGTGATGGAGATAAGGCCGGGCTCCATGGGGCGGGCCATTCCCGGAAAGATGGTCGCTGTGGTTGATGAAAAAGGGCAACCGGTTTCCCCCGGAACGATTGGTGAGATCGCCGTGAAACGACCGGACCCGGTCATGTTCCTGGAGTATTGGAAAAATCCTGAAGCCACCACAAGAAAGTTTATTGGTGAATGGTTGCTGACCGGCGATATGGCCAAAATGGATGGGGATGGATACTTCTGGTTTAACGGCCGTTCCGATGACATCATTACCAGTAGTGGCTACAGAATCGGACCGGCGGAAATTGAAGACTGCATCATGAAGCATCCCGCAGTCGCAATGGTGGCCGTCATAGGAGCCCCGGATCCTGTCAGAACAGAAGTTGTTAAAGCGTTCATTGTTCTCAAGGCTGACCAATCACCTTCACTTTCATTGGAAGAAGAGATCAGATCATTTGTCAAAACCAGACTGGCAGCCTACGAGTACCCTCGAAAAATCGAGTTTGTCAACGACCTCCCCATGACCGTGACCGGAAAAATCATGCGGAAGAAGCTGAAGGAAAAAGAGGAGGAATCACGATGAATGTTGGATCACTATTTACTCACCATGCTCAATATCGGCGAGATCATTTAGCCGTCGTGTTCGAGGGTCAACGTCTGACGTACTGTGAGTATAACCAGCAAATCAACCGTACAGCCAATGCCCTGCTTGACCTTGGCATCCAGAAAGGGGATAAAGTGGCCACTTTGCTGCCCAATTGTCTGGAATTGCTTGAAGTATTCTGGGCAGTGGCAAAGATCGGTGCCATTGTCGTCCCAATGAGTACGCTCCTCCTGGAGAGCGCTTTGGTCTCTCTCCTGAACGATTCAGACACAGTCGCGGTGATTGTTGACAAGAGCTTTACTGACATAATTAAATCAATCAAAGACAGACTTCCCAACATTCCTGAAAATCGTTATCTGACCATCGCTGTTGAACCCATTCCGGGTTTTCAAAATTACCATGCTCTGCAGTCCGATGCCAATGTGTTGGAACCATCCGCTGAGACCGTTGAGGCGGACGATGTTTTCAACATCATGTACAGCAGCGGGACAACCGGGCTACCCAAAGGTATTGTTCACACCCATCAAATTCGTCTGGCCTATGGAACCTCATTTGCAGCCAGTTTTCGTATCAATCCGGAGAGTGTGGTGATGCACGCGGGGGCTATTATCTTCAATGGCGCGTTTATCGACCTGATGCCGACTGTTTTCCAGGGGGCCACCTACATTCTGCTGCCTCAATTCGACCCGACCGGCTATATGGATACCATCGCCCGGGAAAAGGTTACACATGTAATAGTGGTTCCAGCACAAGTAATTGCCATGCTGAATGCACCCGGTTTTGATCCGGAGAAACTGGCATCCCTGGAAATGATCCAGGTTTTGGGAGCGCCGCTGCATATGGAACATAAAGAGCAACTGAACAAAGTTCTGCCCGATAGATTTTATGAGTTGTACGGATTAACCGAGGGATTTATGACGGTTCTGGATAAGCTCGATTATCACAAAAAACCACAGTCTGTCGGCACACCGCCACCCCTTCACGAAATGAAGATTGTCGATCACCGGGGAAATGAACTCCCTGTCGGCGAAGTTGGAGAAATCTGCGGGAAAGGTCCGATGCTGATGCCGCACTATTACAAACAACCAGAACTGACTAAGCAAGCGATCGTAGATGGCTGGCT
>Ga0233437_1005217_pt1 | contig 14373 bp, 14 predicted proteins | sample SI_122_August201_FD_182714 | JGI IMG/M metagenome (GOLD analysis project Ga0233437, IMG submission 182714) | Seawater microbial communities from Saanich Inlet, British Columbia, Canada - SI_122_August2016_200_MG | ecosystem: Environmental > Aquatic > Marine > Inlet | place: Canada: British... | reverse complement strand
ATAGTCGGTAATGAAACCGGCGCAACCGCAACTATTCCGATTACAATTAAACCTGGCCCAACTGCACCAATTAATTTATCAAGTGCAGGATAAGGAGATATTAGATGGCAATTTATAAAAAATTTGACCCTGATAATGACATAGTTATCAATCAAGCACAGCAATTAACATCCGGCCTGTGGTCCAGTGGTACAGGAACACTAACTACGTTCTTTACCGGCTCAACCCAAAGTGGTTCAAGTGGTGCATATTATTATGATGTGTATAAAACAGACCCAGCATCGGACTCTGAGGCGGAAATTCAATACGGTGTAACATATGGAAACTATGCGGGTAGCGGCTCAATATTAACACACGCAGGCACCGATAACGGCGCATCAAAAGCGATGTATTCGCAGTTTGCAAATTTGCTGTTAGCACCTCAAGTATCCCGCTTTACCATGAAGGACACAACTATTGTAAATAGTATTTACATGATTTCTGTCAATCGTGCAAGAATGCGTGAAAAATTAGACCCAGGAAATTGGGAACTTCATTTGAGTGGTAGTGGCAATAAGAAAATCAAATTGATTGACGATTCCGGTGCTACTTCAACCACAACTGTTGATACCGGTGGACGTGTTTATAATATTGTTTCTGGTTCAATTGCAACTGGAACTGCGGTAACGTATAAGACGGCCGTACTTGAAACCGCATCTGGTTCATATGGATTGTACTATCCTGATATGGGAATTTACATTCTTAATGCATCACGTTTAGATGCTCCAGGTGCCGATGGATTAACACTTGGAACGGTTACCGGTTCAAATGTAAACAACAATAACTCGCAGAAATTATTCCAAGCTATGAAAGATGGTCTTAAATTTGAGGCACGTAGGGAAGAAAATGTTTCCTCAACTCATTATTTCTGCCGTGTTTATAACAAGGAATTTAATTTTAGTGCAAATCCAACGTTCTTTACGGCGTCTGATGGAACCATGACAAACACAAGCTTTGTTAATGACCCTAAGAGCTTCATTACTACGGTTGGACTATACAATGACACCAACGATTTGGTTGCCGTTGCTAAAATGAGCAAGCCATTAATGAAGAGCTTTTCTCGTGAGGCAATCATAAAAATTAAGTTGGATTTTTAGGAACTAATTATTAAAATAAAGCTTGATACTGTCACTTTTTATTAAACTTCCTGATACTTATTAGTATAGGAGAAGATTATGAAAGTAAAATGTAGAAAGTGTGAGCGAGAAATTGGATTAAAAGGATTTAGTCACCATTTGAAGATGTTACATGACACAATATTTATTGAATATGTAGCGGAAAATTTAGGTGACTTTCCTAATTATAGACCGTGCCCGATTTGTAAAACACTTACAACTGGGGACACATGCTCATATAAGTGTTCTGCCGAAGTAAGGAAATCTCGGATAGGTAAGGATGCCCCAAGATATGGAGCCGTTCTATCAGACGAAACAAAAGCTAAAATTGGGTCAGCGAATAAACGAATAATTGCGGAAAACGGCCATTGAAATCAAGGTCTAAAACATTCCGATGAAACAAAGACCAGAATAAGCAATAGTATGATTGAGCGTGGCCATTCCATTGGTGAAAAGAACGGAATGTACGGAAAAACCCACACACCCGAAGCTATCAAGAAAATAATGACCAAGCGACCAATGAACAAACTTGAAAAGCGGGTTGCTGATTTGCTTGATGAGCACAATATTGATTACCACTATCAATTTTTTCTAAATAGAGACGGTGTTTGCAAATCATACGATTTCAAGATTAAAGGTCAGCCAATCATACTTGAAATTGATGGTGATTACTGGCACGGTGGTCCAAAAGCTGAAAAATACACGCCATTTTTTGACTTGGAAAGCAACATGGAAAACGACAAGTTCAAAAATAAATTTGCAGAGGAACATGGCTTCAAAGTCCTTAGATTCTGAGAAAGTGAATTCAATAAAAATCCCGAAATCATATTGGAGACGTTAAAATGTACAAACTATTAAGCCCAAATGATAAATCAATAAAACCGTTTAACGTATATAAGACTTTCACTTTCACGAATACTGATAGTGGAAGTCTTGTGTATGGTTTAGAGGGTTTGAGTGGTAGTACTCATAATTTTACCACATCATCCGCCGCATCTCAAAGTTTTGGGACGTACAATGCGCTATCCTCAAGCCTTGGAAAAGACGCTTGGAGCCTTGGGACGTTTTACAAACTGCCTCTATTTTTCTCAATCCGAAATTTATACTACAAAGATTTGAATAAACCATTTAACAGCTTTGGCGGGAATAATACTGCGACTGAAAATAGACAGATTCACGGTCGTGTAAATGTTATTTCCATTCCAAAAAATATATTTGGCGAACAAATCAAGCGAGGGTCAATTGAGCTTACCGATAATAGTAAGGGTTCCACGCTATTATTGAAAGATGATGGTAAAGGCAATATCTACGACTGGCAGTATTCATCAAGCTATTCAGACTACTACAGGAATGGCTTTGAAGCGTCCTATTTGACCGCTGAAGGCAGTGGTAGTGTGTTAGGCAATGCCTTCTATCAACACGGCTTTGTAACGGTCACAAACACCGGTTCTATGTATTCTGGAGTGGGTATTGGGACGGGCAGTGATGGATTTTCAATGCAATTCAAATCGACGGTTACAATTTATGAGCACGAATACGCATGTGCAATAAATCCAAATGAATATTCCCACACAACCAACATTTCAGCGGCTTCGGGGCGGAGTGGTAGCGTTTATATACCTTCCGGTTCCAATGTTCCGGTTCATAAATTTTTTGCACCAGGTGACCAACCTTCCGGTGGAAGCGGTTCATTTGCGGCGACATATAATGCAGGTGAATATTACATCAATGAAGTGACACATTCTGCTTGAAGCACGTATGTCACAGCGGTTGGACTTTATAATGACAATGGTGAATTGCTTGCCGTTGGAAAGCTTGGGAAGCCCATCAAAAATGACCCCGAATTGGCACTGACAATAGTAGTGAGATTCGACGCATAAATTATTTTCAAAAAATCGAAAATAAAAATGCATTTGGGAAATATATATACTATATATAATTGTATACAGAATTAAGCGAAGCAAAAAGGTTATTACGCTGAGAAACCTGCAAGCCAGAAGTACGTCTGTGTATTAAAATTTGGGAATTTTTGAAATTCCACCAGGGGGCGAAGCCCCACACTCCACTTAATAATAATAAAAATAATAAAAATAATAAAAACTAAATTCAGCCAAAGGCTGACGCCGTAAGGCTCATTATAGTGTACAAATAATAGTGGTAGTGTAAATTTATGTTGCATATTGAAAATTTAAGGTTATATTGAGGAGAATGATTATATGAAGACTTCAAGCGCAAAGGCAAAGGGAAGACGTGCTCAGCAAGAAATACGGGATTTGATTTTAGAAACATTTTCGGAGCTTGAAGAAGACGATGTTCGTTCAACTTCAATGGGGGCTTCTGGTGTTGATATCCAAACTTCTCCTAAATGTCAAGAAAATTTTCCATTTGCATGTGAGGTTAAAAATCAAGAAAAAATTTCAATTTGGGAAAGCTTGAAGCAAGCTACTTCCAATTCAACTAAAAAACTTTTACCTATTTTGTTCTTTAAAAGAAATAGAACACCGTCATATACAGTACTCAAGACTGATGATTTTTTTAAAATTATAAAAATTGTGAATTATCTTGCTACTGGAGTAAATAAAAAGTCATTATCTTACTATTTATTACATATAGAGGAGATAGAAAATGATAATATACAAGACAACAAATTTGATTAATGGTAAAATTTATATAGGCAAGGATAGTAAAAATAATTCAAAGTATTTGGGGTCTGGTTTATTATTAAAGCGAGCTATTCTGAAATATGGTAAGGAAAATTTTAAAAAGGAAATATTGGAAGAGTGCTCGTCAATAGAAGAATTAAATCAACGAGAAATATTTTGAATTAATGAATTGGATTTTCAAGACAGTTATAATATTGCATTGGGTGGACAGGGTGGTGATACACTCACACATCATCCAGATTTAGAGCGGATTGGCAAAACTATTAGTGAGGGATTAAAAAATTCTGAAAAGTGACAAACGATGATTCACAGTGAAGAACATTCAAAGCAATTATCCGAATCAATGAAAAATTCCAGTGCACATAAAATTGCTTTGAATTCTGATTCTTATAAAGAAAAGCAAAGTGAAGCCAATTCAGGAGAAAATAATCCTATGTTTGGAATTCATAGATATGGAGAGAATAACCCAAATTATGGTAATAAATGAACAAAGGAACAAAAGGCAAAAGCCTCAAGATTAAAGAGAGAATACTATGCGGTTAGTGGAAGTCCATTAATTGGAATTCCCAAATCAGAAGAACACAAAACCAATATTAGCAAAGCAATGGTTGGTAAATCTTTATCTGACGAACATAAAAATAGTATCAGGGAAACTCTTTTAAAACGAGAACCTATAAATCAATATACTATTGCAAGGGCCAAAGGTGAGGAATATATTTTAAGTGAAAAAACTCGTGAAAACTTTAAAAAAGCCAATGGTGGCATTAATAATGGATTTGCTACGTTATATATCTTCAATACACCAACTGGAAATGAATTAAAATTAATATCCAAGGAAAATGTAAAAGCATATTTTGAAGACAAATTTGGAAAAGTTTGAGGAATGGAATATAGATTATTCAATTTTAAAGAATTTAATGGATATGTATTAAAAGAAAAACAAAAGGCTAATAAATGTCTCAACAATTAGTATCATTACTAAGTAAGGTTATAGGAAATCAAGGAAGAAAGCTTAAGAAGGAAAATCAATATGCTTTCTATTGCCCTGAATGTAATCATTACAAAAGAAAATTACAAGTGAATATTGAGCATGGTAAATTCCATTGTTGGGTTTGTAATTTCGGTGGATACAATCTATTTCAATTATTTAAAAAATTAGAAGCAACACCTGCTCAAATTGAAGAGCTTGGCACGCATGTTAAAATTGAGAAGTACCAACCAAAGGTTGATTCTACAAAACCAAAGGTTGTACGGTTGCCCTCAGACTTCAAACCTGTTAGTGTAAAAAGTGATAGCATATTTTACAAGCATGTTATAAAAGAACTTAAGAAGCGCAAGCTAACCCCACATGACATATTGAGATACAATATAGGATACTGTGAAGCCGGTGAGTACTCAAATAGAATTATAGTGCCCTCATATGATGATAACGGAAAGCTCAACTTTTTCGTTGGGCGTGAAGTATTTGATTCAGGTATGAAATACAAGAACAGCTTTACACCAAAAGACATCATTGGCTTTGAATTATTCATCAATTGGGACGAACCAATATTCTTAATTGAGGGTGCCTTTGATGCTATGGCAATCAAGAGAAACGCCATTCCTTTGTTCGGAACTGTCATCTTATCAAAGCTTAAAAAGATGATAATTACGAAAAATGTGAAAACTATCTATTTATGCTTAGACCCAGATGCATGGGAGAGGTCTTTAGACATAATTAAAGAGTTCTTAAATGCTGGGATAGACATATATAATGTTGAACTTTCGGAAAAAGACCCGTCGGAGTTGGGATTCAAAACCATGCTAAGTCTCACAGAAACAACTCCAAAGGTAACTTTTTCGGATTTGATAAGGTATAAAATAAAATGGCAAAGCAAAAAGAAACTTGGAAATACTTTGATGCTTGACGAATTCACGTCACCGGAAAGCGCATCTTAAACAAACTGCTAAAGGAAACAGACGCCACGATAGTTTCGGAGTATTCAAAAAAGAGTAAATTGATAGCGTGAGATGTTGAAATATCAGACACCTTCATAAAGGAGGCACGCAAGATAATAAAGGGCTAAATATGTTAGAGACAAGAATAAAGGTTCCATTTGACAAGGTGGAGTGGATTGCGCATACCGCAGATATCCACATTCGTAACCTGATACGACATACAGAGTACGACCATGTTTTCAATAAACTATATGCTGAGATAAAGGCATTTACCGGAAATGGTATTATTTATCTTGGAGGTGATATTGTCCATGCAAAGCTCGAAATGTCCCCTGAATTGGTTGACGCCACTTCGAGGATGTTTAAAGCATTGGCAGAAATTGCACCGGTTGTTTTGATTGCTGGAAATCATGATGCCAATTTGAACAACACCAACCGCATGGATGCACTCGCACCCATCGTAAATGCACTTGACCACCCAAATTTATTTTATTTTAGAGAGTCCGGCGTCTATCACATGGCAGACGTGAGTTTCGCCGTTATGTCAAGATTTGAGGATTCAAAATTTTATATCAAAGCTCGTGAATTTGATAGCGACACCAAAATTGCACTGTATCACGGGTCTGTTGGAGAGTATACCACCGACGCAAATGCTAAGGTATTTACCGGAACACTGCCAATAACCAAATTTCAAGGTTATGATTTGGCACTGTTGGGAGATATCCACAAGACTCAATATTTTGGGTCAAAAAATGAAATAGCATATCCTGGCTCATTGATTAGACAAACTTTTGGCGAATCATTAACCCGTGGATTTTTAAAATGGGACGTAGCCGCTCGCACATCCGAATTCATCCAAATAGAAAACGATTATTCACTATACAAGATGATTATCAAGAACGGTGAGATGCCCATTGTCAAGGATTTCCCAAAGCATGGTAATCTTACATTGACCTATGAGAATACTAACCGAGCACAGCGGGAACTTGTACAAGCCAAAGTCAAAGAATTTTACAATGTACAGAATTTTAAAATATCGACCGGAACTGACAGCTTGACACAACAAAAGCAGACTGCAGTAAACACATTCAAGACCGGTGACGTGTATGATATCAATTATTTGAACTATTTGGTCAAAGAATACTTAGAAAAGCACTTCCCCGATTCCAAAGAAATGTTGGACGAAATATTAGAAATCAATAAGATGTGTTTTGCTGATATTCCCGTTTTAGACCGACCACAGAATGTGGAATGGAAATTGAAGTCCTTCAAATTCTCAAATATGTTTTCGTATGGCGAAGACAATTTCATTGATTTCACAAGTATGAAGAGTGTCATTGGAATGTTCGCCGCAAATGCGTCCGGTAAATCTGCTATTTTGGATTCTCTTGCATTTTGTTTGTTCGATAAAAATATGCATTCACGAGTATCAAGAGCGTGGGATATTGTAAATAACACCAAGGAAGATTTTAGCTGTGAAGTTACCCTTGAAATAGATAATGTTGAATATGGTATAAAACGAACGGGATATCGTGCCCCAACTGTTAAAAAACCATATGCATGTCCTACGGATGTTGATTTTTGGTATATAAGCGATGACGATGAACAAATCAGTTTAAATGGTAATCAGAGGTCGGACACAAATAAAAATATACGAGGGTATATTGGAAATTATGATGACTTTGTTTTAACTACCATGTCTCCACAAAATGCATTCACCGTGTTTATTGATAAAAAGCAAGCGGCTCGCTTGGGCATATTGACTCAATTTCTTGGGTTGGATGTATTTGAAGAATTATTTACCCGAGCCGTGGAACACCATAAAGATATTGAAGCGGATATGAAAAAAATGTTGAATAGAGACTATGACCAAGAGCTTGCTACAGCCGAAATAGACCGTAAGCAATACTTGGGTATCAAGGAAACGTCGAACGGCCTTAAAACGGCAAAAGAGGCCGAATTAGAGGCAATTGGGCAGGACATCAATGCTCTGTATAAGAAGCGCAAGAACATAGATAGTTCTATTACAGATATTGATGACCTAAAAAATAAAAAGGTCTTAGCCGATGCCAAGTTATCGAGCACCAAGGAGAAGGCTCCAACATTACTCAAGTCCCTTGAAGAAAATGCAAAAAAATTAACGCAGATTTCTGATGAGTTGACGGAATTGGAAGCAGGAAACACTCAAGTTGAGTATGAAGAACTGCTTGACTATGAAAGGGAAGCAACTGCGAATCAATCTGATATTGATTTATTGACAGCCAATGTTGAAAATGCATTCGAAGCAATCGCCGACCTTAATATTGCCGAATATAATCCCGAGTGTGATGTGTGTACCGCCCGAGAGAAGGTTTCCATTCAACGCAAGACTGAACTTGAAGACCAAATCACCGAATACAAGAAACCTGGCAAGCTTCATTTTGAAAAGCGAGAGCACTTGAAAAAGCTGATTTCATTTAAAGATGGTGTAAGGGAAGATAAAGAGTCCCTTGATACGCTCGGCCATGATAAAGTGGCGGTCGAAGCACTGATTGCAAATATCACAGTCCAAAAGGTTCAGGTGCTACATGCCGTGAACGACTTAGAAACTGAGATACAGAATATCGACGATAATATCAAAGAGTACTATTTGAAAGAAAAGGATATCTTGATAAATAAGAAGGTGGACGCTGATATTGCCAGTAAAGAGGCAGACCAAAGCACCTTAAAATCTGAGATAGAAGCCCTCACGCAAAAATACCAACATGCATTGGTTATGATAGAACGCTCAGAATCGAGTGTTACTACATTAACGTCCGAGCTATCCGAGTTCAATGTGATTGCAAAGAAAGAGAAGGCGTATAACCTATACGTGAACGCTGTTCGACGTAGTGGCATTCGGTATGAACTGATTGAGCAATCTATTGGTCATATTGAAACCGCTGTTAATAGCGTATTGGAGCACATTGTTGATTTTCAGATTTTGATAACTATGCCATCAAAGACTATTGATTTACATATCGTTTATGGCGACGGTAGAGTGTGGAACATTGAAATGGCAAGTGGAATGGAAAAATTCATTGCGTCATTGGCCATGCGAGTTGGTCTGATTGAGGTCTGTAACTTGCCCAAGAATAATGCACTCTTTTTGGATGAGGGGTTTGGAAATTTAGACGCCCACAACATGGGAGCCGTGCATGATGCATTCCAATTCTTAAATGAGAAGTTTACATTTATTGTTGTCATCTCTCACCTTGATACCATGCGAGATATGGTTGATGATTTCTTGGACATATCCAAGAAGGGGGACTACAGCTTTGTAGATAATCGAGAAACTACTTAGAACTTAATTTAACGCCTGTGGATTCCATGGGCGTTTTTAATTTTATACGGCCAACGGAAAGTGGTATTTGATGTTTGAGGTTTTCATTGATAAGTCGTTCTAATACACGTGCCATTCGTTTATTATCGTGCAATTCGCAGTATTTTTTTAGTATATCATATGCCTCACATGGAATTTGGATGGGTTTGAATTTTTTATTTTGCATTAGTTTCTCCTTTTATATAAATATCAAATCCATTTATTATAACTACATATAATAAAATATTTTTATTGAAAACTCTGATAATTATTACTATCAAAGTAATAATCAATCGGAGAGTCAAATGGGCGTTATAAGAAGATACAACAAATACATAGGGTTAGACACAATACCAGTATTAATAGATGATACTGCTCCAATATCGGAATATTTCAACGTTGTTGAATTTCCTGATGTTATTTCACAGGGTAGGAGTTCATTTTTAATCGGTGGTTCGCTGTTTTTAAAATCGCAGGTTGAACTGCGTGTAGAAATCCTAAACAACGCAACAAAAAAGACCATATATACCGAACCCGTTTCTGATTATTTAGAGGGCGAGCACAGACGTGTTTCAATTGAAATATATGATGATGTTGACACCTTTGGCGACTGTACCATGTACATCGTTGGCGAACTGAAGCCAATCTCTTATCCATATTATGAAGTTATTTCACCTATTGACTCACAGACGATATTGGCTACCCGAGTTGATGCAGACGGCGGGCGCAATACCCAACCATATTCACGAGAAGAAGTATTAGCTAATCCTGAACCACCTGAAGGTGCTGTGAATGTACCGGACGAGTGAAAAAACACGTATAATGTGCGTTGGTCAAAGCAATTTTATGTAAATGGTGCAACAACCAATACACAACCCATCTTCTTTTACAAACAACCTAAAATGTGAGTCGGTGAAATTGTCAAGGGGTTTGTCACTACGACATATCCTACAGGGTCACAGGTAGTAACAAGTTCAATCGCAGGAAACGCCGAGGCATCCGCTATTGGAAAAACATCTCAAAAAAGTGCGGACACCCCAGGAGCAGAATTGCCAGGGAAACAAGAATCTTACAGCCAAAAAACCGGCGGTGGAGGAAAAAGCTCAGGTCTTGGTGGGCGTGGGCGTTCAGTCCGTAGGTCTTCCCCTGAAAAGGAAGAATATACGCTTGAAATTGATAATTCCAATGCTGACTTGAAACACGTTGGTGGTAAGGGAACGATTACAAACCCAGTCATTGATGATACCAAATTTGAAGTAAAATCATATCACACCGTGCCGACAACTTTTGACTTTGACGTTAAGGGCGTAAAAAACAAAGGCTCATTAATCCCAACTAAACCATTCACAATAAAAGACACACGCACAGGTGAAGAAATCGTCGTGCCTTTGAAGTCCGCAGATGTATCTATTGCTTTTACACCCGCCCCAACACAGTCCGTAAGTGCAGTTAATTTCAGGTCATTCGCTGATGTGCGAATTTCAAGATTGCGTACATTTTCCGGTGACATTTACCGCACAAAATTATTTGCAAAGAACAATGATGCATTCGGGGACTATGAAATTATCGCCGACCTACCACTTGAGAGTCCTGAATTGCTTTATGATGCACTTTCATCCGATGGTTCAAAACGAACTGGTTATTTTGTGGGTCAAGACATAATTGATGACTATTGAAGCTCAGGAAGCAACGTACAGCTTACACATAATTCAGATAGATTGCTTGACACCATGTATATCTCGGGGTCACTATACGAAGAGTCCGAAAGGGCAGTCATTACCTACACAACTGCAATTGATTTTGCAGATGATGTGACATATAATTTTAGAGCACACTTAATCGGTATCGCAACAAAACAATCCAATGGTAAAACAGAGGCAAAGATGTCCATTCACATGAGTGGTTCGGGGTTCCCAGTCAATCATAATTATTCAAATGATATTGGTAGACAGATTGAAACGCCCGATGGTCAACTTGGATTCTATTTGATAGATGGTGGAGAGACATTCCGAGATTTTGAAATAGCAGAGGAAACATTTGAGGCAAACCCAACTGGTTCGGGTAAATTACAGTTTGTAGTTCATTCTGGGGAATGGTACGTTCAGGATGTAACGGTACGCCCTTCAGCGGACACGGGATTCAACCCCGATTGGATTAGAATCGTAGCACCGGTTCCAAATTTCTCACAACAGCGTCCGGACACATACGAATTTTTAGCAGAATTTTACGATATAAACAATAACATTGCCGAAACGGTAGCATTTAACACAGGTTCAACATTTTGGGGTGGAAATGAATATATCGTTGGTTCAAACAACGTACTATCCGGCTCAATGGTTATTGGAAATGCAATTGGAGCGGGTATCGAAATGGCAGGAGCCAATTCAGGATATATGCGTTCGATCGGATACACAGGATTTGCAAGTGCAAGTAATGGAAGTGGCTATGCAGGTTTCTTGATGTATAGTGGTTCTGTATTGCCAGGTAGTGGTGACAATTATGCGGGAGTTGGACTTGAATTAGTAGCTCCGGGTGGTAGTGGTTCGTTAAGATTCAGTACAAACCCAAGCAGATTTGAAGTCCTTGCGGACTCATTTTATGTTGGTTCACCTACGAGTCAATTCATTAGTGGTTCTGAAGGTCAAATTGAAATTAGTTCATCGGGATTCTGATTACAGCCCGATGGTGACGTTTTCATATCTGGTTCGGTTACCGCAACATCTGGTTATATTGGTGGCTGGACAATAGAGTCGGGACAATTGACTTCAAATGCCGTTAGATTGCAATCCACGGGATCAGCTGGATTATATATTCAAGATGCTAATGGAAATGACAAGGTATTGGTTGTGAGTAAATCAATGTATGCCGTTGGTTCAGAAACGGACTTAGTAGGAAATGATGATTTTGAAGAAGGTACTGGGGCTCTTAGCCCAGGTCGAAATTTAAGCCCAACGGTTCCTAGTTGGTCGATGTCATTTGGCGGACACGCTACAGCTTCATTGACAAACAGAGCCGGCTACGCAGATATAGACAAGGCAGTTAGTGGAGATTATACACTTGATGTTATTGTACCTTCAGAATCTGCTAATTATGCATCAAATAACACATACGACATAACCCAAGTTATAACTGGGTCATTTACTGCATCCAACGTATTATCATTTAAAGGTACTTGTAGATTTAGCCATTCTTTAGGTGGACTTGGGTATAACAGAAATTTAGAAGAGCAATTATTTAGAGTTGAATATTTGGTAGGTTCTACATGGACGCCATTTCTGCCAAATTCCACACGTACTGGTAGCGACGGATTTGGGTTTTACAGAATGGGTCAAAGTCAATATGCCTCATTTGGTGGAAGTGCCGTAATACCATACACGACTAGTCATGTTAGAATACATTTATCAGGTAGTGTAAATAGTGATGCAACGGCATCCTTTACAGTTTCGCAAAATTTAAGCGATCCTGAGAATTCACTCAAATACAAAACATATACCTATCAGGATTCTCCTAAGTATCCCGAAACCGAACTAACATTTGACTCATTTGATTTAAAAGAGAGTATTCCACGGGTTGAATTAATCCCAGACGGGTTATTGATATACAATAGTGAAGATTCCTATATCCGAATGACTACAGACGGTATAGATATTAGAGGTGGGTCAGGATATTCAATATTTGGAAGCTCAGTTTCATCAAATGCCGTATCAAATGACATGCGAGTTGCTGGAAACTTAGATGCCCCAAGTTTACAAGGAAGCTCAGAGTTTCCAAATGCAATTAGCACATCTTCGGTCTCCGGAATATCTGCAGACTATTCAAGATATGATCATATACATGATTTGCCATTTTCTACATTAGATAGCGTTATTGGTGAAGGAACCGTTACTAATTTAGATGTTGCAAATTTAACATTTAGTGGTAGTTCATTTAAAGTAACTGGATCATTGGCAGTTAGTTCAAGTGTGGATTCATACTTTATTGGCGGTGGAGGAGTTGGTATTGGAACTAGTAATGCAACTACAACATTACAAGTAAGAGCAACCAATCCTACAGTATCAATTATCTCAGACGTTGCTGGGTATGGTCAATTAATATTTGGAGATGCGAGTGACAATGTTGAAGCTGGTTTTAATTATGATTCAAATACTCAAAAACTATATATGCGAGGGTATAATAATAGCGATGTGGTTACAATTGACAATGCCGGATTGATTGGAATCGGAACAACTATTCCTGGAGCTTTACTTCATGTAGTCGGAGACGCAATATTCACAGGAACAGTAACAGCTCAAGAATTTCATGCTGAATTTGTGTCATCTTCAATCATATATGAAAGTGGTTCAACTAAATTTGGTGACTCATTAGATGATTATCATGATTTTACTGGGTCATTAAATGTTAGTGGTTCAACACATCATTTCTTCGGTGACGTTGGAATTGGAACAACAAATCCAAACGCAACATTAACAGTAACTGGAAACACTACACTAACAGGTTCACTTGGAATAAGTAATACAATCAAAGCTCCAAATATTGGAACCGGAGTTGATAATTCAGTTATCGTTTTAGAAGCTGATGGAACATTTGGAACAGACGAAATTGATTCTCGTGTATGAGGTTCAACATTAGTAGATGGTGCAGGAAATACTCCACAAATAACATATTGGAGTGATGCAAATACAATTACTGGTACGAGTACATTTGTTTATAGTGGTGGTAATGTGGGAATTGGAACAAACGCTCCAGATTATGCACTTGATGTAAATGGTGATATACGAATTGAAAATGCTCATTATATGAGATTTGGTGGTTCTGGTGCATCCGATTCACAATGAGCAATACAGACATACAGCGGTGAAGCTGATTTAAACTTTGCGGAAGTTGGTGTTGCTGACGGAAGATTATACTTAGAAGCTGGTGGAAATATAGGAATTGGAACAACTAATCCTTCATATAAATTGGATGTTAGGGGTGATGTAGCTGGCGAACGCATAAAAATCGGAGTCGGTGTAGCGAGTATGGTTATTGAACCAGATGCTACTTCAAAAGATTTGTCTATTAAAACTACAAGTGGTGGTATTTCTAATATATTTATTGAATCGGATAATGGGCGTATTGGAATTGGTAATGACAGCCCACTTTCAAAACTACACATAAAAGGTCATGTATCCGAATCACATTCTGGTTCATTATTCAGAGTAGAAGGTTCTAGTGGTTCATTATTTGAAGTTATTGATTCACTAGAAGGTAGTTTACTTTCAGTTAATGATATTTCAGG
>Ga0233437_1005210_pt1 | contig 14385 bp, 14 predicted proteins | sample SI_122_August201_FD_182714 | JGI IMG/M metagenome (GOLD analysis project Ga0233437, IMG submission 182714) | Seawater microbial communities from Saanich Inlet, British Columbia, Canada - SI_122_August2016_200_MG | ecosystem: Environmental > Aquatic > Marine > Inlet | place: Canada: British... | reverse complement strand
TTTAAAATACCAAAAACTCCACCAACTAAAGCAATTAGGGTTAATATAAATATTACCTTAAAATTTTCTCGAAAAACTCTTTCCATGCAGTATCACAATTTTCGATTTTCTAACTAAATTATACCATTTTTCAGTCCACCTTAAAAGCCAAAACTGTGGGTAAATTAACATTTTTTTTTTTACAAACAAAAAAACCTCTCCACGAGGCCTTTTTATATCGCGAACAGCGCGCTTGCCCGCCCTCTGGCGGGAAACAATCCGTCAGATAACCGTCGCCTTCTTATATCGCCTATACACCAAAACTCCCACACTAACCAATATTATAATTACGCTAAATAGCTGGGCCCACCTAACACCAAAAACTATCGGGCTATAATCAAGCCTTAAAAACTCCAGAGAAAACCGTTGCACTGAATACAAAATCAAATAAACCAAGAAAACACTTCCCTCTTTGTACTTTGACCTCTTCAATCTCCAGATAGTAAAACTCAACAAAAGTGCAAATATCAACAAATTCCCAAGTGACTCATACAAAAACGTTGGATGAAAAAACTCAAATTGCAAATAATCAGTCGGTCGACTTGCTATCTCAATTGGGATTCCCCAAGCCAAATCTGTTGGTTTACCAAAGATCTCTTGATTAAAATAATTACCAACTCTACCAACAACCTGAGCCAAAGCCAACCCAACAACAATTATATCCGCCATGAGCCAAAATTTGAGATGTTTCCATTTACTATACAGATAAGTAGTAACAAAACCACCCAACATTATTCCATGAATAGCCAATCCGCCATGCCATATTTGTATAATATCCAAAAGATTATGCTGATACATTTCCCAAGCATAAATAACATAATAAATTCTAGCTCCAATCACAGCACCAATCACCCAGTACAACAAAAGGTCATGAAAAATCTTTTTATCTATTTTATATTTATCAGCCAATTTCAAAACAACTGAAAACCCTAGCAATCCACCAATCACCATCAAAAAACCATACCAGTGAATCTGAAATGGACCAAGCTCAAAAACAATAGAATTTGGCAAATATGTATGTAAAAAATTGATCATAGTGCCTATATTATACGGAAATTTGCACAAAAAGAAAAGAGCCTTTTGGCTCTTCTCTTTAGCTTCTCTTTAGGTTTTGGGTTTTAACCTTTTGCCTTGCGGCAATATATTAAACTATGACTCATTTCTGAATCATAACCTAATTTACTTCTTTTTTGCCGGAACTTTCTTTTTGTTAGCTTTCACTCTTTTGCCTGCTTCTTTCTGAATGTCCGACCAACGCATTTTCAATTCATCTGAGATTCCCTTCCAGGCCTCAGTTGTTAGCAAATCATCTTTTGAATACTTTTTTACAATATTCTCAACAATTGCTTCATACTCTTTTTTGCCAAGCTTTTTAGCATTTGCGACTTCCTTGATAAGAGTGTCCGTCAAAGTTTTTGTTACCTTCTTGAACTTAGCCCTATTTTTTGTCCCCTTGTCAGGACTCACAAATAAACCTAAAACTCCACCAAGTAGAGCCCCTAGTGCTAATCCGCCTAGAAACTTTTTGGTTTTCATATAATTGAATATTCCTATTCATCCGTATTATAGCACAAAATATTCCCTAAAATACGGGAATTATCCACAATTTACTAAATTTACTACCCTGGGCCAGCACTATTGCCAAATTAATAACTCTGTGCTATCATGCAGTCACGTGATCTAACTTTATTTATATGAAAAAAGATATTCATCCAAAGTACCACAAAGACGCAAAAGTAATTTGCGCCTGTGGTAATGAGTTTACAACTGGGTCAACCAAAAAAGAAATCAAGGTAGAGCTTTGCCACATGTGCCATCCTTTTTATACAGGAAAACAGAAACTTGTGGATACTGCTAGACGTGTTGAAAAATTCAAAGAAAAAGTTGCAAAACAAGCAGATGCTGCAAAAGTCAGAAAAGGTAAAAAAGCAAAAAGAGCTGCTGAAACAAAGAAGAAAACAACCGAGAAAAAAGACGAAAAATAACTACTTCCAAACCGCTCATTCACTTATAATACTACGATTGAGCGGTTTTTTGATATAATAGATATATGCAAGAAAAAATTGATAAAATCAAACAGCAATTTTCAAACCTGGAACAAGAACTTCAGTCTTCTTCGGTTATCAACGATCCAGCTCATTTAAAGAAAATTTCAAGTGAGCATTCTGAACTAAAAGAAGTCATAGAGATCATTAATCGCTATGAAAAAATCAAAGATGACTTGAAACAAGCCGCTGAAACAGCTGAATCCAAGGACTCTGAATTAGCCGAGTTTGCCAGAGAAGAGGTGGCCGATCTTGAACCAAAAATGGTTACAGTAGAAGAAGAACTAAAAGTCGCCCTGAAACCAAAAGACCCAAATGACAAGAAAGACGTTATTGTTGAAATTCGAGCTGGGACTGGAGGAGATGAGTCAGCTCTTTTTGCAGCCGAACTATTCAAAATGTACTCTCGGTACTCAGAAAATCAAGGCTGGAAAATAAATCTTATTTCAAAAAACCAAATAGGCATAGGCGGATTCAAGGAAGTCGTCTTCGAAGTTCAAGGTAGTAATGTTTTTGGGCATCTCAAATATGAACGTGGAACTCACCGAGTCCAACGAGTTCCTGAAACTGAAAAACAAGGGAGAGTACACACTTCTGCTGTCACTGTTGCCGTCCTACCCGAGGCTGAAGAAATCGATGTAAAAATTGAAAGCAAGGACCTAAAAGTTGATACGTTTCATTCAGGTGGGGCTGGCGGGCAGAGTGTTAATACAACGGACTCAGCAGTCAGAATCACTCACCTACCAACCAACACAGTTGTTGTTTGCCAAGATGAAAGATCTCAACAACAAAACAGATTGAAAGCTATGCAAGTACTTCGATCTAGAATATACGAAACCATCTCCCAAAAACAACAAGATGAAATGGGTGCTGCTAGAAAAAAGCAAATTGGTTCAGGTGATCGTAGTGAAAAGATCCGAACTTATAACTTTCCACAAGACCGAATAACTGATCATCGTATAAAAAACAACTGGAACAATCTGCCTGTAATTTTGTCTGGTAGTATTGAACCAATCATCGAAGCCCTAAAAGAAGCTGACTTCAAATTAAACGACTAAAACTCAAATAAAAAAGGAGAGCCAAGATGCTGGTTCTCCTTTTGTTTTCTAACGACTCTTCTTGCGTTTGCCGAGTCGCTTTCCCATTTCCTTGCAGTAGTAGCTAGCGTTGTCCTTGTAGTCATAGATACCACAATCCGCCAACCCATTCTTTACTGCATCAAAGAACTTTTCTTTCTTCTTCAACCTCGCAGCTACTGCGTCCGCTACTTGATCCCACTTCGCTTCTGTCATCCGTACCTCCTCAAAAAGATCTTCAATAAGTCAAGATCTGTCACTCCAAAACAACGAATCATTCTATACTAACAATTTGCCCACACTTTGTCAACGCAAAAAACTGGCTTTTGCCAGTTTTTATTACGACCTATTTTTTTCATACGTCACATTTCATAACTCGGGGTTTAGGGTGGAGATTGCCATTTCACATCCCATGGAAATAAATCAACACTCGCATTTCGTACCCCCAACACTTTTTGGTGTCAAAAAACACCTAGATTAACAGGCTATACTTAAAACTTATTTATCCATTTCTTTCTTCGTAAACACGTCCTGCAACTTCTTCACATACTCTTCACGAGCCAAATTGGTTACAAACACTTTTATCGCAGGAACAATTCCTGCCAACCCTCTTTTTCGAACATGCTCACTTGCATAGAACTTGTGCTGAGTTCCCTTTTCTTTCTTGGTATCCATCAACGGATCATCAAACACATCGATATCAATTATCTGGAACTGATAAACACCTTCATTTTCATCAATGAAAACATTTTCAGTTTGAGAAACATCTCCTCTTGAAGGTTTTGCGCCCTGCGTTGAATCCGTTATATCCAAAACAACTTCGGCCGTTGCTTGCAACAAACCAATTTGTTCCAAAAACTTTTTCCACGCTGCTTGCAATTCAGGTTCCTCTTCCTGATTAGCCATTTTTTTCTTTATCGGTTCCCCATCTGCAAAAGGCTGCTCAATTATTCTCTTGTATTTTCCTTCAGCATCCTTGTAAACCACAATATTCTCAAACATTACTTTTATATCGATATTGCCTTCTTGCAGACTCATAAAAGCAGGACATTCTTTTTCAAAAAGTTGCAACGCATACATATTTCGCATTAACTTTATGACTGAAGCAACATCATAATCATGTCTCTCTTTGGAAACTTTAATTACTTTTTTCTGTTCACCTTCTGTATAAATATAATTTTCATTTTCTGCACCAGCCGTAATCTCAGTATTCGGATCACTCCTTAGTTCTGTTAAATATGACTGCGCATCAGCTGTAATAGTCGGGATTTGACTAAACAAATCAGACTTTTCTATTTCTTCTCTTTCCCCAAATGACGCTTTTTCAAAACGTTCCAATAGTTGATTAAACTGTTGAAATCTCTCCCTCAATTCTTCAAGAGTTAATTCTTTGTCCAAGTAAAACAAATTTTCCTCACTTTTTGCACCTTGAACAAAACTTCTGAATTCTTGTTTACTTTGTTCCCCTTGCTCAACAGAGCTTTGGGGTGGCTTTTCATTAGACATATAATATTTTTTAGTATATCTTTATGTTATCATGTTTATAATTAACAATAAATATGGAAATAAAAAAAGCTCTTAAATTTGGGCAAGAAACATTAAAAACCACCGGCATCAAAACTGCACTTCTAGATAGTGAAGTTCTACTTTGTTTTGTTACCAAAAAAACCAGAGAGTTCTTTTATACTTATCCAGATTCACGGATTACTACTCAACAAATCACAAAGTTCAAATCCTTAATAAAAAAACGCGCTACACACTACCCGATTGCTTATATAGTCAAACACAAAGAGTTCTACAATCTAGACTTTTACGTAAACAGTCACGTACTTGTACCTCGACCGGAAACGGAGTTACTTGTTGAGGAAACAATTACCCTACTCAAAACTAATCCGACTCTAAAAACTATTGCTGAAATAGGCACAGGCTCAGGTTGTGTAACAATCTCTATTCTGAAAAACATCAACAAAAAAATAACAGCCTTTGCAACTGATATCTGCAAACGAGCACTAAAAATTGCTACCAAAAACGCCATCAACCACAAAGTAAACATAAAATTCCTACAGGGCAACCTTTATCAACCTCTGAATAACAAAAAGATAGATATTCTAATCAGCAATCCTCCATACTTAGATACAAAAAACAAAAACCTACTCCACTCATCTAATGAAAAAGCGTTAAAACATGAACCCAGCAAAGCTCTATATGCCGGAAAGCTTGGTTTGGACAAATACACAGAACTTTTCCAACAAATTGAGACAGCAAAAAACAAACCCAAGTACATTTTGATAGAAATCGGACACTCCCAAGCAAAATACCTAAAAGAACTTGTAGAAAAACATCTACCAAACTCGAAAATAACTACAAAAAAAGACTTAGCAAAACGCAATCGAGTCATGCTAATAAAGCTTGACAAATAACACCCCCCAGACTATAATAAAACATCTAACAAAGTAGGGTTTTTCTATGACAAGTGCTCATGGAAAAGTCTGAGGATTGGGGGTAAAATGACTCGCCTGCAGGAACTGAAGAACGCCCTTCTTCGTCAGGCCGGGACAAACAGTGTCATGGACTTTGCTGGGATCTCAGAACGACACCGCCAACTGATGGTTGATCTCAACCGTCGCGCGGCCAGAGGTCTTGGCACACTCGCGCCACACCCACAGCAAACCATCGACACAGAGCTCTCTGAAGAGGAATGCGTTGAATTCTGGACACGCTTCAACGGTTTTCACTTCAAAAAGAAGCGTTAGACAATCAACAACCGGGCCATCACGATTGATGGTCCATTTTTATTCAAAAAGTAGGTTGAAGCAACCTACTTTATTTTTTACTCAATTGGCTTTTCAACCAACTCTTTGTATTCCTTGTGGAAGAGAATCAAATCCCACCACAAAAGAAGCAGAACCACAACCATAACCAAACAGATTGGCCAAATCATAACTATCAGCACCTCAGCCCAGTCCACTGGACGAGTGCAAGCAAAAAGTAGACCAAAACAGCCTACTATATAAACCAACAAAACAATCTCCCAATACATTACTCCTCCTCTGGCGTTGGTACTTGTATATATAAAACATCACTATACTCTTTTTGCAACTCTTCAAGTACAGTTTCTTCTATAACCTTATTTTTATAATTAACTCTTGCCATATAACCTGTTGGCAAAATATCTTTCATCACGATCACATCTGAACTTAACTGAGAAAACAAATTAGCTATGTTCTCCTCCTTTTGCAAGCCATAAAAAACAATTTCCCAAATTGGAGCTTCAACCACCTCAACCGTTCTCACTTGTTCCAACAATTCTATTTCACCAATCAAAACTTGTCGATCTTCAATTGGTAGTTGTATATGAACCTTGTCATACTCATCCGCGATACGAATATCTCGATCTTCAAATACTACATTCTCACCAAAATAATCATTCAAAAGTTTCTTTATCGACTGTTTAGGTTTTTCTACTCCAAACCCATCTTTAAAATAAACATAACCTAACTCAAAATTGTTTTGTTGTTTTTGTTCAGCTTTTTGTTTTTTCATTATCAATGACTGAATATATTCAAATTCGTTTCTTGTTTTTTCCAAATACCAATCTGTGTCTTCGTAAATTGATAGATCAAACTCTGGTGATTTAAATAAGTTTTTACCACGCAAGAAGTTCCACCCAAAAATAACAAATCCCGCTACAAAGATTCCAACCAACGTAACCGCAATAAAAGATCGATATGATTCACCTTTTTTACTCATACTAATTTGTATATGTTACCTGAGTTTTTGCAAAATGTTCTGGTACAACCTGAATCCAAGTAGCTCCAACATTAAACTTTATCTCTTCACCAGTTTCACTATAAAATTTTGTTCTATCATTCAAAGATGGTCTCTGCCATTTGGCCTCAATCATCTGACCATCCAAGAAAACCTCTGCCTCACCCGAACCAACAGTCACAGTTTTGCGACGACCATAATCATCAATTACTGTACTTTCAGTATACATTATTGCAACATTTTTTGCTCGGACTTGGTAGCCCTGACTATCTACATGCACTCTGCCGGCTTGGTAACGCAGAAAATCATTACTTTCTTTGCTAAATTCCCACAAAACCTCAAATGATTCCGTTGCATAATCAACTTTCACTTTATCTACCTTGCCAAAACTTTCTTCCACTTCATCTTTTTTGAATAACCAACTATCATAATCATTTGATAATTCCCAACCCTTTGCCTCAATAGCTTCGTGAATCTTTTCAGATGAAGTGTACACATTATGAGGCATTGATCTATTCCAGGCTCTCCAAAAAGAGTTACCATTGTAAAACTCATTTAAATCAAAGTCATAACCTTTGAGTTGTTCCAATCCCTCTGGACTACCTCCCACATGAGCATAGACAGAGTTGAACTCTTTGGTCCAGTCAACATAAAAAGGTCTAGCTGAACGAACTGGTCCAATTTTATCAACATCCTTGTCAGTAGAAAAAACCACCAAGAATCTTGTAATTGGTGCTTCCACTATAGCTTCATAAATCAAACTTGCCTGACTCAACCCACTAAGTGGTCTTGCATCAACATGATTTTCAATCATTACCGTATAAATACTTGGTTCGCCATCACCTTCATAACACGTTCCATCAATTTTCCTCACATTCTCACAATCAATTTCTGACTCACCAACAACAACTTCTTCAAAGTTGTCTTCTGAATCACTATTTTGATGACTTTGATAATAAAACCATCCACTTATAGCAGCGGTAATTGCAACGAGAACAACCACGCCGACTAAATAAAATTGCCAACGAATATTTTTCATATTTTTTTAATAAAAATGCTCTATTACATTAATAATAATAGAGCACTTCTGTATATTAAGCAACTTACTCTTTCTTTTCAGATGCCTCAGCAGGTTTACCTCCTTCAGCCGGTTTATCACCGTCCTCTGCCTTTACTTCTTCACCTTCTTCACCCTCAACAGCTTCCGCTACAACCGGTTTTTCTTCTTCAACTCTAGGTTCAGATACTGACATAACTACATCATCCATGTCACCCATAACTTCAAGTCCCTCTGGCAAATTCAAATCCTTAACTTGAATCTTTTTGTCAAAAGAGTCCAATACCGTTAGATCAACCTTGATCTCTGAAATCATATCAGCAGGTCGACATCTAACATTTAATTCGTCCATACTCTTGACCAAAATACCACCCAAAGCTTTTTCTGCTGGTGCTTCACCAACAAAGTTCAATTCAATTGAAACATCAAGTGTTTGACCACGTTTAATTTGATAAAAATCAACATGTATAATCTGGTCTTTTACAACATCCCAAGTTACATCTTTAATCAAAACCTCACGAGGCTCTTTTTCACCAGCAATTCCCAAATTGATAATAGAACTTTCTCCAGCTGCATCATACAACTTTTTGAAATCTACTTCATGAATAAAAATTAAAGGATTTTCTTTAACTTCTGATCCATAAACAACGGCTGGTACAAATTTTTCTTTTTTCTCTCCTTGTTCACGTTTTTCACTTTTAAATTCGTATACCATACTATTAAATTATCTGTTTAATAAAATTATTATTTTTGATACTGTCATGCACCTCAAGAACATCATCTGAACTGATTGGTCCCCTACGATGAAACTTCATTATTTCATCACTTTGCAAATCAGTCAAAACACCAATTAAATTCAGTCCTTGATCCTCCATTCGGACAAAAACAACCACACAGCTTTTGCAATATTTACACTGTACATGCAATAAATGTCCTTCTCTATATTCTTCCAGCAATTTTACTTCCGCTGGAAACTGTTTCTTCTGACAAACAGGACAATCTGAGATCAATTTTAACGCCTTAAACTGTTCAGGCAACATATTTTGTTTGTATTTGAATCGAATAAGATTATAACAAAACTTGTTAAATTAGTCAAATATTAGCTATTTTCGGACAGCCACACTTTCCGCAATCCCAATAAGCCCCAAAGTTACAACCAGGAAACTACCTCCATAGCTAAGCAAGGGCAAAGAAATCCCCATAACTGGCATCACCCCCAAATTCATCCCCACATTAACCACAATATGAATAAAAAATAAACTCATAATTCCAAGTACCAAAAATTGCCCAAAATCATTCTTTGCCTGCTTGGCAATCCGAAGTAATCTGTAAAAAATAAGGCCCCAAAAGCCCAAAACCAGAAATACACCAAATAATCCTAATTCTTCTGCCAAAACAGCAAATATAAAATCAGTTTGCGCCTCAGGAATAAACTTCAACTGACTTTGCGATCCAAACCCCAGCCCACGTCCAAAAAAGCGACCCGAACCAATCCCAATTATTGCTTGTGAAACATTATAACCAGTTCCGAGAGGATCAGCCTGTGGATCCAGAAAAGCCATAATCCTCCCCTTTTGATAATCCTTGAGCATAAAACCCCAAGCAAAACTAGAAACAAAGATCATTAATATCAAAAGAATAATAATATATTTTTTATCAATTCCCGTCAGCAACAATACAATAAACCAAATTCCACCCATCACTAAAGTTGAGCCCAAGTCTGGTTGCAACAAAACCGGTACCGCCAATATCAAAAAAATAAAAAAACTAACCAATATATGTTTGTGGACCTTGAACTGCTGTAATCTATTACTGAAAAATTTAGCCAACATAATAATAATAACAATTTTGGCTAACTCTACCGGCTGAAACCCAAAACCAAACAAATTAAACCATCCCTTGGTTCCACGAATCACCGTTCCAAAAAACAAAACACCAATCAAAAGTCCCATAACTCCAACAAACAAAAACCGACTGTACACTCGCAAACTGGCATAATTACTAAAGCCAACAAAAAACAAAACGGTAAACCCAATTAAACCAAAGATAACTTGTTTATTAAAGTCAGTTAAATCAGACTGTTCTTGACTCAAACTTACACTATAAATAGCTGCCAACCCCAAACAAAACAACAAAACAGTGGCCACCAAGAGCACCCAATCAAATTTTCGCAAATTGTCGACCAAACGTCTAAACATAAAAAAGAAAAGATGAAGTTCTACTTCATCTTAACTCAATATATCACATTTGTATACCTTATTTAAGTGTCCCAGGCCCCACATCAAACCCCTTGAAAACCGTTGGATCTAAAATATTTATATCTGGCACAATAATCATGTCAGTACCTCTTGGAATCGACTGAAACAAATTGAAACTATCCGTCTTTTTCTCTCCTGACATAATACTATCCAAAACCGTTTGCGTCACAGCTTCCAGACTGCCACCTTTATAAAGGAATATAATAAATTTTGGTTCATGATAATTATATGTACTCTTGTTCAAAACAGTAAAACTCAAATTTGCTATTTTTTCATTATCACTCAAGCCACTTTGATTTGGTGACAATATTGTAGCATCTTCAAAAACAAAACTAATGAATTTCTCCTGCATTTCTGCATAGTTTGCAACCTTTTCCCATTCAATATTTTCTATCATGATCTGTGCACCAGAAAAATTTCCAGTTGCCCTATAATTCAAATACAAAACAAATTTATTTTGCCCAGGCAAGATATAACCTTCCTTGGTATTTGTTTTTTCATCACCCAACTTATAATAATAATCAAATGATTTAACATACCATTGTGCATTTGGATTGAAAACTTCCGTCGCAATATCATAAACTTTGTCATCCTTCTTTATCACATTTGTTTCAATAATCTGTAAAGTTCTAGGTGTATTAATTTCTTTCAAAAGATTATTGTTCAATTTGGGATTCACAATACTACTTTCAATTGCCAGACGAGTTGGTCTATCCATAATATAATAATCAACCAAGCCCTTTACTCCAAACAAAAGTAAAATACCAGAAAAAATCGCCAATATCATAATACCGACTTTACGCAAGATAACTCGATGAGTAACGTACCAATAACCAGCTTTTAACTGATCATTACTTAAATTTTCCACAATGTTGTTAGGCATATACTACAAAAATGAACATGTTAATTATGTCTAAATTAATTATACCACAAAACGTCAATACTGAGTAAAATTTATCCCCTATTTTAGATATTTTATTTGCCTTTTACTATTCACAAACATTATAAATTGTGCTAAAATGGGTATGTAAATTCATACACTATCTATATTGAAATTATGCCTACACAAAAAAAATCCCCAACCAAAGCCAAAACTCCAACGAGTAAAAAGCCTGCGGCTAAGACAAAAAACTCTGATTATGGCGCTGAACAGATTACAGTTTTAGAAGGTTTAGCTCCAGTACGAAAAAGACCAGGAATGTATATTGGAAACACTGCTAGTGAAGGTCTACACCATATGCTCTGGGAAGTAGTTGATAATGCCATTGATGAAGCTATGGCTGGCTACTGTACTGATATAATTGTTAAACTTTTACCTGACAATACAGTTTCAGTTTCTGACAATGGACGTGGTATTCCAGTAGGAATCCACAAGACAACCGGGGTCTCCGCCCTAGAAACCGTCATGACAAAACTTCATGCTGGTGGTAAATTTGGAGATGGTGGATACAAGGTTTCTGGTGGTCTTCATGGTGTTGGTGTTTCAGTTGTAAATGCCTTATCAGAATACGTAAATACTGAAATCAAAAGAGATGGCAATGTTTATACCCAAACATTCAAACGTGGTGAACCTCAACACAAAATCAAGAACGAAGGCAAAATAAAAAGAACACTGAAACCAGCTTCACATTTTCCAGAAAAAGCTTTTAGCTCTGGAACAACCCAAGTCTTCAAACCTGACACTTCAATTTTCACTGTCCTTGAATACAATTGGGAAAAAGTTTTGAATAGAATGCGCCAACAAGCCTTTTTGACAAAAGGTATCAAGATTATCTGTATTGATCTCAGAGACAAAAAAGCTCCAAGACAATATGCTTTCTATTTCGAGGGTGGTGTAGCCTCATACGTCAGGCAATTAAATCGAAACGACAAAATGAAGCATGAAAATATTTTTTATGTAGACAAAACAGTTGACGATATTCAAGTAGAAATAGCAATTAAATATACTGAAGAATACAATGAAACTGTTCTAGCCTTTACCAATAACATTCTCAATCCTGAAGGTGGTATGCATATGGCTGGATTTCGAACAGCACTGACAAGAACTCTCAACAGTTATGCTAGAAAACAAGGTTTCATCAAAGAAAAAGATGAAAATCTATCTGGTGAAGATACTAGAGAAGGCTTAAATGCTATCATGAGTATCAAAATTGCTGATCCTCAGTTCGAAGGACAAACCAAGGCAAAACTTGGTAATGCCGAAGTAAAACCGGCAGTTGATAGTGCCCTTTCTGAGTCTCTTGCAATCTATCTCGAAGAACACCCGAAAGACGCAGAAGCTATTGTTGGAAAGGCCCTTTTGGCTGCTCAAGCTAGAAAAGCTTCAAGAGCTGCTCGTGAAACAGTTTTACGTAAAGGTGTACTTGATAGTTTAAGCTTACCTGGAAAACTGGCTGATTGCTCATCCAAGGACAGTGAAAAATGCGAACTCTACATTGTTGAGGGAGACTCGGCTGGAGGTTCTGCCAAGCAAGGTCGTAGTCGGGAATTTCAAGCTATTCTTCCACTACGTGGAAAAATTATCAATGTTGAAAAAGCTCGTCTAGACAAAATGCTTGCCAACAATGAAGTAAAGTCCCTAATAATTGCCATGGGTACCAACATTGGGGAACAGTTTGATCTTGAAAGTTTAAGATATGGCAAAATTATTATTATGACAGATGCGGACGTAGACGGATCCCACATTAGAACACTTCTTTTAACCTTATTCTATCGACACTTTCCCCAACTTATCACTGAAGGTCATTTATACGTTGCACAACCACCTCTTTATCAAATCAAACAAGGCAAAAAATCAACATACGTTTACACTGAAGAGGAATTGCAAATCAATCTAAAAAGAATTGAAAAGGAAAAACCCAAAGTTGAACCAAAGAAAACCAAAGAAGAAATAGAAGAGGAAGAAAAAGCTCAATCTGAAGGTGGTGAAGATAGTTCAGAGGATATTCCTGAAGGAATACAAAGGATTAAGGGTGTTTCTATTCAGCGATACAAGGGTCTTGGTGAAATGAACCCTGACCAATTATGGGAAACTACCATGAACCCAGAAAACAGAGTTTTGAAAAAAGTAAATGTCGAAGACGCCGAAGCCGCTGATGAAGTATTTGATGTACTTATGGGCTCAGATGTTGTTCCGAGAAAACGATTTATTCAAACTCACGCCAAAAATGTAAAAAATCTAGATATTTAATACCCACTTAATAAAAAAGACCCAGTCCTGTGTGGACTGGGTCTTTTGTTTTGAATCAAAACGACAAAACCGACAGTGAAGTGTAATTTTAGACAAAAAAACCCAAAAATTCAAATTTAATCACCTCTTTCTACCCTATTCCAACTAAGCACAGTTAACACCTCCAAAACACTTGCATTTTTTTGCGTTTTGTACTATAATCCAATTGTTAGAGGCCGAAGGGCCTTTTTAAGATAGTTAATTTTTATATGAAAAATTTCAAAGAAACACGCTTGATTAAATACTTAATCGAGTCAAAAGCTGAATTAAAAAAAGTTACTTGGCCAACAAAGAAAGAAACAACCAAGCACACTCTAATTGTAATTGGTTTAAGTTTATTTCTTGCTGCATTTCTAGGCATCCTAGATTTCTTTTTTGCCAAAGTGCTTGAAGTTATTCTTTAATTTATAATTCTTTTTATAAAAAAAGCCTATGCCAAAACAAATAGTCCGTGGGCGCAGATGGTACGTGATTCACACTTACTCAGGGTATGAAGAAAATGTTTCTGAAAACCTGAAACAAAGAATTGAATCAATGGACATGGAAGAAAAGATTTTTAACATCTTGATTCCCACAGAGAAAAAAATCAAAATCAAAAACGGAAAACGCAAAATCGTAACAGAGAAAATTTTCCCAGGTTATGTTTTTGTGGAAATGCTAGTGACTGATGACTCTTGGTACGTTGTTCGAAACACACCAAACGTTACTGGATTTATTGGAAGTGGAACAATCCCAACTCCTATTTCTGAAGCCGAGATGAAAGAATTACAGAAACGAATGGGAGTCGATGAACCTAAATACACAATTGATGTCGATATTGATACACCTGTAAAAATTAACGACGGACCATTCAAGAACTTTGAAGGAAAAATTGCTGACGTGGATGAAGAAAGAGGCAATTTTTCCTTCAAAG
>Ga0233437_1005206_pt1 | contig 14395 bp, 2 predicted proteins | sample SI_122_August201_FD_182714 | JGI IMG/M metagenome (GOLD analysis project Ga0233437, IMG submission 182714) | Seawater microbial communities from Saanich Inlet, British Columbia, Canada - SI_122_August2016_200_MG | ecosystem: Environmental > Aquatic > Marine > Inlet | place: Canada: British... | reverse complement strand
CCTGCAGTCGACCTTTGGGCAAGTCAATGATTTATTCGTAGAGGCCATCGAAACGCAGCGATATTTCGACTTTCCCAAATTGAATGACTATACATATTTTTCACAAATCAATTAGGATTGCTGTATCTCCTTCCTATCCTTTGTTTTTCAGTATCACTCCGACGGAGATTGCAACTCATATCAACTCTTACTTGACGAAGGCGACCTTTTGCACCTGCCGGAAATCTCCCGCCCGCAGCTGCACCAGATACATCCCCGTCGCCAGACCACGGCCCACATCATCCCTCCCATCCCACACCACCCGATGATGCCCCATCCCCCGATGACCTGTCACTAGGCGACGCACCACCTGACCCAGTGCATTGTACACCACCAGCTCCACATCCCCCTCCTGCGGCAGCGAATACTTCACCACCACCTCGCTGTTGAACGGATTCGGATACGGCGCTCTGAGTGAGTATTCCGTCGGCAGCAGGAGCATCTCTTCTGCCAGTTCCAACAGCTTGCCCAGCGGTCCACCGAACGCATCCGCAAAGAGAAAGAAATCCCCGAAGTCCACCGTTCCGCTCTGATCCAGATCATACGCCGGGTTCTCGCTCCCGAACGCGTCGGCGAACATGAAAAAGTCCGCGAAGTCCACCAGTCCGTCCCCGTTGAAGTCACCCGTCGGCAGCGGCGGGGGCGGTTCCACTACCACCGTCGTCCGCAACGGCTCCGCCGCGTTGCCCGCATCATCCACCGCATAGATTATCACCGGATACACCCCCTCTTCGAGAAACTCGCTATAGATCCCCGTCCATTTGCCATCGCTGTCTAACTGCAGCTCCACTTCCGGATACTGGGGCAGTTCCTCCTCGTCGGATGCGCTCGGTGGGATTATCATCGCCCGCACCACCTGTAACTGGTCCTCCGGATCGTCGATCCGCGCCGAAATCTCCACCCCTTGCTCCGCCAGCGACCTGGCCAGCTTCAGACGCGGTCCCTGTGGGTCGTCAAAGACCGGCCGCGTCTGCGTCACCACCCGCTTGCCGGCCCCGCCCACCACCGACGCCAGCGAACTGGTCTTTATCTGCGGCGACAGATCCCCCAGCTCAAACGGAGCGCCGATGATCGCATCCAGCGTCTGCAGGTAGTCGCCCGGCTGGTTGGGGATCAAATTCCCTTCTGCTTCCAGTCCCGGATCCTGCTGACGGAACGCGCCCGGCAGATTCCGCAGAATCTTATCGGTGTGCAGAAACGCTTCCTGAACGCTTTTTCCCTGGAACAGGTCGGTCAGGAAGTATTGCGAAAAGGACAGATACCCTTCCGCCTGGTAGAACGCCAGACCCGGACCGGTGCTGGCGATCACGTGGCGTCCCTGGTCCGAAAGATCTCGGATAAAATTGCCCGCATGAGCCGCATCCACGATGAGGGTGGCCTGCACGCCGGTGGCCTCCTCCAGACCGTCGAGGTCTTGTAGCAGTTGGGTAGCGGTCAGCATCTCTCCGTCGCCGATCTCGAGACCGGCCGGCTGTCCCTTGCCAACCAGATACACGTAGAGTGGGCTGTCACTCTGGACCCGTTCCCGTGCCCAGGTCCAGGCATCCGACCAGGCGGACATCGTCGCCCCGGCGTCGACGTCCGCCATGAACCCATCCCTATCGACATCCTGTTCCTGCCGATCGTTCAGATAGAAAATCTTCTCTTTGGCCAGCCGCCGTCGCTGGAACGTCGTGTACGCCAGATTGCCCAGGTAATTCGATGTCGGCCAGAAGACGTCCCGGTTGCTGTCCTGTCCTCCGGCCAGCAGGATAACCCGTCCGACGTCGGCCTGGACCGGGATGGTGATTACCGGACTGGCGGCCCCCAGCAGTCGGTCGTTCCCCTGCCAGGACGCCCACACTTCCCAGATCCCCTTCTGGTTCATCGACAGATCGTGACCGTAAAAACCTTCCGGGCTGGACAGTATTCCTTCGATAACTTCCTCCGTCTTATCCGGCCGGCGCACCGTGATGTTGACAGCCACCGCGCCCGGGCTGGGATAGATGCGTCCCTTGAGGGTGGCGACAAAACCCAGATCCGCATCGTCCGCCAGATCGGATGTGGCCGTGATCCGCGTCTTGCCCGATGTCACCGCAAACGCCACCGTGCGACTGGTCGCGCCCTCGAAGTCGTCGTTTCCCGCCCACGAAGCCGTCACGCTCCACCCATCGGAGAACGGCAGTCGGAATTCAACGCGATATCCTCCTTCGGCATCCGTATCCGCCGTGCGCGTAATCAGCGTATCCGCACGCTCTGCTCTAAACTCCAGCTGGATTGGGTTGCCGGGTGAACCCGGGAAGAGGCGTCCACTGACGAGGAGCGGTATGTCGAGTGGCACCTCCTCCTGGTCCAGACCCAGAGTGAGTATCGAACCCTCCTGCGCCTTTCTCGTCACTTCGATCGGGAGTTGAACCGTCTGCTCTTTCCCGCCTCCTTCACCGCTTATGCCTATCTCGAATCTTCCCAGCGGCGCCTCTGTGCTCACCCGCACGCGCATCGCCACCACCCAGGAAGGCACCACCTGTGCCGGCGTGAAGGCGACTTCAATGCCGTCAGGCATCTGGGCCGACAGCGTCACTTCCTCGCCAAAACCTTCCAGAGCTTCCAGACCCAGTGCGATGGAGGCCGAATCTCCCTGTGCAACCGACAGGCTCTGGCTCAAGACCAGTAGACGGAAATTGGCTCCCCCCACGGGGGTGACCGATACCGTGTCCGAACCGACGATACTCTCTAAAGCGCCCTGTCCTATACTGGTGAGATAGTACGAGTATGCCTGCTCGTTGATGAGTTCGATATCGGCGAAGGTCGTATCGGTCAGAGGAGATTGAGTGATGCGATTGAAGGCGGCATTCGCCCGATCCCTGCGATACACGTGATACCCGGCCAGGATGGGATCATCTACCGCCGACCACGTGAGGAAGGCTCCCTCGTCCCGGGGCACAACCTCCAGTTCGGCCGGGGCCGGAGGCGATCCTACTTCGGTCCCCGCCGGTCCCAGAGTTATGCTCAGGCCATCGGCGACGGAAGCCGCGTAGATCGTATTGGTTATCCGGTTGTGAGCTATGATATTGTCGATGGTTGAAAACTCGCCGTATTTTTGCGTAGCACCGGTTTCCAGGTCGGTGATCCAACCGGCAATGACAATATGATCAGGCGGCGGTCTCCTGGCCGGAGGATGGTATATCAGCCCTTCTTCAAAATCGAAGAACGCTGCGCGCATCCCATTGGCGGATACGAGACGATGCTCGAGTTCCTTTACTTCGATGATTTCGTCCCGCTCGGTATCTATCACGATCAATACCCTGCCCTCGTCGGGTGACCCGCTCTGCCCCGATACGTAAAGTCGATTCCGGACTTTATCCACGGCGTGGAGGATCGTCCTGTTGACCGGTGTCTCGATACTCTTCACAACTTTTTTAGTTGTCAGATCAAAGACGAAAACCTTCTTGTTGTCTTCTACCTCTCCCAGACCGGCGAAATAGGCCTTGGAGCCATCCGGAGACAGTTCCATCATCCACGCTCCCCCTCCCTCGACACCATAAGTATCTGTTTGCTCCAGTATCCTTCCCGTCAGCAAATCCAGTTTGACCAGGCCGGGATTGACATTTATCCACGCGACACCTCGCTCGTGGTCCAGTTTCAATTCGATATTGCGATTAAAAGCCTTCGCCGTGAAGGTGACATTGAGCAGGCGCAACGTCGACAATTCGTATACATAGATCTCATCTCGTTCTTCAGCACCCCGATTGGAAGCGATAAAGAGTCTGTCCGAAATATCATCGACCACGATATCTCCGGCATTTCCTTCCTCTATGGTATTGAGGAGATGCCCCGTGGCATCGAACACGGAGAATCCTCCCTGCTGTCCGCGGCTGATATAGACCTGATTGTGTACTTCGGATACGGCCATATCCTTGGGCAGTGCTCCCAATTGAATCCGCGACTTTGTCCTGCCATCATCCATATTCACGCGCAGGAGGAAATTGTCCAACCCTGCCACCAACAGTATCTCTCTGTTAATTGAGTCGATCGCCAGACCCGTATATTGCGAAAAAATCAGTTCGGGAAAGAAACCTCGGCGAATCACCTTGAAATCTTCCAGATCGACCTCGAGCCCTCCGCTCAAGTCGGTCCAGAGAGTGCGACTGCTTTCATCCAGCTCCATCAGCGCCCCATAACTTCCCCCGACGCGGATCTGACCGTCGACTTCTCCAGTCGTCAGATTCATTCGCGTCAGCCAGCCCGGTCTGAGATCGTCCCTGAACCGGTATTTCTCGTCTGTATCGACGACGTAGACGTAGAGGAAGGGCTGCTCCGAATCGAGTGCTAAAGCCACCGGGACCAATCCCAAAGGGGAGGGGAGGGTCTCGCTGATCTGGAAATCTTGCAATCCCACTACCTGTATGGTCCGACCATCGACATCGGCGGCATAGAGGACCTGCTGGCCCAGAGCGACATCGCTTATTGCCCTGAGGGGAATATCCGCAATAGTCTCTCCACTCTGGAGATCGACAGCCCACATATTGGCGGAGAAATAAACCGAATAAGCGTCATTACGCGCTTGCTGCCTTACAATTCCATACAGACGTTCGTTCTCATCATCCACTACCATTATGTGTCCCAGATTCACTCCCGGAACTTTGTGATCTCCTCCTAGATCGATCTGATTTTTAACCGAGAGATTATCCAGATCCACGACCTGGAGAAAAACCCCCTGGCTGGAGGTCACATATAGTTCGTTGCGACGCTTATCGATCGCCAGCGACCGGCCATCTCCAGAAAAAATACCGGAAACAAATGCGTCCTGGTCTATGAGCCCGGTAACCACACCCAGTTGCAGACTTGTCGTAGCAATACCGTGTGGAATTGGCCCCCAGAAACCCCCTACAAAAGCTCTGTTCCTCTGCCCATCAATGACTATCCCCCTCCCCCTTTCAATATTGCCGCCCTTGGGACCCAGATTGACGCTGCCGGCCAGTTGCCAGACGTCCGAACGCCGGGGATCTATGGGGGGCATCCGCGAATCTTCCCCTGCTATACCGGTTCCGGTTAGAGGGATCACTACCTCTCTGTTCTCTGGATCCCCGCTCTCGATTTTCAGGGTCGCTGCATACTCACCCGCCATGAGCGGGGCAAAAGTAATCTCGATTTCCTCATCGTCTCCCGGGACCAGCGTCACTCCTTCTGTAGAAAGCTCAAACCCACTATCCCCCTCCAGCGAGAACGCCATTTCCAGCAGACCACCTCCCTCGTTTCTGAGGACTAGGGTTTCCGTCCTGCTGAATACGAGAATTTCTACCTCCCTGGCTCGAACAAACACGTCGCCAAAGCTGATTTCGCTTTTGCTATAGTCGATTCTGGGTGCAGGGCTCCTTTTTCCCGTGATGGGGACGCTCACACTGCCGCCGTCCGGATCGTTGCTCTCAATCACCAGCACGGCGTCATAATTCCCTTCAGGAGAGGGGGCAAAGGTGATCTCCACTACCGTACTTCCAGGCTCCAGCATCACTTCTTCAGTGGAAAGTCCAAATACCTCATCCCCTTCCACCGAGAGGGTTGCTTCGAGGGGTAGGTTCCCCCCGTTGCTGATTGTGATGGTCTCTGTTTTTCCCTCTTCTTCGGGAAGATTGCCGAAGTCTATTTCCCCTCTGCTCAACGCCATCTCGGGAGGATCGAACCTGGCCTCCCCTCCTTGAGATGCCCAGGGGCTGAAGAACAACCTGCCCCAGAAATCTTCCAGATACTTGTCTTCCAAATCCTGTTTATATATCCAGGCTCCCACATCAGGCCATTCCTTTTGTCCATCATCGTCAGCTACAAAAACACTAAAACCAATCGTAGAACCAGGAGTCGGAGGGGTTCTTCCAGGTCCATCCTGGACATCGATCCAGTCGGGGATTGATATTTTGAATTCGTGTATTCGCCCCCCGGGACGCCGTCCCGCAGCATGAAAACCGTCACCGAATTCACCGCCAACGTCCAGCAGAATGTTAAATCCTTCAGCGCTGCTGTTGCCCCATCCAAGGGACACATCATTACTCACCAGATCCCCATCGAAGAAGAGTTCTATATTATCATCATTCCAAGGCTCTCCGGGCGAGTCATCTTTCACGACATCGTCGGTTACATCCACGACGATGTAGAGATCCGTGTTCGTGTAGGTGGCGTACACCTTGAAACTCAAATCTTCTTTGCTCAATGGTCCCATATCGCTCTGCAACATCATCCCTGGTGAATCTTTCTGATTGAGAAAATCCACCTCGATCGGTACGGCATCCCCATACTCCCCCTCACTTATCTCCCCGTCCACCACCGGCGAGTTGGTCGTTGGGGAAGCGGTTATCGTGGTGGTGGGATCCGGAATCGCGCTAATGGAAATGCGGTTGGCATCGTCAGCGGCAACCCCCGATCCCAGGCCGACGCCGCTGGTACCCACCCCACCCTCTTCAAAACCCACCTTGAAGGCATGCCCCTCCGTGGCATCTGCTGCAATTACCGCAGAGACGATGTAGAAGACTTCCATATCTTGAGGAGGAGTATGTGGCGATGTCGCGGGAAATGTGGTGGAGCCACCGAGTTCGATCTTCTCCTGTCCCAGCCTCCCGATCTGCACATCGTCTCCGTCCAGTATGCCATCGACACTCCAGTAGAGTCGCAGCTCGGTGAAATCATTAGAGGCCAAACCGGTCGCTTCGGACAAATCGGCTAGCGTAAATGCGATGCCGTTCACGCTGTTCTTCCCATCGCCGGTTATGCCGATGCTGAAAAACTGGATCTCACTCCCCTGCATACCTGCAGTATCTCCGGACGGTCCTCCTGCCACTGTCGTTTCGGTCAATGGCTCCGGAACGACCTTGCGAATCCGGTTGTTGAAGGTATCGGCGATATAGATATTGTCGGAGCCATCCACAAAGACGTCTCTGGGGTCTGACAGTCTGGCCCTGGTGGCCGGCCCGCCATCCCCCGAAAAAGCGTCGCCGCCATTTCCCGCCACCGTGGTGATGATGCCGGTGCTGACATCCACCTTGCGAATCCGATTGTTGGAAACGAAGTAGACATTACCGGATTCATCCACGGAGACGCCCCCGAGGTTAAAGAGCCTGGCGCTGGTGGCCGGCCCACTATCCCCCGCAAAACCGTCCCCGGAAACACCTTCCTCGCCGTTACCCGCCATGGTCGTGATGATACCCGTGCCGCCATCCACCCTGCGAATCCGATTGTTGTTGCCATCGGCGATGTAGATATTGCCGAGATGATCCAGACAGACCTTGATGGGATTATTCAAGCTGGCGCTGGTAGCCGCTCCACCATCCCCGGAGTAACCGCTCTGACCGTTACCCGCCACGGTCGCGATGATACCCGTGCTGACATCCACCTTGCGAATCCGATTGTTGTTGCTGTCGGCGATGTAGATATTGCCGGAGCCATCCACATGGATGCCGAATGGGGACGCCAGGTCAGCCACCAGAGCCGAAACATCATCCCCTGAAAAACCGTAACCGCCGTCGCCCGCCACGGTCGTGATGATACCCGTGCTGCCATCCACCTTGCGAATTACGTAATTGAAAGTGTCGGCGATATAGACAGTGCCGGAACCATCCACAAAGATATCCCCGGGAAGGACCAGGCTGGCGCTGCTACCCGGTCCGCCGTCACCGGAGTATCCCTGCTCGCCATTGCCCGCTATGGTCGCGATTGTACCCGTCCTGCCGTCTACCTTGCGCACCCGATTGTTTTGCGTATCGGCGATGTAGATATCACCGGAGCCATCCACATGGACACTGTTGGGTTGATTCAAGCCGGCGCTGATAGCCGCTCCACCCTCCCCGGTATAATCTTGCTCGCCATTGCCGGCTACCGTGAAAATCTCTCCGAAGCTAGCCCCCACAATCGACAGAAATACTAGCACTGATCCCACTGAGGTTGCTGGCCGTCGTAACATATTTTGCTGTCCTTGTGAAAACATTCAGTGTTTTATTCATCAAGAATAAAGGATCTCTTTATCCTTTTATATTGTATGCCAATCTATCCACCGCAATGTCGTGCGGCATTTTTACGCTGGTGCTGATGGTCTGCATGCCATCGACAGAGATCGACCATCAGCTGTAAATGCATAAAGCATGCCAGATATGGGTAGTTTTTCAGAAAAGACCCAAAAGCCTGAGAACAAAGGATATAAAGGGGATAAATTGGGGACTATTGGTCAGACACTTGTTTACAGTATCAGCAAACAAACATTGACACTATATTGGATTGAATTACATATACTCTTATTTTACAATTATATAGCATGACAACTTTTTTTATACACTGATTGTCTACCAATGTTTACTAATTCCTCCGTTTTTCCCTGATCGTCCATCGGATCGTCCTACTTGACGAATGCAACCTTACGCACCTGAGTGAACCGAAGGTCCGCCGGACGCGCAGCGTCTGAGCGCCACTCCCCGGCGCGCAGCTGCATCAGATACGTTCCCGTCGCCAATCCTCGTCCCGCATCATCCCGGCCATCCCACACCACCCGGTGATGCCCCATCTCCCGATGACCCGTCGCCAACCGACGCACCACCTGACCCAGCGCGTTGTACACCACCAGTTCCACCTCCCCCTCCTGCGGCAGACTATACTTCACCACCACTTCGCTGTTGAACGGATTCGGATACGGCGCACCCAAAGCATACTCCGTCGGCAGGTGCAGCATCTCCTCGGCCAGCGCCAGCAGCTTCCCTAACGGACCGCCGAACGCATCCGCAAACAGAAAGAAATCCCCGAAGTCCACCATCCCGCTCTGATCCAGATCATACGCCGGATTCTCGCTCCCGAACGCATCGGCGAACAGGAAGAAATCCGTGAAGTCCACCAGTCCGTCGCCGCTGAAATCCCCCGTCGGCAGCGGCGGGGGCGGCTCCACCAGCACTGTCGTCCGGAAAGGCTCTGCCGCGTTACCCGCCCCGTCGATCGCATAGATGATCACCGGATACACCCCCTCCTCCAGAAACTCGTGAGACACTCCCACCCACCGTCCCGTCCCATCCGCCTCCAGCGTCACCTCAGGATACTGCGTCAGCTCCTCCTCCTCCGACGACTCCGGCGGGATGATCATCGCACGCACCACCGCCAGACTCCCCTCCGGATCGTCGATCCGCGCGCTGATCTCCACCCCCTGCTCCGCCAGCGACCTGGCCAGCTTCAGACGAGGACCATGCGGATCTTCGAAAACCGGTCGCGTCTGCGTCACCACCTGCTTGCCGGCTCCTCCCGCCACCGACGACAGCGAACTCGCTTTGATCTGCGGCGACAGATCTCCCAACTCGAACGGCGCACCGATGATCGCATCCAGCGTCTGCAGGTAGTCGCCCGGCTGGTTGGGAATCAGATTTCCCTCCGCTTCCAGTCCCGGATCCTGACGACGGAACGCACCCGGCAGATTACGCAGTATCTGGTCGGTATGCAGGAACGCTTCCTGGACGCTCTTTCCCTGGAACAGATCGGTCAGGAAGTATTGCGAGAATGACAGATATCCTTCGGCCTGGTAGAATGCCGGACCCAGCCCGGTGCTGGCGATGACGTGCCGTCCCTGGTTCGACAGATCGCGGATGAAATGACCGGCGTGCGATGCGTCCACGATCAGCGTCGCCTGCACACCGGTGGTTTCTTCCAGCGCCGACAAGTCCTGCAGCAGCTGCGTAGCGGTCAGGATCTCTCCATCGCCGATCTCGATCCCGGTCGGCTGTCCCTTGCCGACCAGATACACGTAGAGTGGACTGTCGCTATTGACTCGTTCCCGCGCCCAGGTCCAGGCGTCGGCCCAGGCCGACATAGTCGCTTTGTCGTCGACATCTTCCTGGAAACCGTCTCGATCGACATCCTGTTCCTGTCGGTCGTTGAGGTAGAAGATCTTCTCCTTGACCAGTCGTCGTCGCTGGAACGTCGTATACGCCAGATTGCCCAGATAGTTCGATGTCGGCCAGAAGACATCCCGGTTGCTGTCCTGTCCTCCTGCCAGCAGGATCACTCTCCCCACGTCGGTCTGCACCGGCACGGTGATGACCGGGCTCACTGCACCCAGCAGCTGGTCGTTCCCCTTCCACGAAGCCCACACTTCCCAGATACCCTCCTTGTCCATGCGCAAATCATGACCGTAAAATCCCTCGGAAGTCGACAGTACTCCATCGATTTGTCTTTCGATGCCATCGGGGTCTCTCACATTGATGCTAACGGTGATCGTTCCTGGACTGGGGTGGATTCTTCCTTTGAGCGTGGCGATCCAGCCCAGGTCGGCATCATCCGCCAGATCCGAGGTAGCCGTGATCCGCGACTGGCCCGAGGTTCCCCTGAACGCCACCGTCCGGCTGGTGATCCCGGCGAAGTCGTCGTTGCCCGTCCACGAGGCCGTCACGCTCCACTGATCGGCGAATGGCATGTCGAACTCCAGGCGATATCCGCCCCCGACTTCCGTATCGACCGTGCTCGTGATAAGCGTATCTCCTCGCGCCCCTCTGAAATCCAGCTGAATGGGAATATCGCTCAGTCCCGGGAAAAGCCGTCCATTGACGACGAGCGGAATACCCAGGACCACATCTTCCCGATCCAGCTCCAGTGTCAACACGCTCTCTGCCAGTTCCTTCGCCGTCACCTCCACCGCGACCCGGGCCGTCTGCGCCCGGTCCCCGCCGGTGCCTTGCAGGTCGATCTCGAACCGCCCCAACGGAGCGTTCGCTCCGGCTATCACCCGCAGTTCGGTGACCTTCGGCGGAACGACCTTATCCGGATTGAACACTATCTCCAGGCCTTCCGGCGCCCCAACTGCTGTCAGACCAATTTCCTCGCCGAACCCCTCCAGCGACTCCAGGCTGATCGGCGCCGATACCGAATCTTCTCGCGCCACCGACAGTGCCCTGCGCAGCAGGATCATCCGAAAGTCTCCACCCCCTTCCGGCGTGGCCGACGCAGTCTCCGAGAACACCACGCTCTCCAGCACCCCCTGGCCGACGCTGCTCACCTGGTAGCTGTAGATCTGCTCGTTGGTCAGATCGGTATCCAGAGACCACGTTTCGGTTATCAACTGCGGGTTGATGCGCACGAACTGGGCGCCCGGCCGGTCCTGCCGGTACAAGTTGTATCCAATGAGCGTGGGATCGTCCACGCTTGACCAACTCACGGTTACCTCCTCGTCCCCGGCTTCGGCCTCCACCTCGGCCGGCGCCACCGGCGGAGGCGTTTCGCTGCCTGCCGGCCCCAGAAATACCCATAGTTTACGGTTCGTATCGTTGACGGTGTATATAGTGTTTGTCAGTCGATTGAGACCGATATCCCCATCTCCTTTGCTGACCAACTCGCCGATCTGCCCGGTATCCAGATTGACAAAACCACCTCGACCGTTGTACGCCACCCGCCGCGCCAGATCGAAAACCACGTTGAAGCCGACGCCTGCTTCGCCCGGGGCATCTACGAAGTCCACTACTTCCTCTCGAGCGGTATCGATCACCAGTATTCTGTGCCCTTTGCCTTCGTTCCGAGAACCGTGCATTGCCCACATATAAAGTCTCTCGGCACTGGCATCGAAAGCCATGTCCAGAATCCAGGAAATATCGCTCACCCCATCGAACGCCTTGAGCAGATCGATGCGGCTGACCACGCGTTCATTCTCCAGATCCACTACATCCAGTGTCAGTATCTGATTGCCATCCGTGCCGGGACGCACGACGAAGAGTTTGTCTGCCACTGGATCGTATGCCGTCAGTCTGTTGGCATCGGTATAGGCCGGGAAACCATCTTCCCAGGCTTCGAGGACTATCTCGCCCAGAATACGGCCGTTTACAGGATCCAGTTTGACCAGCTTTGACGCCGAAGGTATCCAAACGACTCCTCGCCTGGGGTCCGGCTGTATCTGAGAAACGCTGGTGGAGAAAAAATCCGAATTCAGGGTGAGTTCGGTCGCATTCAACCGCCGCAAAGTCGACAGCTCATAGATTCCCAATCGATCTTTCGCCTCGAAGACGTAGGCCCGATCGAAATGATCGCTGACCACGATATCAAGCGAGGGAGGACCTTCCGCTGTGCTGACGATCCGACCTTCGTTGTCCAGCACGAAAAAACCGCCGTGCGCGCCCCGAGCTACGTACACCAGATTCTTCCCCTCGGAAACGTTGAGGAGTTGCGGATCACCGCCGATTTCGACCGCGGCATCCGGAATCACTCTGTTGCGGCTATCCGTTCTCAGAGCCCCTTCATCCAGCTTGATTCTGTTTAATCGGTTGTCAACACCCAGCTGCAACACCTCGCCACTCTCCGGATCGATCTCCAGAGCCGCCGGCATCATGGGCCAGGTCATCGTGGGTGTCGGTGCTTCGAACTGGTCGACATCCACGATAAAGAGTGCCGGGGGACGGAAATCCCCATTGATTACTCCAGCACTCACACTGGACCCGACGAGACCATTCCTGTGCCCCTCACCAAACCACAAAGTGCGATCCTTTTCATTAAAAATCGCATAGGGATTGGGCGTTTGGAAAAAGAAAATGTCCCCAGGTAAAGTATCTCTCAGGGGAACGTTGGCCTCACTGGCTTGAGTAGTCAGATTGAATTTCACCAACCTGCTGTAACCGACTGCGTAGAGGAAGGGTTGCTCCGGATCCAGGATGAGTTGCACGGGCGGAGAGACAGGATCTAGCGGATTTTCCGCTTCCAGAGTTTTGGCATCAATGACTTCGATCAGCCCTTTATCCGGATTGGCCGCATAAATCTTGCCATTTCCGTTGTCTGCAATCAGGTCTGTGATCGCCTGCAGGTTATTGAAATCTCCGGGAGGCAGGCTATTGGCGGTGAGTTCGATTTTCTTCACGATGCTGCCATGGACGAGATCGATGACAGAAACGGATGACCTGTTTCCCATGAAGATCCGATCTGACTCTTCATCGACCAGAATGGGGCGCTCACGATTCCATTGCACGCGGGATGGCCAATCTCTCCCGGATTCCAGCTCGATCCGTTTCAGTTCCTCCAGAGAATTCAAATCGAAAACCAGGAGGAAATGGCCACCTTCCCAGACGTATAGTTCGCCGCGTTCCTCACTTAGTGCCAGCGAAAATTGGGCACCCGATAACCCACTGATCCCACCCGTTACCAGATTGAGATCCAGGTCAACCACCGAGACGAGAGTATTGGTACCCACGAAAGCGCGATTTCGCTCCCGATCGACTACTATACTGAGTCCATCCACGCCGCTGCCGACCTGTGGTCCCATATTGACTTCATGTGCAAAAGTCCACACCCCAGGACTTCTCAGAGTGATGTTTCCCTCGTCTTTATCGTCGATCCTCGTCAACGCTACTCTGGCAGCGACCTGTCCCTCTCCCGAGAACCCATCATCGACCACCTTTCCGTTGCCGGCCACTCTGGTGAATTCTTCACCCCATATCGAACTCACCCAGCATCCGCAAATCAGCAAGACCATCGCTAAAGAGCCCCCCGTGTTCTTTCTTTTTATCATCCTCCGGGCACGAGTTTCCATTAGCGTCTCCTTCTTTCCTGTTCCATTCTCTGTATCTTCCTGGGAGTTACTTTACAAAAGCGACCTTGTGCACCTGAGTGAACCGAAGGTCCGCCGGACGCGCAGCGTCCGAGCCCCACTCACTTGCCCGCAGCTGCACCAGATACGTCCCCGTTGCCAACCCACTGCCCGCATCGTCCCGGCCATCCCACACCACCCGGTGATGCCCCATCCCCCGATGACCCGTCGCCAACCGACGCACCACCTGACCCAGCGCGTTGTACACCACCAGTTCCACCTCCCCCTCCTGCGGAAGACTATACTTCACCACCACTTCGCTGTTGAACGGATTCGGATACGGCGCACCCAAAGCATACTCCGTCGGCAGATGCAGCATCTCCTCGGCCAGCGCCAGCAGCTTCCCCAACGGACCGCCGAACGCATCCGCAAACAGGAAGAAATCCCCGAAGTCCACCATCCCGCTCTGATCCAGATCATACGCCGGATTCTCGCTCCCGAACGCATCGGCGAACAGGAAGAAATCCGTGAAGTCCACCAGTCCGTCGCCGCTGAAGTCACCCGTTGGCAGCGGCGGCGGCGGCTCCACCAGCACCGTCGTCCGCAAAGGCTCCGCCGCGTTACCCGCCCCGTCGATCGCATAGATGATCACCGGATACACCCCCTCCTCCAGAAACTCGTGAGACACCCCCACCCACCGTCCCGTCCCGTCCGCCTCCAGCGTCACCTCAGGATACCCCGTCAACTCCTCCTCCGACGACTCGGGAGGAATGATCATCGCACGCACCACCGCCAGACTCCCCTCCGGATCGTCGATCCGCGCACTGATCTCCACTCCCTGCTCCGCCAGCGACCTGGCCAGCT
>Ga0233437_1005205_pt1 | contig 14397 bp, 12 predicted proteins | sample SI_122_August201_FD_182714 | JGI IMG/M metagenome (GOLD analysis project Ga0233437, IMG submission 182714) | Seawater microbial communities from Saanich Inlet, British Columbia, Canada - SI_122_August2016_200_MG | ecosystem: Environmental > Aquatic > Marine > Inlet | place: Canada: British... | reverse complement strand
GGCGATGTATTACTTGCTGACGATCGCAACGCTTGGACTGCTGCTGGCCGAAAGCATCAAGTGGCGACCTGAGGGTAGATAGCAGGTTAGCTGAAGGAGGAACAACGATGAAATGGGGCGGATACAATGAAAAGGGAGAAGAGCGAATGAGGAGATTACTTGGCACGAAGGCTGTCTATTATCTGCTGACGATCGCAACGCTTGGACTGCTGTTGGCCGAAAGCATCAAATGGCGCCCCGAGGGACGTTAGCATAATCCCGAGCCTTTAGATGAGCCAATTCAATCGATCAGATAGACTATCTATTTGAGCTAACCGACAAAACGGTTGGGGCGGTGAGGTGCTAGGCGCTACCATCTTAGAACGTGCTAGTGCCGCTGCTGAGGAGGCTCGATGAAGGTTCCACTTCCGGCGATCCTGTATGTCACAATTCTGGCAATTGGTGCGCTTGTTGCAATAGGCTTCTCTGTTGCAGAGAGTGCACTTCCCTCAGTGGAGCAGACCTCCCTCTTTCTGATCTTTGCAGTTCTTGCGTTATTGGCAGAGGTCTACGCGACTTGGATTCCTACGTACAAGTGGGAAATCTCAAGCTCAATCGCCATCTACTTGGCAGCGCTGTTTATCCTTGGCCCATGGCTTGCGGTCCTGCTTGTATTCCTCGCTTCTCTCTTATCGGAGATTTTTCTGCGCTGGAGAATCGATGAGAAGCAACAGACAACCGGCCTGCTACCTATTGCATTCAATGTGAGCCAGTTGGTACTCACAGTTTCGCTTGCAGGCCTGCTGCTGGTAGCCCTAGGTCGCGCCCCCCTTGAGCTCGCTTATGCGCAGGACTATCCACTTGCTGTGGCTGTTTTCGCTATTTATCTGGTGCTAAATCTTACCTTCGTAACCGGCATCGTCTGCATCACTGAAAAGCGCCCTTTCTTCAGCTCTCTTATTCGGAGTATTCGCCAGTTCTTCGTGCAATACCTGGTTCTGTGTGTATCGGCGCTGCTTCTGACTGCCCTTCACTCGATCTCTGCGTGGCATGTCTTCTTGGCCTTGTTTCCGCTTACGCTTGTGCATGTCTCGTTCCGCGGATACGTCAAACTCCAGACCGAGGCTCGAAATACGTTTGAACGTATCTCTCAGCTGCTGGATGCTCGAGATCATTATACGGCTGTGCATTCTGCTGAAGTCGCAGAGTTGGCAGTCAGGATTGGGCATGAGATGGGGTTCAGCCAACGCGAGATCGAACAAGTCGATGTTGCTGCGCGAGTGCACGACATTGGCAAGATTGCGATCCCCGATTCCATACTTCTCAAGCCTGGCAAACTGACTGAAGAGGAATGGGTCAGAATGCGCGAGCACCCGGTGACTAGTGCAGAACTGATTGCTGGCATTGAGATCTACTCTTCTGTTTCCAAGGCAGTTCGGCATGAGCATGAGCGATGGAACGGTACTGGGTATCCCGATGGATTGAAGGGCGAAGAGATTCCTCTCCTTTCTCGGGTTATTTCTGCGGCTGACATCTACAACGCATTGACAACGGATCGTCCCTATCGAAAAGCCTTCAGCTTGGATAAAACGAGAGAGATGATTGATGAGATGACAGAAATTGAACTCGATCCTGATGTTGCGGACGCGCTCATTCGTGTGATTGATGCAATGCCTATTGAGGACCATGCCGAGGCGATCCAAATACCCCAGAGCGTGGAGGCCTAGCGAACGAATGTTCTTCCTTTACATCATCCCCGTTGGCCTCCTTGTAGGATTTGCTGCCGGCGGCAAACCCTCAAATCTTGAGAAACTGCCGTTGCGGTGGATAGGATTGCTATTACCTGCTCTCATCATCCAGCTTCTGATCTTTCCCACGTTCACGTCAACAGCGCTCTTCTCCTATGCGACAGCGCCTCTGCATATTCTTTCCTATTGCATGCTGGTGTTGTGGATTGTTGGCAACCGTGGCTTGACTCCGATTCTAGTTCTTGCGGCTGGAGCGGTCTGCAACATGCTTGCGTTGCTTTTCAATGGTGGATTCATGCCCGCATCAGTTGGGGCTCTGCAAAAAGCGGGGCTACCCATTCTCGCTGAAACGTTGATCAACAACGGGGCTTACTCCAACTTAATCCTGATGTCATCCGACACGCGATTGAACTTGCTTGGAGACCTTCTCTACATTCCGAAATGGATTCCGTTCTCGTCTGCCTTTAGCATTGGGGATCTTCTGATCAGCCTGGCGTTGGTCTGGCTGATCGCGAAAGGTATGAGGACAACACATGATAAACGACCTGTCCAAGCTGCTTAGGCCGCACACTGTAGCCGTTGTAGGGGCAAGCCCGAGAGAAGGTTCAGTTGCTGGAAGCATTTTACGCAATCTGCAGTCTTGCGGATTTGCTGGCGACATCTATCCTGTTAATCCCAAGTACGAAACGGTTCTAGGATTCGCCTGCTATTCCTCGATTGGTCAGCTGCCCGACACGACGGATCTTGCTGTTCTCGCAATTAATCGCAATCTCGTGCTCCAGGCTGTCGAAGAATGCGGAAAACGAGGCATCCGCAATCTTGTCATCATAACTGCAGGCTTCAAGGAAGCCGGAGCCGAGGGCGAGCGTTTGGAGCAATCGCTACGAAGCTTGATTGACCGCTACAAACTGAATGTCGTGGGTCCCAATTGTATGGGCATCATCCATCATTCCGAAGGCGTCAAGTTGAACGCTTCGTTCTCTCGATGGTTCCTTGCGGGCGGTGGCATTGGCTTCATCTCTCAAAGCGGATCGCTTGGCGAAACACTTCTAGAGACATTCGAGGATGCAGGCCTTGGAGTCTCTACATTCATCAACTTAGGTAACCGCGCCGGATTAACCGAAAATGACTTCTTGCGGCAGCTTGCTGACGATCCTCAGTGTCGAGCCATCTTCTTGTACCTTGAAAGTTTCGCTGAACCCAACGAATTTCGCCGCATTCTCAAGACGATCAATCAGGATAAGCCTGTAGTCGTGTTGAAAGCAGGTAGGACGGAAGCCGGGGCAGCAGCTGTAGCTTCTCATACGGGGTCGCTGGCCAGTCCTGATGCTATTGTCGATGCGTTCCTTCGTCAGTGTGGAGCACTGCGGGTGACGACAATTGATGAAGCGCTCAGCGCGCTTCGCGTGCTGCAGAAAGGCATCCTGCCTGCAGGGAACCGTGTGGCCATCCTGACCAACGCAGGCGGAGCCGGGATCATTGCTGCCGACGCCTGCGAACGCTTGGGCATTGATGTTCCTGCCCTATCCGAAGAGGTTCGAGCAAAGCTGCGTGAGTTCCTTCCGCCTGAAGCAGGCTATGGCAACCCTGTGGACATGATTGCAACGGCAGGAAGCACGGATTATGAGAAGGCGTTGGAGACGACGCTGGCGTCTGTGGATGCAGCCATTGTCATCTTCAGGCCTCCCATGGTCTATCACGAACCTGTGGAGAACGTCGCGGAAGGGATCCTGAGGGTACTGTCCAAGATGCCGGACAAGCCAGTCTTGGTGTGCACTTTGAGTCGCGATGAAATGGTAGAACCTCTGGTTCAGCGGCTACAAGTGGAATGGATCCCAAGCTATGTGATGCCGGAAACTGCAGTCAGTGCAGTGGATGTGCTATGCCGCGTCAAGTCGCTCGTGGTGGAAGCACAACTCGCTGATGAGATGCAACTAGAAGAATGCAGCAAGACGACAGCGGACCGGATTATCGCCCAGGCTGCAGCAGAAGGACGAACGGGACTATCCTTTGGAGAGGGCGCAGAAATCCTCACTTCCTACGGACTTTCCATTTGCCCCTTTGACTACCTTGAATCACTAGAGGATGGTGTGCGCTTCCTTAAAAAGGCCTGTGGTCCGATTGTCCTGAAGATCGACTCGCCCAGCCTGCTACATCGCTTTGAGGTCAATGCAGTGATTACAGGCATTGAGGCTAATGGCGATCTTGTCGAAGCCTACCTCCAGTTGCGTGAAACCATTGACTCTCTGCAAATGCCTGATGCACGAATTCTCGCGCAGAAAATGTTGTCTGGGAGGGAACTGATTATCGGCTTGGATCGAGATCCCTCGTTTGGACCAGCGATTATGTTCGGCATTGGTGGGACCTTGGTGGAGGCGCTACGCGATGTCTCTTTCGGTGTGGCTCCTATCTCACGATCTGAAGCCGCGACAATGATTCGCTCGATTCGAGCATTCCCTCTGCTACAGGCATTCCGCGGACAGCCAGCTGTAGACCTGGAATCGCTGATGAGCATCATTGTTCATTTGGCTCAATTGGCAGCTGATTGCCCAAGCATTGCGGAAATGGATCTCAATCCAGTTATTGCCGCGGCAGAAGGAACCTATGCTGTAGACATTCTCTTCCGGATTGATCCAGAGAAGATTGCGTAGTCATTGAATCAGGGTAGCCCCGCTGATTGCTCACAATCAACAGGGCTACGCTTTGTCTTAGTGAGGATGAAGCTCTATGGGTACAGCCGATTGATTTGGCGTGGGAACGGAATGGTTTCGCGAATGTGGGATACACCCGTAATCCAAGAGATGACACGCGCCAGACCCATACCAAATCCTGAATGGGGAACTGAGCCGTATTTTCGGAGATCGATGTACCACTGATAGGGTTCAATAGCCAATCCTGCTTCTTGAAGTTGTGCGATGAGGGCTGCTTCGGTGTCGACGCGCTGGCTTCCACCGATGATTTCACCATAGCCTTCAGGCGCAATTAGGTCTGCTGCCATCACGCGTGAGGGGTCCGACGGATCCCGCTTCATGTAGAACGGCTTCATCTCTGTCGGGAACCGCTCAATGAACACAGGTCGCTTGAAGTGGTCGCCCAACGCGGCTTCTTGAGGGGCACCAAAATCGGCGCCAAATGTGACGTCATGTCCCAGCTCCTGAAGCAGACTGATGGCTCCGCCATAGTCAATACGTGCAAAGGGTTCGGACACCTCGCTTCGCAGCAGGTCTACATCGCGTTCAAGCTCCTTCAGTTCTGGGGCTCTCTCCTCAATGACTTTAGTCACAATATAGCGAACCAGGTCCTCTTGTAGATCAAGACTGGTCTTGTGGTCATAGAACGCCATTTCTGCTTCTGCAATCCAGAACTCGGTTACGTGCTTCCGTGTTTTGGATTTCTCAGCACGGAACGCTGGGCCGATCCAATAGACTCGTCCCAGAGCCATAGCTGTGGCTTCCAAATAGAGTTGGCCAGACTGCCCCAAATAGGCGGGCTCTCCGAAATAGTCGAGCTCGAACAATGTGGTCGTTCCTTCGACTGAAGTGCCCGTCAGGATAGGAGCTTCTGTTGCCACAAATCCTCTCGTGTAGAAGAATTCACGGAATGCGCGGAATGCAGCATCGCGAACACGGAGAACGGGTACTTGACGCCCCGTTCGAATCCACAGATGGCGGTGATCCATCAAGAATCCGGGCGTTTGCTCCTTGAGTTCGATGGGAAAATCCTCTGTTGGCTGATGCAAGACCTCCAGGCCCTCTAGCAGCAATTCACAGCCAATCGAGGATCGATGATCCTCTTTGACAAGACCTTGAACGATGAATGAAGTTTCTCGCGGGAGCTGGGTTGCCTTCTCGAAGAGATCGGGATTGTCCGACACTCCAAGTACGGCTTGTATGACTCCTGAGCCATCGCGAATCTGCAGAAACAGGATCTTTCCGCTGGAGCGCTTATTGTAGAGCCACCCCTGTAAGGTGACTTGTTGTCCGATGTGCTGATGAGCTTCTGAAACGGTGATTGTCGGCATATTCCCTCCCTCCCAGTCGGGTTAGTTTTGGAAGAGGTTAGGGGGAACATCGCTGGAGCGCAAGGCCATGAAAACTAGATGACAGCGTCCATATCGGAGGGTTCCTTGATAACTTGGCGGGCCCAATTGCCCGTGAGAAAGAAGCCCAGGGAAACGGCTGCTGTTCCAAGATTGGACCAAAACATGGCCCACCAAACACCATCGGGCCCCTGCGCAAGAGCGTAGGCTAGCAGATAGATGAGAGGAATACGCAAGCCCCACAGCCGGAATAGACCGAAAAACATGGAGTAGGCTGTGTGACCAGATCCTTGGTAAACGCCGATCATCACTTGGATGATGCCCATGAACGGGAATGCAAACCCGACTAACAGTAGCATGCGAACACCGATTGCTACGACCTCGGGATCGGACATAAAGAACTGAACCAAGTATGCCCTGAAAGGAATGACCACTGCTGCGGCTGCTACCAGAATTAACGTCGAGATAAGCATCCCATCCCACGCGACTCGGCGTGCTCGATCTGGCTTGGATGCTCCCAAATTCTGCCCCACCATCGTTGCCGTGGCCTGGCCCAATCCCATTGCTGGCATCAAGACAATGGAAATGAAGGCCGTTCCAATACCGAATGCACTGATTACGGACGTTCCCAGTCGAGCGAGTGCTCCGTTGAGAATGGCAAACCCGATGGCTGATCCCATTTGGCCGATAGATGACATGCTTCCAATAGCGGCAATCTGCCGGATCTTTGCCCAGCGGGGCTTCAGATGCGCGACACGAATGTGAATGCCCAGCTTTCCAGAGAACAGCAAATAGAAACCGGCCAGAGCAACCAAACCACGCGACAATACTGTGGCAACGGCAGCTCCCATCACGCCCCACTCTGGGAAGAAGCCCCATCCAAAGATGAAGAACGGATCTAGAACGATATTGGCGACCACTGAGACACCCATGAGGATCATCGGCGTGACTGTGTCTCCAATGCCGGTTAGCAAAGCGGCAAACAGGAATGTAGAGAAGAGTAGCGGCACGCCCATGAAGATAACCTGTAGGTACGTTGTAGCTGCAGCTGTGAGTTCTGGCTCTGCTCCCATCAACGACAGGATGGGGCCGGCAGTGAAGTAGCCGACAATGGCCAATAGCAATGCCAGTGCTACACTGAAAATGAATACCTGCCCAGCAGCCAAATTGGCGTCATCTTGACGATTGGCGCCCGTGTATTGGGCAATGAGGGCCATGCCGGCAACAGTAATACCGCTGGCAAGTGAAATCGTCAGGAAGACGAGAGGAAAAGATACTTGAACAGCTGCGATTCCGACGGGGCCATATCGGCCTAGCCACAGTCGATCAGCGAAGTTATAGAGAGTCTGGAACAGGTTCGACAACATGACAGGCCATGCCAGCCTGAGGAGTGAACTCGTGATCGGTCCTGTGGTGAGATCATTGGGTTCTCGGAGACGCCTTCTCTTCATGGATGCGCATTATATAACCCTGGGCTTCGAGTATCACGAACACTCACCCTGAATAGCGGTTGATTTCACCGCTGTTGACAAATGGCAACACGAGGCATAGACTCGCCTCATGACCAAGGCTCGATTCTGCGATATTCTTCACCAAGCACGATCTGACAATGGCATGAGCCTTCGCGAATTGTCCGCTCAATCAGGGATTGAGTATTCGCGACTATCTCGGATGGAGCATGGAACGCGACCTGCTCCCGGACTGCCCCAGATGCGACGCCTGGCTGAACTGTTGTCTCTTGATCTGGCTGACCTTTTGGTGTCTGCGGGGACACCGCGCGAAGCCGTAGAGCAATTGCTTTGGGCGGAGCGGCTGCAACTTGCCAAGCGCGTGGAAGATCTGGCCGACTACAAGCCAGAAGGCCATCGGGCGGGAATCAAGAACGAATTCGTTGTCTCTGTCGTCACAAGAGATGGTGCATTCTGTACTGTGAAGTTGGGGTCTGAAATCTGGCGCCTGCTTGCGTTCTCAGATGCGGAAACTCTGCGCGTCATCATCCCTCCCGAGTCAATCCAGCTTTTTTTACAGAACCCGCGCGATATTGCTTTCATGCCCGGCAATGTATTTCTCGCGCGCATCCTCAAGACCCGGAAGGTTGGCAGACTCCTGAATTTCGTCCTTGAGGTCGGCGGTATTGAATTGAATGCGCTGGTACTGGGCGACTCGGATCAAGACCACGTGCTTGCCCCTGGCGATGAAGTGTTTGTATCCATCTCTCCTGTAGCCCTGTCTACAGAGACACACAACCGTGCGAAAGGAAGCAAATGAAACGGCAATTGATTCTCGGGATGTTGTTTGTGATGGGTTTGATCTGGGCTGCAGCAGCAGCGGAGCCGCTGACCGTGTATGTTCAAACGGAAGCGGGATTCGTCGAAGTCTCCCTGGATGGCTTCCCGCTGATAGATGGGACCGTCGCGTATGAAGGTCCTGCTTCAGAGGATGGAGAAGCCAATTGGAAAGCCGAGCATACCTACAAAGGAATCTCGATTGCCTCAATTCTTGCATCCGTGGGCGGAATTGCTTCATCTGACACCCTGGGCATCGTCGCCATTGACGGTTGGCACAAGATGCTGCCAGGATCCGTTCTCTCTGGGGACACAGCTGCCGGTGTTCCCATCCTTGCCATTGAGCGTGACGGGCAATCGGGTGAAGACTGGGAAGATGGCCCGATGCTGATTTTCCTTCCAGTTGACGAAGGTTTCGCCAATGACGACATGCTTGCGGCCTTGGGTTCGGAGCTTTCACACTACTTTGGGGACGCCCCCTCGACGACGGGAATGATGGTGAAGGGAGTGGCCTATCTTGTTCCAAACTACGATGGCTCTACACTTCCATTGCAGCCCGAAACGGTTTCTCTAGAGCAAGCCAGCTTCCCTGAAGGCAATGTATTGACTGTGGTTCGTGGCGATGACTCACTGGCTTACACACTGGAGGATATCGAGGCCTTCGAGACGATCAATGCACAAGGAACCTTCACGACGTCGACCAATGCCGACTATGAGGCGAGCTATGTCGGTGTGCCTATGACGACATTCATCGGCAATGTGAATGCAGATGCGACCATTCGCGTTACAGCAGCCGATGGGTATTCTATGAATTATCCGGCAGCGACGTTTCAGGACACATCTGAAGGAACCTGGATCCTTGCCTACAAAGAAAATGGTGAATACATGCCATTCGATCCAGGATACTTCCGAATCGTGATGGTGGGGCAAGATAATCCGCATTTCTCAAGCGCGTTGTCAGCAAAAATGGTTGTGTTGATCGAGGTTATCGGCGTGTATGTTGACTACAGCTTGGAGATGTCAGGCGAGGTTGATCGAACATTCTCCCGATCTGAACTTGAAGAAGGCGTTGGCTGTCCATGCCATGTGGCAACGGTATCTGTTACGAGCAAAGGTGTTACGAGCGAATACACGGGCATTCCGCTGTGGCGCTTGATCGCCTTTGTCGATGACGATATCTTCCCAATGGCTGACCTAGGACTTCACTACAATGACAGTGATTTCAACGATGAATTGGCTAGCTCAGGATATGCCATTGATCTGGTCGCCTCTGATGGCTACACGCAAACCGTGACTTCAGACATGATTGCCCAAGATGAGCGGTTTATCGTCGCCTTCAAGAAAGATGGCATCTTCCTCGACCCTTCCTCAAACGGCTACATGCGCTTTATTTTCGATGACTCAGTTGAATTGCCCGAGGGGTCAAATCTTCGATCTGTGAAGTTCCTAGCCGAAATCCTTCTTGGGCTGTAGGCGACTACCTATGGATGCAAAGAGCGCGAGGGTTCGATTCGATCTTCGGGACCTCGTGCTCATTGCCTTGCTGTCTGCAGTGGGTGGCGTGTTATCGACCTACATTGGCTACTTGGGGAACCTGATCAATCGACTGTTCGGTGTTCCTTTTGGAGCCGGTCAACTTATTGCCGGCGTGCATATACTCTGGCCGTTGCTTGCCAGAGTCATTATCCGGAAGTTCGGGTCCGGAACGATGACGGGTTTGATCAAGGGGCTCGTTGAATTCCTTTCTGGCGGAACGCATGGGCTAGTCATTGTGCTTGTTTCTGTCATTGAGGGCCTGTTCATTGATGTCGGGATGAGTATGTCGTCGAGGCGATCACTCGGCGTGATGATGCTTTCCGGTGCTGTTGCTTCTGCGACCAATGTATTCATTTTTCAGGCCATCTACTTCGCCAACATTCCGCTACCTCTGCTCTTGGGCATGGCTGGACTAGCGCTTGTTTCAGGTGCGTTCTTTGGTGGTTATCTCGCGTGGGACCTACATGATCTCCTCCGCGCATCCAATCTGATTCGCCCGGACCCTGGCCCTGAAGTGAAAACCAAGAGCATTCATTGGCGACGTCATGTGATTACATTCATGGTCGTTGTCCTCGGACTTGCTGGCGCTGCCACTTACTACATCACAATCAATGATCCATTCGCTGCGTCTGACGTGGTGAGTATCGAGGGGGCAGTTTCATCTCCCTATCGTATTCGGTTGCCCGATGACGACTTTCCGGTTGTGACGGTCATAGCTGAGTTGCGAGGGAGCACGATGACGATTCCTGCACGGGAATACACTGGCGCTCTGCTGCGCGAGATCATTGAGGGTGCGAGCCCTGACGAAGGAGCAACAACGCTTCGAGTCATTTCCTCTGATGGCTATGAGATCGAACTGCAGTGGGAAGACGTTCGTCTTGACGAAGCGCTGTTGTTGGCTGTTGAAAATGGAAGCGTGCGACTTGTGGCGGCTGCTTACGATGGATCCTACTGGGTACAGCAGGTGAGACGAATTGTCGTCAAGTAACGCGCCACGTATCGAGATGCGAGAGCTTTCTGTTCAATTCCCAGGACGTGAACAGCGGGCATTGGACCACCTGTCAGCCACGATTCAATCGGGTCAGACGATTGCTATTACCGGGCCATCTGGGTGCGGAAAAACAACGCTGCTGCGAACGCTCGCTGGCTTCATCCCTCAACTGATCCATGCTGAGGTTGACGGAGAGATTCGGATAGGAGACCAGCATCTGTCGACGATCGATTTGGCGCAGCTATCGCCTTCGATTGGCCTTGTACAGCAGGATCCCGATGCACAGGTGTGTACGTTGCGTGTCCGTTCTGAAGTCGCATTTGGACCAGAAAACCTCTGCCTGCCACCTCAGGAAGTACAGTCTCGTGTGACACAGGCTCTAAATGCCTTGGGGATTGCCCATCTGGCTGAACGAGACACCACCACCTTGTCGGGTGGAGAGAAACAGCGGCTGGCTGTGGCTTCGATCCTTGCCATGCAACCGTCAGTCATCCTTCTGGACGAGCCGACTGCGCATCTCGATCCAGAAGGCGCTAGGGATTTGTTCGATCTCCTGGGGCAGCTGCAACAAGCCACAGCCTGTACGCTGATTATTGTTGAGCATCGACTCCCGCCGCTTCGGTCCTTGAATCCGCATCTATGGGTCATGGATACGGGGCGACTCGTAGAACGCAATGCGTCTCGCGTGCATGAAGACATCGCGCACATGGCTCGCCAGGTGGCAGTGGATCGATCATTTCCTTCGCACTGCCGGAGTCCGCAAGGAACGTTGCAGGTCGATCATGTGTCTTTTGGTTACCAGGAAGCGCTGATTAAAGATCTCTCTCTGACAGTGGAACCAAGCATGATCCTAGGCGTGATTGGCCCCAACGGAGGGGGCAAAACGACGCTATTGCGCCTGATTGCTGGATTGGAAGATCCCGACGAGGGCACAATCGTTCATTCTGAGGACATGACGTTGGGTATGGTGTTTCAGCATCCGCATCAGCAGATTTTCGAGCGAACTGTCCGGCGCGACTTGGAGATTGACGGTGCTCTTGATGAGAGCCAGCTAGCCACGGCACTTGCGTCAGCCCGATTGTCGGGACTGGCAGACGCTCCTCCCCAATCGCTCAGCCTAGGCGAACAACGTCGATTGACTGTCTTGGCTGCGGTTCGAGGGGCGCCAGACTTGCTGTTGCTAGATGAGCCGTTCATTGGCCAGGATCGAGATAACGTCACATGGATCGTTGAACAGATCCGGCAAGCAAGAGATAGGGGTGCGATGAGTTGTCTTGTGACTCACGACATTCCGATGGCGAACGCGCTTTGTGACCGGCTTCTTTATCTGGGAGATCAAGCGATTCTCGGAACGCCTGATGACGTCTTCAATCAGTTGCGCGAACAGGGAAACTCAGCGTTTACCCCTGAGTTCTGGGAGATTGCCGAATGATTCCTGCAATGGACTATCATCAGGGAAGCAGAGGCTTGCATCGCGTGGGCCCAGGAAGTGGGCTCCTGCTGTTGGCTTGCCTGCTGTATGCTGTTCTAGGAGCAAGCAGCCTGGTTGTCAAGGCTGCAGTACTCGTGGTTGTTTTCGGTTTGGCCGCCTGGTCAGAGGGATCGGCATGGGCATGGTGCAAGTCTCTTCGTTTTGTTGTCCTGTTTGCGACGCTGCTGTTCCTCGCTCAGATTCTGGCGATTCGAGATGGGTTGGTCCTGTTTCGCATAGGGATTCCAGTCACAACCTCTGGTGTCCTATCCGGAGCGCATATGGCGCTTCGATTCCTGGTTGTATTGTCATCGAGCTTTCTGTTCGTTTTAACAACGGACCCCGATGACTTGGCCAGTGCATTCATCCGATGGGGAATTCCCTATCGCTATGGATTTACCCTTATTCTGGCACTCCGATTTGTTCCCTTCTTCCGCAAGGAGTTGCGTACAGTTCGAGAGGCACAACGATTGAGGGGAATTCAAACCTCTGTTCGATCGATCAAGGGTATCCGCCGCGCGATCGGGTATACCTTCATTCCAGTCCTGGTTTCTGGGTTGATTCGTGTCGATACAATCGCCATGTCAATGAAGGGACGAGCTTTCGGATTGCATCGTCGTCGTACGTTACCGGCTCCGCGGGCGCTGACGATTGAGGATGGACTGATCTGGCTTTGCTGCGTGCTACTTCTTGCGGGGATGCTGCTAGCGAGAAGATTGGGAGGATCATGAAGCGTCATTGGACTCTACAGCAGATGGCGCGCCTAGCCTTTCTTCTACTGATCCTCGCTTGTGCTGCCCCGCTTGTCATTCGGAGCCTTCATTCAGATCCCGGACCGATCATCAGGATTGCGGATGTGTCGGGCAATACCCGGGAGATCTCACTGCTTGAGATGAAGACAATGGTCGTCCTCACAAGAGAGGGCAGCTATCAGAACCAATATGGCAATTGGCGAGATGACGGTATCTACTCTGGTGTGCTGCTATCGGATCTGATCGGTGATACCGCTTTCTCATCGGTCGATGTGGTTGCAGAGGACGGTTACCGAGTGACTGTTGAGCGAAGTCGCGTGCAGGACCCCAATTATCCGATGATCCTGGCCTTCCAAATGGATGACGTAGAGGTCCCTGCCTGGAAAGACGGTTTTCGTGTTGCCGTACTCCCTGAAGATGGGGGCGTCAGCAATGCTGACTATGGCGTGGACTCAGCAGGTGGCTTCTGGGTGATGCGGGTTAGCCGACTCATCCTCAATCCCTGACTCGCAGCTACCAGAGGACGCGGAAGGTCCAGGCCAATTCCCAGTCAGAACTGGCAAGGGGGAAGGATCCCTCGAACCCAAATGCGAAGTTGCTGAATAGCTGGAAATCAAATGCGACAGTAATCAGCCCCATTCCGAAGAGCGTTCCTGAGGGAGCTGGCGCTCGTTCGAAATAGGCATTGGCTTCGAAATTGCCTTCAGCTCCGCAACAGGATGGTAGGCAGGCGGAAATACCGAATCGTTCGAAGTAGTCAGCCTTTCCCGTGATCGAGCTGTTTTTTGCATCATCCAAAGAATCGGCAAAGATGAATGTGACGCATTCGCCAATGATGCATTGTCCACGAATCCCGTAGAACCCCATGTTCTCGATGGTCAACGGAGGCGCAATGGCGATCTCGCCTACTAGCTCGATATCCGAGCAGAAAAACCACGATGGCGTGAGCCGCAGTGTTGGCGTGAGAACCTTTTCATCAGCTGAGAAGACGATGGCGGCATCAAAGGAGCCCTTGATCCCCCAGAAGTCCTCAAACAGGACAAGATCTGTCATGGTTGTGGTTAGATTGCGAAAGCCGCTCGTGCAATCAAATGCAACGCATACGCCCATATTGGCAAAGCAGTCAAACCAGACCCAGTTGCCGCAGATGCTTGCTTCCCAGAATTGAAGGGGGCAGATACCCAATTTGACGCTGCCTTGGGAGCCAATGTCACCAGCTGATCCAGTGAGCGACCATTGCGTATAGGAGCTTGTCTGCGGTACCAGCACACTTGTCACATTGGAAAAGGCGACATCAAGCAAGGTGAACGTTGCTCCGGATTGCCAGGAAATGAACGAAGCCGTCGAAGGGTTGAACTGGAATGCTGAGGTGAGGTTGATGCCCCCCAATGGGGCTGCGGCTGAGAATGTCAGGGTGTCAAACGTCGAGTTTGATAGTCGTGCATCCATAACAGCTGAAGCCTCCCCCCAGCTAATTGCAGCATTGATGGAAGTTTTCGTCAAGGATACGGGTGTTGTGGGTGTGGTCGTAATGGTCACGTCGAACAAGCCGCTGAAGCTAAGACCCGAAGACTGGCCAGATACGGCTGACCTGCC
>Ga0233437_1005200_pt1 | contig 14422 bp, 13 predicted proteins | sample SI_122_August201_FD_182714 | JGI IMG/M metagenome (GOLD analysis project Ga0233437, IMG submission 182714) | Seawater microbial communities from Saanich Inlet, British Columbia, Canada - SI_122_August2016_200_MG | ecosystem: Environmental > Aquatic > Marine > Inlet | place: Canada: British... | reverse complement strand
TAATAACTTTATGTTAATTTAACGATAACTTAACGATGATTAAAAAAGGGTGGAACTATTCAATTGTACTTATTTTTCTAGTTAGTATTTTATTAATTTCGGGATGTCAGATTGAGTCTGATTCTAATGTTCAAGTTGATTCTGTTGTTGAATCTCATTTTTCTACAAATTTTTTAACTGGAAATGTTATTGGTGCGGAAGATGAAACTCTTTCGGTAATCATAACTTTAAAGGATAATGCAGGGACTTCTTCTGAGAATTTAGAAGAAAGAGTTGAAGCAATTAATGACATGCAGGATTTGGTTTTGGATAACTTAGAAGTTCAAGAGAAAGAAGTGAAGGTTCTTGAAGAAGTAGTGGAAGAAACTATTGTTGAACCTGTAAATCCTATTGATGAAGAGATTATTATTGAAGAAGAACCTGAAGTAATTGCTGAGGAATTAACTGGGGAAGTTGTTGAAGATGTAAGTCCTGTTGAAGAAACAATAGAACCTGTTGTTATTGAAGAAGAGATAGTAACTGAAGAATCAGAACCTATCCCTGAAGAAGAAGTTGAGTTTGAATTAGAACGTAAATTTTCTACTATAAATGCAATTTCTGGTGAAGTTACTAAAGAAGGTTTAGAAAAACTAAAACAAGATTCTAATGTGGAACGAATAGATTACAATTATCCTTTAAAATTATTCTTAGATAGTTCTGTTCCTGTAATTAATGGAGATGATGTTCAAGGTCTTACAGTTAATAACATTACTTTAAATGGTTCTGGTGAAACTGTTTGTGTTATTGATACTGGAATTGATTATACTCATCCAGCATTGGGTGGATGTACTTCTGAAGAATTTTTGGCAGGTAATTGTAGCAAGGTTATAGGAGGATACGACCTCGCAGAGGATGATGCTAATCCTATAGATATGCATAGTCACGGAACTCATGTTGCTGGAATCGTTGCTTCTGAAGATGCAACTTATCGCGGTGTGGCTCCAGGAGCAAAACTAATCGCCATGAAAGTTTTTACTGATGCGGGAGCTGGAAATACTGACGATGCCTTAGCTGCTATTGATTGGTGTGTTAATAATGCATCTCAATTTAATATTTCTGTAATTACTATGAGTATTGGGGTTACTGATCAATTTGGTGTTGAAATTCCTTACTTAGATTATTGTGATGATTCTGATTTGTTGGCTGCAGAAGCGACTTGGGCAGCTAACCAAGGAATTTTCATTGATGTTTCTGCTGGTAATAACAAAGGGGCATTAGGAATTACTTCTCCTGCTTGTGGAGTAAATGCTACTTCAGTTGGTTCAACTACTGATTCAGATACTATCTCTGGTTACAATACGGCCCCCATACTTGATCTTTTAGCAACGGGCAGTTCAATAACTTCTACAAATAAAGGTGGCAGTGGATTTACTTTAAAGTCTGGCACTTCAATGGCAGCGCCTCATGTTGCGGGTGCTGCGGCAATACTTAAACAATACTGGAAACTTGCTTACAATCAAAACATTACGCCCGCTCAAATTGAAAACAAATTAAAGATTAGTGGAGTTTTGGTTAATGATACTCGGAATGGAATCTTGTTTCCAAGGATAGATATTTTAGCAGCAATTCAACCATTCATTAATTACACTTCTCCTACTCCTAATAATAATACCGAACAGGCAGAAACTTCTGTTATTATCAACATCACTTCCGATGTCAATCTTTCTTCTGCTTTGTTAGAATGGGATAATGGGACTGCTGTTAATTATACTATGAATCAAAGTAGTACAACCAATTTTTATTATGGTATTGGCGGGTTAACTGCAGGGAATTATACTTATCGTGTTTATGGAAATGATTCTGTTAATACTTTTGGAGTTAGCCAAACTAGATTACTCATCATAGACACAACAGTTCCAAACATTACAATAATTACTCCTGTTAATCAATCTATTTACAACTCTTATTTTAATATGAACATTAGCATTGCGAACTTATTATTGTCTGCTTCAATTTACAATATTACTAACTCTTCTGGTGGATTAATTCAAAATAATTCTAACTTTACTATTAACTTGGCTAATTATACTTGGGCGGACTTAGTTAATATTTCTAATTCCACATTCTTAGATGATAATTATACTTTAACTGTTTGGGCTAATGATTCTTTAGGGAATGATGCGATTGAATCTATAACATTTATTGTTGACAAAACTGCGCCATCCATTAATTCTGTTAACAGAACTCCTGAAATAGTTTACAATAACAATACTGTTGTATTTACAATTAACATTACTGATCTTTACTTGAATGCTTCCAGAATTTATTTAGAATCTAACTTCTCAACTTCTTGGATAAATTATTCTATGGAAACAATTGATAACCAAACGTTTAACTTTTCCATAACTGGTACCAGTAACTTAACTAATCAAAGAAATATTGCTTACAAGTTCCATGCTTATGACTTTGTTGAAAATTTAAATACTTCTGATACTTACAACTTTACAGTACAAAATAGAAACATAACTTCCGTTAACATAACTTCTCCTGTTGATGGATTTACAATAGAACTTGGAGCATCTACTTCTTTTAGTGGTGTTGTTGTTGATCCTGACGGGGATGCGATCACTTATTCTTGGAACTTTGGGGATGGAAATACTTCTTCTGAACAAAATCCAAGTAATACTTATATTACTGTTGGGGCTTATGTTGTAAATCTAACGACAACCGATGGATATGGTTATAATTTGTCTGATACTATCTCTGTAATTGTTAGTGATACCACTATTCCTGTAATTACTGACAACTCTGATTCAGAATCACATTATTCTAGAGATTCAGGATTATTTACAATTAGTTATGATTTCTTTGATTATTCTAAAGTAAAAAATGCAACCATTTACTTTAATGCTATTGGGTTAAGTTATAATTCAACTTATTGTAATAATCTGGACACAACTACCGTAACTTGTAGTTGGGATATGTCTTTTACTGATCCGGAGAACGATACTGGGACTTATTATCTTTATGTTAACGTTACCGATAACTCTTCATCAGAAAATCAGAGAAACTCCACTTATAGTATTTTATTATCTTCTTGTCAAGACGGTTCTACGAATGGAGATGAAACAGGATTAGATTGTGGTGGTTCTTGTTCTGCTTGCGTAATTACTCCTGCAGCATCTGCTGCTGCTTCTAGCAGTGGTGGTGGTGGCGGTGGCGGCGCTGCAACTTCAGTTGCAATAGTTGAAGAAGTGATTGAAGAAATAGTTGTAGAAGATGTTCCTGAAGATTTGGGTGAAGCTGGTGCTGAGGAATTAGGCGGTGAAACATCTGTTGGTCTTGAAGAATCTGAAGTTGAGACTAAAGGCAAGTCCAATTTATTTGGTAATGCAATAGCTTATTTCAGAGAAAGTTCTGCTTTAAGTTATGTAGGTGGATTCTTAGCCTTCTTTGCTTTAGTTGTAATAGTAACTGTTGTTGTTATTAGGATTAGAAATAAACGTGAATCTGGTCCTAAGCGAGAATCAGAAGATGAGATTTAGATACTTCTTAATTATTAAAAGAGTAAAATTTTTCATTAATTTTATAAATAAAGCCAATTCCCAAGGAGTATTATGGGAATAGTTAAAGTTGTATCTGATTTTGATAATACTGTTACGGAAGAAAAAGGACTAGAACCGTTTTTTGAAGCATATTCTAGGAGGTTTTGTGCAGAATTAGGTGTTTCCGAAGTACAATATAAAGATGCAATAGCTACCGTAAGAAGAGATATGGAAGCAGAGCCATTAAAATATGGTTGGAAACATAATGGATTCTTTTCTGCTCCTGTAACTGGTGACCCTATTGGTTCAAATACCGTAGCACATATCGAATTAATGCATAGGGTTATGCGAGGAGACCTACCTCATTTGCAAGTTGGAAACATTCCTGTTGATGAAGCTGCTGTTTTAGATCTTAAAGAAAACTGTTATTTAGGGGCTTATCCTCAAAGGCATACATTTTTTAGGGAAGGAGCAGCAGGATATTTGAATACTTTAGCAACTAGGTTTCCAGGATCTGCAGCAATTATGTCAAATTCACTAGACACTTCAATTAGAAAAAAGTTAGATGATTTAAGTGGTCTTGAAGCTGATTTACATTTAATTGGATTAGCTAAGAAAATGGAGGTTGATTCTGAAGAGGGTCAAATTAAACCAGATGGATTCCCTGTTCCAGTAAATCCAGATAGGCCAAAGTATCTTGAAAACTTAAGAGAGTTTCATCCTAACATTGGAGAATTGGCTGTTATTGGCGATAATTTCTTTTTAGATGTTGCTACTGTTTTGCTTCATGGAGGATATGGAGTTTTATTGGAAACAGAAGCAACACAAGGTTATGAAGTTCCATTTTTAAAAGCACATCCTCGTGGACATTTTGCAGAAAATTATGGTAGTGCTTTACAATTTATAGATCAACATCGTGAAAAATAAATTCTTACTAAAAATCTTTGAAAACTAATGTTCTATTAATAAAATTAATTATTAATAAAAGATATTAAAAGAAATTAGAAAAAAGAAAAAGTTTATTCTGGTACTACATTGCTCTTATTTCTGTGGATTCTTGCAAAGTACGGCACTGCCATAACATAATCTTCGCCAAATCCAGCAATGTCACCATCAATTGCTTCGCATGTTTTTCTCAACTTAGAAATTGCTCTTTTTAGTTCAATTAAATCTTTATCCTTTAATGGCTTAATATTAACCAAAGCAATAGTTGATCCTTCTCTAAGAACATCTAATATTTCTTTAATATCTTCAAATTCTTCGATTACAAAAGGTCTAACAATAACTTTTGCCCCTGCATCTTCCTTTTGTGGCACAGCCCCTAACTCAACATAAGTATCGGTTTGTTCCACGCTTTCATCTTCCTCTATTGGTCTAGAGAATTTGTCCTTTAAATGTAAAAAAAAGTCCTTCATTTTGACACCCTCATTATTTTGATTATATAGCAAAAATGCTTTCCCCTCTTTTGTTGAGCATTTTTGAAATATTCCGCGATGGAATTCTAATCTTCTTACTTAATTTTGTTATAAGTTTAAGTTTATTATTCTTCAACTGATATATAAATGTTTTTATTGTCCGGAATAAAGTCTGTGGCATCCATTTGAATTATCTGTTGTTATGATCGTTTGCCAAGCTTACTAACTCTCTAACCTAAATATGTTAGAGTAAGCTTTGCCTTTTTTCTTACCTTTCTTAGCAAATTCCACTACTGCCCTTGGTAAACTAAAGGTGCCCACAATATTTAACTTAGCCTTAACCTTATAGGTTATAACTCTATGTTCCTCTACATCTAATTCTGCTAAGTTCCAAACTACTTTTGTTCCTTGTTTAGTGTGTTTAACTTCTTTAGGTCTTAATGTGCCCAATTCTAAGCTTTTTTCAACATTGGCAATTCCTGGAACTAAATCCGTAATTGTTACATCTTTTAATGGCTTTTTAGATTTATTTTTAACATCTAAAACAATTTTAATTTCTGATAAAGCGCCTTCATCACTTTTTGTTGTTTGAGCGTTTTTACTAATTGTAATTGGTGTTTGGACGTACCAATAGAAAAATCCTAATAATGCTAGTAACACAATTACATAAAGAAGAACTCTATAATTGATTACATAATTTAGCGCCTGTGATTCACCTGGGGCAAGGGAAGTTTCCCATGTTAAATATCTCACTCCTTCACTTTTTTTAACCATACTTTCTTCACTTGAAACTAATAAAGATGCCCAGAAAGAAATTGGGATTTTGACTTCTTGAGTGTTTATAGTATTGCCTTCATTACTAATTTTAACTTCTTTAAAGATCTTTAAGAAAATGTTGTCTTCAGTCACTTCTGTATTAAATTCTGGAACTAATGACAGAATCTCTATTTTCCTTTCCATAATCTTTGCAACTTCTCCTTCATGTTCAAATACAAAGAACAAATTATACTCTTTTGGTTGTTGGAATGGATTTGGAGTAATTGTGAATTCTACTGTTTTTTTGTCTAATGGTGACAAGTCTGTTGTTATCTCCTTAGCAAATTCGGGGATATCACTTTGAATTTTTATAGTCAAGCCGGATAGATCTTTTGGATTCTTATTATCTAAAAACAATTTGATTGAAAACGACTCTTGCGGGTTAATCTTTTCATCCATATCAATTATTGCAGAAATTGATGGCAAGTAACCACCTTGATTCTCTGGACTTAAGTATATCTTTAGTGCGTGGTTGTATCTCTCGCCTTTATCACTCTCAATTGTTATGTGGACATAATAGATTCCTGGAGAGAATGTTTCAAGGGGTTGGGCAACAATTTTTGTGGTATGACTTTTTCCAGCAGCAAGTTCAACAATCCTATCACTTAATGGAGAAGGATCAACATTCCACCCTTGGCCAGATTGCAATGAATAAATGCTGTATCTTTGTTTTACAGCAGCATTGTTTGTTATTTTTAAACTAAATTCTGCTGCTTCTCCAACTGCAATATTATTATCTACATTTGAAACTAGAATTTCAGATTCTGCTAAAGCAAATGCTGAACAAAGAACTATTAAAGCTAATATTATTGGTAAAAGTAATTTTTTCCTCACTATGCCCACCTCTTATTTGTAATTAATTAAATTTACACTTGTATTTAAAATCTTCGATTTGTATTGTGGAATGGAAAAGAAACATTTATATACTCTAATTTTTTAATTAAGCATAACAAAAAGGTGATATAATTAGATGGCAGAACCAACAGCGTTTAGGCAAGTGATTGAAGTTTTGGTTGACTTAGGTATCTATGATGTTATCCTCCCTTTCTTATTAGTATTCACAATTGTTTTTGCAATTTTGGAAAAAACTAAAATTCTTGGCGTTGAAAAAATTGAAGGAATAGAATTGCCTAAGAAGAATCTTAATGCCATGTTTGCATTTGTTGTTTCTTTCTTAGTAGTTGCTTCTACTCAGTTGGTTGCTGTAGTTAGTCAAGTTATGGCTCATGTAGTATTGTTATTAATACTAGCAATTTGTTTTTTAATGTTAGTTGGGGTTTTCTTTGGTGATAAAGAATTTACACTTAAAGAATATCCTGGTTGGGTAAAGTTTTTTATGGTTTTGATGTTTATCGGCATAGTGCTAATTTTCCTTAACGCTTTAGATTGGTTAAAATATATATTGGGAGTTTTTGACTACCTAGAAATTGAATGGTTAGTTGGAATATTATTTTTCTTACTGATCTTAGGATTTATGTGGTATATTGTACATGATCCACAACCAAAAAAATCAAAAAAAGAGGATTAAAATGATTAAAATGATAATTATATCACAGGGAGGTCTTAAAAAATGGTATTAAATGCAGGGTTCGCACAGTTGGGATATTACTTTCAGACGTACGGGATAATGGACTTCCTGCTACCGTTTTTGTTGGTTTTCACAATTATTTTTGCAGTGATGCAAAAAACTAAAATCTTGGGTGAAAAAAAGAATTTTAATGTTATTGTGGCTTTGGTTTTAGCATTAATGTTTGTTGTTCCTCACATAATTGGTTCTTATCCACTTGGATATGATCCTGTTCAAGTTATGAATGAATCCCTGCCCAGTATTGCTTTAGTGGCAGTAGCATCAATTATGTTATTAATACTAATGGGTGTGTTTGGTGCAGATTTCTCCAAATCAGCAGCTCCAATTATTGCTATTGGTGCAATTGCTTTCGTTGCTTATATTTTTGGATCTGCATTGAGTGTATGGACTGGTCCTTCAGACATCTTTTACTGGTGGACATCAGAAGTCACGGAATTGCTGATAATCATACTCGTATTTGGGCTGATAGTTTATTTCATAGTTAAAGAGCCAAGCGATAAAAGCAAAGGCGGAGAAATGCTGAAAAGTGTTGGTAAGCTTTTTGAAAGAAGAGATTAAGAATAAGTGTAATATAAAGTAGGTAAACAAAATATGGCGACCGTATTGGATTTGGGATTATTGCAAATGTTTGAACCTATTTTTGCGGTTCTTTTTGTTTTTACTTTAATGTTTGCCATCTTGCAGAAAACTAAAGCGTTAACTGAAAATGTGGGGATTAATGGTCTTATTTCCGTAGTGATTGCATTCATGGTTCTAATGTCTCCATCATTGGTAAGTATAATTAACTTTATGATTCCTTGGTTTACTGTGGTTATTATTTTCTTTGTACTGATGTTGTTAGTATTTCAAGTCTTTGGAGCAAAGGATGCTGATTTTGCTTCTGCTGTTAAGGATAAAGGATTAATGTGGGGAATAATTGGAATTGGTTTGATTATTTTGTTTGCAGCAATTGGTTCAGTGATTCCTGAGAATTTTGGACCAAACTTAGAAACTGCTGAATCTGCTGGTGATGATGGGTTTAGCGCGAATTTAATGGACGTTTTATTTAACCCTAAAGTGATTGGAATTATTGTGATATTTTTGGTAGCAATATTTGCAGTGATTTTTTTAAGCGGGTCTTACTAGCAGAAGTTTGGATTATTCTTTTTTTAATTGAATTTTTATAAAAATTTTTATAAAATAAGAAATAAAAAGAATTAATGCTTCATGCCGTCTTTAATGTCTCTTAGCTCTTTAACATTTTCTACAAACTCTGGGATAACATCTTTGAAGACTTTACCAACGGCTTTTAATTCTGTGCCTACGTCTTGCATCTTATGGTCATAATCTTCTAACTTACCAAGTACGCCGTGATGTAACGTTTTAAAGTCTTCTTTAAGTTTTTCTAGATCGTTAATCATTTGAACTTGTTTAGTTTCAATTTTCTCTTTCCAATCAATGATTTTCTTAACTTCACCAATTAATTCATCCCATTTTTCATCAATCATACCTTCAGTAATTTCTTCAATTCGTTCATAGATGTTTCCATCCATTGGGGCTGAGGCTCTCGCTGAATGCATTTCTGGGTTAGACGTTGGTCCTGGTCCTGGAAAGTTTTTTTCTTCCATCATTGGCATTGCTTCTCCTCCTGGTGGCGGGGGCATATCTGCTTGATTAATAGCGCCTTGAATTTGCTGGGGATTAGCACCTTTTCTTGCTAACTCTTCATTAATTAAATTATCGCTGAGACCTTCTTGTCTTAATTTTAAAACTTCTTGAACAATATCATTATTTCCTGGCATCATTTTAATTAACCTCTATTATTTAGCGAAAAGGACCATGTTTTTCCTTACTTTGTTTTTCTTCTTTAACTTGTTTTTGTTTGATTTCTAATTTTGTATTTAAAGTTCTTTCTAAATCTCTTTGGGTAACAAAATTCATTGGATTCCATAATTCTAAATATTTCTTCAATGTTTGAACTTCTTCTTGTCCCGCAGTTTGTTTAAGCTCTTTAACAATTAAATCTGCTTTCTCAACAGTTTTTTCATGATCTTGCTTAAATTCTAACAAATCTGAGCTTAATGTTTTAAATTCTTTTTTTAAATCGTTAGTTTTTCTAATAAAATCGTTTTTTATACTATCTACTTCTCTTGTGAGATTATTAACTTTAGTTTCCAGCCCTTTAACCCAGAGAAACAATTTAGCTTGATCAAAACTACCTTCTTGTTGTGGTTGTACTGTTTTTTTGTCTGATCCTGGAAAATCCATCTTAAGTAATAAAAACAAGCTTAGCAATATAATAAACTTATGTGAGTACTCCTGGATAGTATATGTATAAAATAATTTTTAATTGTGGGTTCGGGTTGTAAAAATATCATAAACGCAACGCAACATTTATATGTTCTTGCTACATAAATGTAACATATGTTACAAAAATGTAGTATCTTGCAGGTGGCCGGGGTTTTCTTTAATAAACCCACTAAAGATCATTATCTAATGGAAATAAGTCAAGAAGCTGGCTTAGCACATACTGCGGTTAAGAAACATCTTTCTGAACTAAACAGGTTATTAATAATAACAGAATTTAACGAAAAGAAAGGAACTAGAATTTTTCCAATTTACAAAGCAAATATTAATAATAAGGAATACAAGAGATATAAAAAGATATATAATTTAGTTATTTTACAGAAATCTAAACTTATTGGATTTTTAAAAGATGAACTCATGCCAAAATCCATTGTTTTATTTGGGAGTTTTCAAAAAGGAGAAGATATAGAAAATAGTGATATTGATGTTTTTGTTGAATGCAAGAAGAGTGAAATCAATCTGAATAAATTCAAAAAACAGCTTAATAGGAACATTCAATTACATTTTAGAAGAAATTTTGGGAGTTATCCTTCGGAGTTGAAAAATAATATTATTAATGGTCAAGTATTAGAAGGTTATTTAGAGGTATTCAAATGATTATTGAAACTGATACAGATAGAAATAAGGCGAAATCATTAACTGAAATGGCTAAAATTACTCTGGAAAGGTTAAGAGAAACAGACAAGCTGAAGTATCCTTCAAACACACTTACTGATTATTATGATATTGTTAGAGAATTAATGGAAGCCTTAAACGCGTTAGAGGGTATTAAAATTAAGGGAGATGTTGCACATCTTAAAATGATTTTGGGAATTTGTGAAAAATACAATTTTGGTGAAGGTACAAAACAATTTATTCAGGACCTTAGAGATTATCGAAACAGAATCTCATACGAAGGTTTTAATGTTAAGGAGGAATTTATTAAATCTAATGCTCCTAGAATAGAAAAGATTATTAGTTTATTATTTAAACTAGTAAGTGATAGATTAAGGTAATAGATTAAAAGATGGTGATTCCAAGCAAGAAATGTTTTGAGTACGAAACTTATCACGAAGGTGAGAATAAAGTTCTGAAGATTTACGCGGAGCGTTGTACTTTTCCTCCATCAATTGAATATAGTGAGTTATGTATGGCTAAGGTGATTGATGCTTTATTAGAAGTTTCTGGAGTCACTTCAGTTATTATCTCTCAGCTACGGGGTTATGAATATGATTATTCTCAAACTAAGCTTTTAATGGAGTTAGCTTTATTGTACAAAAAAATTAATCAGGACGAAAGACATTCTCATGCTCACATTATTCTTGATCCTCAAAATGAGAGGTATATTGCTTCTGCTCATGCAGAGTTCCAGAAAATTATTTCTAAAGACCTGAAAGAAGATCCTTTTGCAGCTTTTATTAAACTTAAACGTTTAGAACGAAGAGAAAAGTTAAAGCTAAATAATTTAGTTGACCAAAAGCATTCATTAGCCCAGCAAAAGCTTGTGCAAGTTATGGTAAATGTAATTCAGAAGATTGAACAGCTTAGATTAATTCAATTATTGATGCCTCATTCTGAAGAATATGTCTTGAATAACAGAGATATTTATGGAAATGTATTTCGGCCAATTACTCGACCAGATTTTATGTACACTAAATTAGCTATGGAATATCCAGAGGGAGAATTAACTGAAAGTTATGATTTTGGCGATGGTGAAGAAAAATCTCAAGTAAATATATTTAATTTTGATGATAACATAAAAACACTTTATCATTTAACTCCTCCAGAATTTAGGTTCACTGAAGATGTTTATGAATTATTAGATGATGCCAAAAGAATTTTGTCTGAGCACAAACCAACTCGTGAAGAATTTGTTGATCCACAAAGAATGAGGGAAGTTTTCTTTAATATTGGTAAGGATTTAATTACTGATCTAATTACACATAAAAAATTAGACCTTGGGGATGAGGAAGTTGAGATGTTAGCTAAGGCGTTATTACGTTATACTGTTGGCTTTGGGCTGATTGAACTTTTACTTAGTGACTCAAAAGTTCAGGATGTTAATATTAACGCTCCTAATGGAGAATTGCCAATCTTCATTGTGCATCAAGATTATGGAGATTGTTATACTAACATTTATCCTACCCAACAAGAAGTTGATTCTTGGGCAACTAAGTTAAGATTAATTTCTGGTCGACCGTTAGATGAAGCTAATCCTATTTTGGATACTGAATTAAGGGTTGAAGGATTTACTTCAAGGGTATCAGCGTTAACTGCACCATTAAGTCCTAAGGGGTTAGCATTCTCTTTTAGAAGGCACAGAGATTATCCTTGGACATTTCCACTTTATATGCAAAATAAAATTCGTTACATGGATTCAATGGCTGCAGGATTATTAAGTTTTATAATTGATAATAACGCTACTATTCTTGTTGCAGGAACTAGATCTTCTGGAAAATCATCATTATTGGGGAGCTTTTTAGTTGAACTTCCTCGTCGTTCTAGGATAATTACTATAGAGGACACATTTGAATTACCGCAGGAATCCTTACGTGCTCTCGGATATAACTTAGAACCATTAAAGGTAGCGTCTGCATTATCTTCTCCTGGGTCTGAAGTTGATCCTTCGATTGGTATTCGTTCTACTTTACGTTTAGGAGATTCTGCAATCTTTGTTGGAGAAGTTCGTTCCAAAGAAGCAATTGCATTATTTGAAGCAATGCGTGTTGGGGCGGCTGCTAATGTAGTAGCGGGAACGATTCACGCAGACTCTCCTTATGGAGTTTATGATAGAGTTGTTAATGATATTGGTGTTCCTAAAACTTCATTTAAGGCGATTGACATTATCGTAACAACCAATCCGGTAATTTCTGGATTGAAGAAGTATAAGCGAATTTTGCGAATAACTGAAGTTAGGAAATTATGGGACGATGATCCTTTGAAAGAAGGTGCATTTGTAGATTTAATGGTTTATAATCCTAAGACAGACCAGTTAGAACTTACTGACGATTTAATTAATGGCAACTCTGAAATATTGAAACGGATGGCTGGAAAAGTTAAAGAATTTGCTGGAGAGTGGGATGCAGTTTGGGAAAATATTGAGTTGAGAGCAAATTGTAAACAGGCAATTGTTGAAGTTGCAGCGGAATTAGATAAACCCCAACTCTTAGAAGCAGATTTTGTAGTGAAGTCTAATGATATGTTTCATTTAATTTCTGGCAAGGTACAAGAGAAAGTTGGTAAGATTGAACCATCACGTGTTCTTTTTGAATATAAAGAATGGCTAAAAAAAGAAGCTAAGAAAAGCTGATTACTTTTTAATTATATAGAATATTTCATTCTCGAAGGTAAGAACTTTAAAATTATAATTTAATCTTTTACACATCATCTCAATCCAACCTCTTCTAGGATGGTTCATTGCTTTTCCTGAGATTGTTAGGGTTGGAAAGCTGATTGCTAGGTATTTTGCAGGAATTGCTTTGATAACTTCTTCAGAAGTTTTGTGGCCTTTTCCTTTATCTAAAACATCTGTCATCTTGAAAAGGAAAGCGAGGTCTGCTTTTGGTAATTTCACTATTTTTTCTATTTGTAGTAAATCTAAAATCTTAGCGTTACCTTTGACTTTATTTTCTTTAAAGAAATTGTTGATTATTTTAACTTCTTCTTTACTAAGATCATAAGCGTAATATTCTGGACTTGTTTTTAGATAATTGTATGATAATGGATTAACTCCTGCTCCTAAATCTAAGATTATTTTTGGTTTTCCTGTAATCTTGAATACTCTTTCGTATAACTTATGATAAAAACTTAATCTTTCTTTTGTTGACGAATGTAATACAAGAACTTTATTGAAATCTTTTTCTTTAAGAAAATCTTTTTCTGTTCTAAATAATCCATAACTTCTTCTTAATTTGCTTCTTACTTCCTTCACAATTTGTTTGTAAACTGCTGATTTTTGATTCAGTTCTTCTTTTATTAACAAGAATTGTTTATTGTTTCTTAAGAAATATCTTTTTAGTTCTTCCTTAACAAAATTATCATCTAAATCCTTTAATTCTCTTTTCTCTTTAATGCTAGTTATTAATTGCTTTATTTTAATTAGCTCTAATTTCTTATTATTAATGATCATTAATTAGAATTAACTTTTTATTATATTTAAAATTATCTGGGTGTAATACTCTACTCTTTAGGGCGATAATTTTTAATCCCAAAAAAGCGTGATCAAACAGACCTGCCCTTTAGAGTGGAGATTAACGCTTTTTTGTTATAAAAAGGTTTTTAAATGTCTAAAGAATGTTTAGTCTTATGGGCAAAAAGTGGGGCAAGTTTAAACTTCAGGGAAAAAATACCTGGAATTTTTTCTGGAACGATGATAGTATTTGGAGTTGGTTAGCTAATATAGTCGTAGCATTTCTACTTATTAGATTTATAGTTTATCCTGTATTGGGGTTATTATTAGGAACGTCATATCCAATTGTGGCTGTTATTTCAGAAAGTATGGATCATGGAACTTCTAACGACATTATTTGTGGACAACATCTTGTTGATTTTCCAGAGTCTTATGACTCTTATTGGACTGTTTGTGGGCAATGGTACGAGAGTAATGGAATCACAAAAGAAGAATTTAGGAAATTTCCGTTCAAGAATGGTTTTAGAAAAGGTGATGTAGTATTACTTTGGCGTGCAAATGAAGAAAATTTAGACATTGGAGATGTTTTAATTTTTCAAGGGAATAAAGTTCAACCAATCATTCA